>Ga0098039_1001080_pt1 | contig 11009 bp, 18 predicted proteins | sample 6_EtaG_FD_75047 | JGI IMG/M metagenome (GOLD analysis project Ga0098039, IMG submission 75047) | Marine viral communities from the Subarctic Pacific Ocean - 6_ETSP_OMZ_AT15160 metaG | ecosystem: Environmental > Aquatic > Marine > Oceanic | place: Pacific Ocean | collected 2015-01-08 | reverse complement strand
TTCATATCTTCGCATTTCTTTTCATCGTAAGGGTAATTTTTTGTGGCTCTAATTTTTCTACTATTCCACCTTTCTCTTTAAACTTTATCATTAATAATTCTCGTTCTCTTTCTTTTTTTAATTTTTCTATTTGTTCATCAAATTTTTCTGCTTCCTTATTTGTTACTGTCATTTAATTACCTTTATTTCTTTTATTAATACATTTGGAATAACAGTTACATTGCCAAATGTATCAATGTTTCCTTCATCATCTAAAGACCAATCACCGAAAATATAAGTGACGCCTTCTTTTCTTGTATATAACCGGCCACTTGTTTTACATCTCTTAGGTTTAGTCTTAATAAATTCATTTTTATCTAACCATGACGAATCTGAAAATGTATCTAACCATGTCACTTCTACACGAGCATACGTTTCAGCCTCGTTCATACCAAGCTTTCTTTTAAAACGGTACTTCTTCCTTGTCATCTTTTACATCCTTAGGTACATCATGTCCATTTTCTTGTTTAGCAAAAGCAGGTAATGACCATAAATTAACTCCTTTTCCTTTTATATTCCAGAAGTGATGCTCAGCTCCCTTCTGTTTTAAGAGAGAAGTTACTTGATGAACTTTAAACTCTCTAAAATGTTGACGATCAAAGAACGCCATCAAATCTGAAATTCTTAAATAATGCTTATCTTCCTCTGTCCAAGGTTTACCAAGCAATATTTCATCTTTACTTAATGCTTGTGCTCTACTAGTACAGAATCTTTCAATAAGTTCAAATAACTGCCCAACAGAACTAGCATCTATAGGAGCTTCTATCACATTTAGATTCTCAAATAAATGGTTAATGAGCTGATTCCAAGAATTATCATTCATTTTTGTCGGCATCATATTTAATTTTTCCATACACCTTTTTTGGAATCTTCTCTGATTTTGTAAATCATCCGTTTCTAGGTCTATTCTCCCACTCCCTTCGACATCTAAAAACCATATTGGAGGATTGGAATTATATTTTGTTAAAGAGTGTATAGCCGGCATTCGTCCATCATTTCCGATCCCATGCTTTCGGAGCTTACAGACTGCAGAATTGCAATGCGGCGCAATTGGAGCCCGGCTACACGTATACTGGTAAGTCTTTTTAGAAGCTGATTTAATTACTTCTAAAACTTCAGTACTCTTTAATGGAGGGTCCATGAATTTAATATTATAACTTTCTACTTTAGCTTGCCAACTATCTGGAAAAGCTTTTCTTGCATAGACAGCCATATTAAATAATCCATTATTCCTAGTTCCTTCAGGAAAACCTTGTTGTGTTAGGATTTGTAAACAAGGCGGACCCTCTTTCAACTCAGAATTAACTTCAATCTTAAGCGATTTTACCTCCTCAAGACTTAATAATTTAGATTCAGCTAACTCTAAGAACTGTTCAGGTGATAGATTATTACCAGAATGAATTGCATATCTTTTAGTATCTTTACAATTAAAATATGGCATATTAATCCAACCACCCACATCCCCTCTTTCAGCTAAGATTTGAATTTGTTTTGGAAATATTTCACAACCACCAAATCCTAGTGTAGATGATAATTCTTCTAATTTAGATTTAACTATTTGAGCTGGTACCCAGTCTTTACAAAAGAGATACAAATGTACACCTCCAGATTTTGATCGACAAGGTATTAAAGGTAATTTTAAATTTTCTAATTTTTTTGATAATTCTTTTAAATTAAGTTCGACATATTCGTCAACATCAACAGCTCCAAATTTAACTTTAGAGTCATCATTAATTGGAATAATACCGAGACCCTTCACACCTGAAAGGTGATCTTTCCAATGTTGTAATGTTACATTCTCTCTGACTGTTATGGCCTTGCCCGTAAGTTTTCCATCGGCACGGGAATCTTTTATTTCGTATGTACCGTGGGCTCGTTCAAGGCCGGCAAAGAGAGAACTAAATCTATTCTCCATGACCGGCCTATCTCCTTAAAAGTCGTTTTTTGGTTTAGTATTATCATTACTAGGTGGCGCAACTTTAACTTCGTTACTTCTCACACTACCAGCAAACGTTTTTGCCATTTGATACAGATTGGTTTCCTTAACTGGCTCTAACATTGTAATATCCCAGCCGTACCACGATCCCTTATCGTTCTTTTCAGCCACAGTTTTAACTTTATACTTATGACTAAAAGATGCAGGAGTTACCATTGTACCATTTGGATGAGGAACTTTAAGTCCCACCATCATACTGTTCCATCTTCTTGCTTTTTTCAATTGAGTTGAACTCATACTAATTACAGCAGTCTCACTCTGATTGCCGTCTAAAGCAAGAACAAAATTATATGCTGTCTCTACTAATATGTTTCCATTCTCAAGAACTATTTCCCCTCGTTCATTACGAGGTTTAAGAGTAATTTCAGAGCCAGGTAAGTGTTCACCTACATAACCTCCGCCTTTTTCTCTTGGAGTCCACTCAACAAAAGATCTTTTGTAACCACAAGGTAATACAATTAATTCTTTATAAAGTTTACTTCTCACAGTATTAAAGATCATTCCAGGTTTACACCCTTCAATTTCTTCAATCTGAGGACTAGTCTTTTGAATCAACGCAAGAAAAGGAATAGCTAAATCTTGAGCTGTCATTTTCTCAAGACCTATATTAGCGTCTTCTGCAAAATTTATTTTTGCTAAAGCGCCTGTCTTTTTTGTAGCAACTTGATTTGACATGCTATTCTCCTCTCTTTATTTTAGTTGTTTGCCCTATATGTATACCCAACAGATCATGAGGTAGGGCTTTTCCCTTTTCTGTTTGTTCTCTGATAAATGCGCTGAGAGATTGTGGGTGAACAGACTCTCGATCAGTGAAACTAAGTCCTTTAGCATTTAGGAACTCTTTTGTATGTATAGCTAAAGCATCCTCACCTTTTCCAAAGGTAGCTTTAACTTCATTTTTAATTAAATCTGCGTGATTATTTTGTCTTAACCATTTATAAGCTTGATCTTGATTTTTCTTACTTATATGACCGCGATAGATAGGTTTAACTTCTATCTTATCACCATTCTCCATTTCCATTTTAGAGATATTCATTGAAGCAAATTTTGTAGGAAGATCATCCTCTGTTAATCTTCTATAAACTTCTTTCTTTGCTTTTAAGTTTTCTTCTATTTCATCTAGTTGATCTTGAGTATCTTGTATTGTAGCAACTAATTCAGAAACTTCAATCATTTCTTTATTAGTTACTTTTTCTTTATTATCTTTTTCTAATATTACTTTTGTGTTCATGCCGCCCTTCCATATATGTTAGCTTTAACTGGATAATATAATCTCTCTTGTCTGTCCCATTTTAAGAACTGAACTTTTCCATTATTAACATCACTAGCTATTGCTCCAGCTAATGCTATTGCAATTGGATCGCCCATTGTAAGAATATAATCATCGTCATTAAAGTCTTTTAGTTTTTTTCGTAGACGACTAACTGTAGGGGCTGCAGAAAGAACTACATCTCCTGGTGGTAACATTAGAATTAAGTCACCATATTTTTGTGCAGGAAGCACATTTCTATTTGGAACCTCTTGTACTACATATACTGCCATTCTACTCTCTATTCATATATCCTTTGAGTAATCTCAGTCCATTTCCACGGAATTCCCCATATCCATGCCTGAGATAATTCATTGATATTAATTGACACTCTATCACCTTTAATACTTTTGTACACGGAATTAATAATGATCTCACTGTTAATAAGATAGAGTAAATCATTTTTCCGCATAAGAACTTTACAATTTGAACCATGCTTCTTAGCTTCAGCAAAAAATGCAATTTGCGAATTTTGAAATTGAACATTATTTCCTTTTCCAATCTTTAATTCTAACCACACTTGTCTTCCCTTGTGTGTTAAGTGACTGTCCGGTATTCCTGCGCCTATTAGATTTTCTATTCTTAACAAGTGACCTGGTATATTTCGTCTGATTAGTTGCCAAAGTTCTTTCTCGCTCATCTAGTATAATTATATTCTTTTTAACTAAATTAGTAAACATTACTTTGCTTCTCCCCAAGAACGACCTTTTTCAATTGAGACTTTTAAAGGTACTTCTAATTTTACACAATTTTCCATTATGTCTATTACCCATTTAATTGCGGGATTATCAATATGAGAAATATCTAATTCATCATGAACTTGTAAGTGCGGAACTATTTTTAATTCTTTATATAAATCTAACATTGCTTTTTTTGTTAAATCAGCGGAAGCTCCTTGGATTAAAGCATTTAAAGCTTTATGCGTATATGCTCTTCTTAATGGTCGATCTTTCCATATTTCTTCCGCATTTTCTTTTCTTAATGGCATTTCTTTATTTGGCCATTTTAATCTAGAATCAGAAGGTTCCCAAAAATGGAAGTGTCTTTTCCTTCCTAGTAATGTCTTAATTTCGCCACGATATGTTGCTGCCTTACCTGCTTCATGCATAAGCCCCTTAACAAATGGGACTTTTTCATGGTATTTTTCTAGCAGAATTGTGGCATCATTATAATTTAAACCTAACATTTGTCCTAGTTTAAATGTACCCATACCATACATAATTCCTAAATTAATTGTCTTAGCTACTTTCCTTTTAATCCCTGCCATATCAGCAACCATATTATGGAAGTCTGCATCTTTTTCATGGTAAGCTTTACATGCTTCTCTAGAACCTTTAATAGCTCTTAATCTTGCATAATGTACTAACATTCTAGGTTCTTGTTGATTATAATCTAATCTAAACCATGTATTTCCTTCATCAGGTAAAAATAATGATCGTATCAACGGACCCCAGTATTCATCTCTAGCTGGTATCTGTTGTAAGTTAGGATTACTTGAACTAAATCTCCCAGTCCTTGTTCCATCAGAGTCTCTTCTTAATTGATGAAATTGAGCATGGACTCTCCCATTAACATTCATATCTAAACAAACTTTTTTAATAAAATCTCTTCTCATCTTATTTACTTTTCTATACTCAGCAACAGAAGTTAAAAATATTTCTTTACTTGACTCTAAAAAATCTCCAGTGAAGGAAGGATTACCAGCTTGAGTTGAAGGAAACCAAATCTTATTACGTTCACAAACAACTCCTAATTGTTGATTACTCCAAGGTTCTACAGGAAACCCAGCAAAATCTCTTAAAGATTTTAATAATCTAGCTTCTTCTTTTTTATATCTCTTATTTAATTTTTCAGCTTTATTAATATCTATTCTAACTCCTTTAAGTCTCATCTCTAATATTAAAGGAATAAGTTCAGTCTCTAATTTAAAAATCCCCATTAAATCATGTTCTTTAAGTAGAGGTAATTGTTTCTTAAATATCTCTAATGTATTTACAGCATCTATCTCTGCATATTCTCCTACATAATGAGGAGGAAGTTTCCACATCTCTTTTTTAGGATTAATATTATAAGCTTGAGCTGCTGCATTTAATAATGATTCATCTTTTCCTCTTCCTAAATATCTCTCTGAAAGAACTTGAAGAGAATATCCTTCTTTTCTTTCTTCATCAAGAAGGGGTTCAGCTACTTGAATATCATATAGATTACCCTTAACCTCGATCCCAACAGTATGCAACCATTCTAAATCATAAAGAATATTAGCTCCAACTTTATCCATTGGCTTTTTAAATTGTTCTTTAGCCCATTCTAAAACACGATTACGATTAAGATTACCTTCTCCAGCATGACCAAAAGGAAAGTATCCTCTAAATCCTGTATCTGCGGCAACACTAATCCCAATTAAACGACCATCTTTTCTAACTCCTCCCGGACCGTTAGTTAATAAGTTTGGGTCATAAGTCTCACAATCAATTGCGAGAATTCGTGCTCCAGACAAGTCTGGGAAAACCTGTGGTGGAGTCCACTTCGACTGTGGTTTCCAAAGCGGTAGTTGCTGGTTTCCATATTCTATTGGCATTCTTCCATATCCTCTCTGCGTCTATATTTATGTATTCCTCAAGGAAGACGATCTCCTTGCAAGAAGTATTTAATAATAACTTAACACATGTTACACATGGACTTAAGGTAATATAAGCTTTTTCAATTTCTTCAGTATTTGTACACTGAAGGATGGCATTTTGTTCGGCGTGTATTGCTTCACATTTTTCCAAGCCTTCTCCACTTTTGTATTTTGATCCTTCACAAGGATGGTCAGTGCAGTGAACTTGTCCTCTTCCATTGCCATTATACCCTGTGGCGAGCACTCGGCCAATATGATCAACCAAAATACAGCCACACTTACGCCTAACACACGTCCCACGAGTGCTAACGAGTTTAGCCATAGCTAGAAAGTATGTATCTTTACTAGGTCTCTCATTAATTTCCATCAGTAACGAATTCTGGTTTTGGTTTTGGATACTTAATAAGAGTTCCACTGTCTGCTTTATCAATTAACCATTGTGTTAATTCTTTTGGATGGTTGAAGTCATTAATATCAAAAGGTACATAACCTATTGTTTTAGGATTCTCCAATACTTTAATAACTTTCTCATAATCTTTTTCATATAAATGTTGACTTGTAGCATTAAGATAAATATTGCCTAGTGGTAATGCATGGCCGGTTCTATGCTTAAACAAAAGAGAGATAAATGCCGCACACATAGAAAAATTAAATATGTCGAACGGCCAACCTAACCACGCATCACTAGACCTCATTGTATCGATGCAATGAAGTTTATTGTCTCTAACTAGAAATTGAACAGAAATTGTGCAAGGAATATCTTTACTCGGTCTAGGATTAGGTTCCCAAATAGTTGCAACGGCTTGTCTTGTATTCTTATCTTTAATTAATTCATCTACTATATAAGTAAATTGTCTTATTAACATCGGCCCATAAGCCCCGTTAAAGAAATAACCATCATCTGAAAATGTTGTAATTAATTTAGAATACTGAGCAATCATTCCAACAGTATTTCTTCCTGTTAATATGAATGCAGCTTCAGCAGGCATAAATTTATACATCTCTGTGTCCTTACATCTTTCTTCACATGTAACTATAGGTTGTGTCATATCAACGCATGTTGAATGATTTAAGATTTCATAGGTTTCTAATCCTCTTGGGTCTATATTTTTCTTATTTTTTAATATAGCAGCAAGGGTTCTTATCCATTCGTCATTGGCAGTATATCCGTTTAACATAATACTCCTTTTAGGTCCTCTACTATAGCATGATTTTTGCTTCCATTAAACCGTTTATAGTGCGATGGATGCCGCATAATTTCATCAGGTTCTATTTTCTTCTGTTTTAATGCATTTAAAGCATTTTTTCCTAGTGCAATTATATTAATACCTCGTTCTTTTGCTAATTCAGCATATTTTAAATCAATCTTGCCATCTTTATCATAAGCGTTAGTCCACATATAATCTCTTTCTTTAATCCATAAATCATTGAGAGCTTCTGTGAAATATAATGAGGAATTTCCATATTCGAAAAATGGCCAAAATATGTCCCTGTATTTAGGGTTTACTCTATCACCTACAAACATATACTTAGCAAACTTAGAATGACCTAGTACATTATGTTCAAAAGGAGACAACGCATCTTGAAATTGACTCTCTCTCATTTCAGTTGCAACATGCATAACTAAATCTAAAAATGTATCTAAGTGAGCTCCCCATCTTTCGATAGTATAGGGAATATAATAAGGAATATCTTTAACTCCTCCAGATAAGATTAGCTTATCAATGTAATTACCCTTGTCTTTATGGTTTAAATCTCCATAATATAATTTGTAATATAAATTACATAAGGCTTCAATGTTCTCATACATCTCATCTCGAACCTTTTTCATTTCAGTGTGTCGATCTAATGTATTTTGATCAGGTAAACATAGTAAATAAATAACTCCATATTTAAGAGCTAACCTTTCATGAAACCTTCCTTGTAACGGCCATGCACTTGTATTTCTATATACACTAGCATAACAAGCTTCACTTGGCCACCAGCGATCAATAATAACATTGTGAGTCATTGCCCATTTACTAGCTAATTTCATAACAGCTGTGTGGTAATCAAATATCTTATCTTTCCATCGATAAGTGTTATGAATATATTTTGTATTAGGAAATTTCCTCATAAATTCTTTAGCAATAGTTGTTTTACCTACTGCATCTGGACCGTCTAAAACTATTATTTGCATAAATCTTTTAAATTTGGTGGTTTCCAACCTAATGGTTTAATAATATCAATTGGAGATCTTTTAGTTGCACATCTAACTTTCTTCATATTAGCTTTATGAACACGTTTCCATGCTTCATTAAAATCAAATCCACTTAAATAAGCAGTTCCTATTGCTACATAAACTATATCTACTAAAGCATCTAATGTTCCTTCTAACTGACCCGTATGTATAGCTTTAGATAATTCTTCTAACTCTTCAAACTGATGTCTATATCTAGCAACAGCTACAGGATAGTCTAATTTCCTAGGAGGACCTGAGTATCCTAGTTTAAATTTCTTATGGAACGCGACTATGTCTTTATATAATCCCGAACGCAGTCGACGCACTTTGTTATTTCTCGCCATCTCTCTGAACTTCCTAATCGTTTTTCTATTTTAGTTATTAAAGGAAATTGTCTTTCCTCTAGTGTTAATTTACCTACATACTGAGTTTCCCATAAACAATTTCTTGATTGAGCAGGAAACATTGGAGCAAAGATAGTTGCTAAATAATTTGTGTCGTAATATTCCCTTAATTTTGTGTACATAATATTCCAATCTATATATTTTAATAATTTATGCTCATAATCTTTAATAGAAGCAAACGTTCCCCACTTGTTTAGTATCTTATAACCCATTTCCTCGAGCAGCGAACCAAAGGCCTCATACGTCATTTCATTAACATGATTATTAGCAGCTCCAACCTTCTCATCCCAGCATGGAGTTGAGAACCATGAGATAGACTTTCTTCTTAAAAATTTAGGTAAGTGCTGTAAGATTTCTATTGCTTTAAGTGGTTCAACATGTTCTAAGACCTCGAAGCATATACTGTAGTTATATAATGTAGAGATAACAGGTGTTACTTTACAAAAGTCAGTTCCAGAAACTAAATTAGGTTTAAATTTCGTATTCTTAAACATCTCAGGAACTTCCATCTTGTTATACTCAATTCCTAAGTAATGCTCTGGTGCCATTCTCATAGTCATAAGCATTCTAGCTAGTGGTATATCTTTACCACAACCAATATCTAAGATACTTGCTGTTTTATATCGTGATTTTAGATTGAGATACTTTGCGATATGTGTCCATCGTAAACAATGGGCAATATAGTCCCTGTGTAAAAAACCTCGCTCTTCGGCTTGGTCTATACTTAAATGCGTATTATCAATCTCTTTTCCTCTTGCGTTTGCCATGGTACTCCTCTCTGTTAGTCAGGCTGTTTTCGTACTTCTATAATTCCTCGTTTAGTTAATAAACCTTGGTAATAAGCTAAAATTCTATTTGCACCACCACGTTGTTTAGTTCTAATCGTGTTCTGCATTTCACCTAATAACTCTAATCTTTTTATTGCACCAAACTTTTTAAGTATCTTAGCAATACCTAATGCTTGTTTAGGTAAGCGAGTATCTAGGTTACGTTGATTAATATCTAAATCGTAACTAGCGTCTTTAAATATGTATGTCCATTTTTCTTTAGTTCTCATCGTATCTCTAATCTAGGGTGGGTTAACTCTCGCGCTCCCACCCCGTTGATTTAATTGTCGACAGGATTTGGAATAACTCCCTGTATCCTGTCTTTAATATATTATAAATAATTTTAAAAGTAAACGGAATATTTAATTTTTTCGCAAATATAGCCAATATACCGCCATTTCTTCCCGTTTTTAACTAGTAAATGTTTATTCATATTCTCATAATATTTTGTAACAATATGTGATCGATCGCATTCCTTAACTTTTAAATTAAAAGAATAGATCGGAGAGTTTGTTGTAAAGTCCTCGGTCCATGACACTAGGAGTATTACCATCACAAATTTCATCTCTCAACGGTCCACCTTGTCTTGGTAAGCTTTGACTTAAAGTAATCGTATTTTGCATCACTTTCCATATACATAATATAATCCTCTTCACCGGCTCTGTCTTTTGTAAAAGCGTTCTTTTTAAAAGCATTATCAAAAGCGTCTTGCGAATCTTCTGCATGCTTTTCTGATACCCTTATTTCTGCATCCGTCATTTTATCCTTTCTATAATATGTGTCTTAATATCTTTTTCTGTACTTATAATGGTTAAGACATTTGTCCCGCTATAAGCTTTCGAGTAAACGTTCTGACTTATTGCTACACTAGAGCCACTCATTAACAGAGCGAACTCTGAACAATGCGTCAGTAATAATAATGACACTAGGCATAGAACTTTAATTACCAATGCCTTGACCACTATAAAATTTTCTCCAATATTTGTCATAGTGTATTAAATATAATTCCTCGGCTCTTTTTCCTCGTTCATGTACATTTGGATAGTAAGGTTTCATACGTCTTCTGAACTCTTCTACTAACCATCTCTTAGAACGATGTCTTGCTTCAAGCATCCTATTTATCACGCAATTCCAGAATTTAATACTATCGTAACCGGAATAAGTTCTTGTATGAGAATGGTGTCTTACATAAAAGCATCCTGTGAATGGACTTACAATTTCAACATCTTTATAACCAGTGGGAACTAATAACAATTCCACAACTGATTGAATTTTGCCTAATCGTTCTATTTTATAACCAGTCCCTCTAAGCATCTTGTTGAGTTGCCAGATACATAAACCAGCATCTGTTGTTCTACGCTCATGGAACCTCGGTTTCGTCTTATATTGACGATCTGTTTTTTTAACTAGATCAACCACGATATTCTTTGTAAGTAAATGTTTGATGTTCTTCGTCGGTTGATTTAAACTTTGGATCGAAGCCAAAGTCTTTTTTAGCTTTATTTAAGTAGGACTCTGTAACAACTTGCTCTTTTCTTAAGTAAGTAAGTCCAGGCTCAAGTATTATATATTGTTTTTCCATCGTTTCTTCTC
>Ga0098039_1001079_pt1 | contig 11011 bp, 9 predicted proteins | sample 6_EtaG_FD_75047 | JGI IMG/M metagenome (GOLD analysis project Ga0098039, IMG submission 75047) | Marine viral communities from the Subarctic Pacific Ocean - 6_ETSP_OMZ_AT15160 metaG | ecosystem: Environmental > Aquatic > Marine > Oceanic | place: Pacific Ocean | collected 2015-01-08 | reverse complement strand
TGACCCCTGTTTCAGCAGCCGGTTAGCGGCAAGTATCTGAGCGTCGGTCACAGGACCGGTGTGGGGCAGAATGTTAGCGAGTCGTTCACCGTCCAAATATTTCCCCTGCCCCTGATGCCGGGTGCGGAGGGTAACGACCGCGCCTTCGAAGTAGTCGGCGAATACTAGGCCACCGTGAACATCAGACGGACGGCCGTAAAGGATATCGAACGCCGGGTTGAACACCCCTTTCGATGAGATGCGGTTTCCGGGCATGAACGTGAATCTGCGGAGTACCGCGTCGGGGATCTGTGTCCCGTCAGCCCACGCGTTCTGAATGATCTTCCTAGTTTCGCCACGCAATTTCGGGTCGGCGATCTGTGACAGCAACACGTCAATGCTGTTATCCGCCGTTTCCATCGCCTCCTCCCATGTCATTCCGCCAGCGAAGTTCGATCCCGCAGGGCTAGTTTTGGGGCCGACAGTCAGACGGCCACCCTCATCGAACCACCAGTTGCGGAAAATGAGGTCGTCGCCGGCGGCGCGGGCTTCAGCCCATTTCTTCCATACCCCCCGGTTGCGGAGCACACCGTTGAGAAACTGGTTGGCGGCTTCCTGAAACTCTGCCTGGTTGTACACGATGTTGTCGGCACTATCAGCGACCGCTTTGGAGCGGGAGACGAGCCCCGCACCGCCGCTCTTACCCGCAACCGGTTGACCCATCACGCTCTGATGACGCCGGGCGGCGTCAGACACGTCGCGACCCCTGAAGCGGCCAAACCATTTCCTTGCGCCAGGGATGAGACCAGGGGCACCGCGGATCGACTCACCCAGGCGTGCCTGACCCCTCGACAACGGGCCGGGAACCCGACCGGCCGCACCCTCAGCGGCTACACGGGCAGGCGTACCGGCCCCTTCCACCGCGGTCGGACGGCCAAAGAACCCCGACTTGAAGATGTCACGGAAAATCTCATCGAGGTTCGACCGGAACCATGTGACCGGATTCGACAGGACGTTGAACGCCAAAAACTTGTTCGTTTCGTCCACCAACGCTGCCGCCGATCTCATTATCCAAGTCCGGTTGGCGGTGCGGCGTGCCGGGTCCATGTGCAGGAACCGTTTCATCCAGTCGTCCGGCCCCCACCCTTTCGGACGGTTAGCGTACGCGACTAGTTCCATCGGGGTGACCGGCAGACGCACCGACGTCTGGTCCCCGACGGTGGTCAGTTGGTTCCATTGTCTAAGTGCCTCCTGGTCGATCACGGCTTCGCCGTGCCGGTCCTTCATCGGGACACCGTCAGCGTCTAGTTTGGTGGCGTACATCGCGTTGAGTTCCTCTTTGCGGGTCGAGGAGACGCGTGGTCCGGTGATGATCTCCCAGTCCAACTCGAATTTGCCTTTGAGGTCAGCGTGGGGGATCTTCACAAAGTTCCCGTCCGCGTCGAGGACTTTACGGAACCCGACAAGACTGTCCGCGTCGTCCGTCACGGTCAGTAGCCGTTCACCCCAGTCCTGCATCAGTCCGGTGATGTAGAGGCGTAGGTTATCGTTTGATTGCGGTGCGGCGAGACGCTTCTGGAGACTGACGAGTCTGCTTATCTCCTTCTGGTTCGTTGCGCGGCGTCCGACCCATTCCGCGGTGCGGGCCGACAGATCATCGTACGTCGGGGTGCCGGGTATGCCGTGCCGGTAGCGTGGTCCGAGAGCGGCGAGTTCCGCGTGGAGGGCTTGCGTCGCGGTGTCGTCTCCTAGCCCTGCGGCACGTTCGGCTGTTGCCTCAGCGAGGACACGGTCACCGTCACGCAACAGGGCTAGTTCCCGGTCAATTGCTGCTATCCCCGAATGCTCAGAGTAAGCAAGATCGCGGGCAGCGTGGTCACGGACGATCCGCGACTCGTCAGTCCCCAGCCTCGCCCACTCCGAAAGCGCCTCATCGTACCGCTCCTGAAAAATCTCAGGAGGAACATCAGTACCGGCCAACAACTTCTCCCGACGGGCCTCCAACTCGGCGATCCGTGCCGACACCACCCGATAATCGTTCGATTCCTTCGCTGCAAGATCACGGTACCCATGCTCACGGGACTCCGATGCGAGACCACGCCGGACAGCACGCGCCTTCTGAAGTGCCAACGAGTTCTGAGTCCTAGCGAAGGTGCGGTCCATCGAAACCATCTGCCGCAAAAACTCCTCCGTATGCTTCTGCCACACCTTCGGGGTAGTCACACCATCAACCGACATCGCGACCAACAGATCAATCCCGTCAGTCATAAACCGGTCAGGCGACATCGACCAAGTACGCCGCGACGACAGTTGGCCTAGAAGGCGCTTCAGCCCCTGATGGGCGTTAGCGTCCCCGATCTTCGACATATTCGCGACCCACATCGCCGTGTTACGGAGCTTCAGCGTCCCCGTCATCGCCGGAATCATGTCCCCAGAAATCATCTCCCGCAGGATGATGTCATCCACCTGAGTCTCAGAAGTCGCGTACAGCAACTCCCGCATCGCTTTCGGCGAAATCCCCGTATGCCCAAGCAGGCCCATCAGGGCAGGGGAGTTACCAGCGAACTCGTGGGTCGGGTTGAGGAACCCGCCAGCATACGCACGGACCTGCGGTAACCACTGACGCTGCGCCCGAGCCGAATTCATCCAACGGGTCACCCCCTCGGGCGACGACATCAGATGCTTCATCCACCCCTGACGCATCGGACCCGACGCAAAAATCCAAGTACCAGGATCACCAACAACCGACCCGACAATGTTGAAGAAACCTTTAAACTCATCGGGGACACTCGCGTAGTCGCCGAAAGTTCCCTCACCGCGGTAGGCGTCAGCGGCGTTGAACTCGAACACTGAAACGAACGCCCCCGCCATCTCCATAAGATTGAACTCGGATTCGTTAGCCATATCAACAATCGCGGCGGGTGCTTGGGACAAGTCACCCAAGAAGTCGGTCAACGCGATCACGTTGCCCTGCGTCACCCTCTCCCACGCCTCCAACACGGTCATCCCGATCGGCATGACCCGCTCATCAACAAACTTCTGGAGCGACGACCGCTCGTCTACGAAGTTCTCGACATCTTTACCGAACGCGTCGTGGGACTCCTGAAGGTGACTGACCAACTGTTCTCTCACCTCGGGGTTTTCTACCGCGTCGAGTGCGGCACGGGCAGCGATCATCGGGTTCGGTGCCTCCAACGCCAGGACCGACATCGCCAACACAACCAGATCCTCATCCGACACGTTGAAACTCGACTGGTACTCGGATTGGCGTGCGTACGCCGCCTCGAGTTCTAGCTCTTTGTTGTTGACCCAGGTGCGGGAACCGACCTCTCCCAACACCCAGTTCGCCGCATGGTTCGATTCGTCCCATATCTCCGCTGCTGGATTGACCAGTCCCGCACCGAAGAACTCCAGGGCGGCGCCGATAAGGTTCTGCTGGCCCGGTAGCTCGTCGGCTCTGATCAGGGTGTGTTTCGCTCCCCATATCGCCTCGATGATCGCGCCGATGACGTGCATCGGGTCGTTCAGGATCGGCCCATCCAGCCGAATATCGAAAACGTATTCACCCTCGAACGCGCCGTCTACCTCAAACGTGGCGAGCATCCGGTCGTCGTCGAAAGCGTACACGAACGGACGGCCCTGGATGTTGTTGTAAATGCGGCCAACGTTCTGAAGGGCATCAGGGTCAGTGACCCCCAAATCGAGTGCTTGGAGTTTGGCGAACTCGGGGTCCAGCGCTTCCAACGCTTTGATCCGGTCCGATACTGGGAGGTCGGAGATGCTGACGTTGCTACGCAGGAACCCTTCCTGTTCCAACACTAGGTCGTATGCTCCGGCGAACGACGCGGCCTGAACCGGACCTGCCTCCAACCCTTTCTGGAGGTCGTCCATCGAGACTTGGCTGCGGGATATCATTTCGGTGGCCCGCATCCAATGTTCGATCTCTCTGATCTGATCGTCGCCCGCTTCGAGTATCCGGTTGACAATCGTCTCCCTGTCGAATCCCAGGCCGGGACCGAACTGGTCGCCGAGAGTTGCCGCTAGTACCGCGACGATGACGCTCTCGTTGAATAGGTGCTCGAACTCGGGAACCTCATCCATCCACTGACGTATCAGGAGTGTCTGCGCCTGATACCTCTCAAACATACCATCCACAGACAATTCGGGGCAACCGCCAGCGCCCCTCTCGCAATGCCACCAGTTGAGGACGGTCACGATCTCCTGGTCGCGGTCGTCCATGTCTTTACTGATCGGCTGAAGTGGGGTCCGCTGCTGGCGAGCTATCCGAGCGGCCTCAGCCATCTTCGCCGCACCCATCGGACCCGCAACCCGCTGATCCATCTGCCGCCCGACATCCAAACCCAGGAAACTCCCGGCCGGACTCCGCGAGAACGCGTCCTGACCCTGCTTGATAAAGTCGGCAGCGCCCCCAACGGCCTCATCGAGAGCGCCGAGCGTGCCGGTAATCCCCTCCGCTATTCTCTGGTTGGTCGGGGCGATGAAATCGGATGCTGCGGAACCGACCCCCTCCAGCGGGTCCGGTTCTACATCAAACGCCGCTTTTTCTTCGTCGGTACGGTTAGCGAATATCTGTGCCAGCGTCGCATTTAGTTCCTCACGGGCCGTCCCCCGCCCCCCAGTCATTATGAGTTCCGTAAACGGCTGACGAGATCCCTGACTATCGGATCGGGGGATAGTTCTAGTTCGTCAAGGACACGGGCGTCCTGGTTCTGCCGTAGCTGCCCTGATGAGGTCGGTGTGCGTGACTGCAACGCGTCGAACTCCCCGGCAGCGCGTGGTGTCGCCTGCCTCAAGGGGGCTTCGATTTGGGTGGGTGCTTGTTGGCTGATGCGGGTGGGGAGTCCTGCTTCTTGGGCGGCGGCTTCGTTTTCTTGCCGGTCGCCGTGCGGTTGCCCCGGGGGGATCAGAGAGAGGGTCATGCGGGCGGTCCTCCTTGCGGCGGCGGTCCCCCTCCTCCGCCTTGGGTGAGTGCCAACAGTTCAGGTGACACTTGTGGGGGTGGCGCTGCAGCGGGCTGCTCAGCGGCCTGCTGCGTCTGCTCTTTCAAGACCTTGACCATCGCGGAGCGCGGTGTTTCTTTGTCGCCATCGATGAGGTCGATGTATTCGAGCCACGGTTCGATCTGCCCTGATTGGACCAACGCTGGGACGATGAGCTGCTCCCACGTTTTGACCCCTGTCTCCAGACTGTTGTCGCGTTCCGCTGCGAGCGGGTTAGCGACCAGCCCGGAGCGGAGCATGGCTTCACGTGAGGGGAGCCATCCGAGCCTGTGCGCGGCACCCATGTTCAACAGGTTCGCATGCGAGTCTACACCGAGGGCGTGAAAACTCACGTGGACGCGGTAGTCACCTTGCCAGAACTCCGACGGGGTGTACTTATCGGTGAACGCTTCGCCGGCATCGAACCCGTCGATCTCCACCTCGCCACGGGTCCACTGCTCATCAAGTGACGCTAAGCGGCCGAAGCATGAGGTGAGGAAGAACGCCATGTCGTTCTGTGCCCATGCTTGTATGGCGTTGAATCCGCCTTGTAGCTGGGTGACTGCTTCACCGGACGCGATGGAGGCGCCTGGTTCGCCGCCTCGTTGCTGCGGGAAATGCACCACATTCCTCGCTGATCTCAGTTGCTCTGCGACTTGTTGGAACGCAGCGAAATCAACTGGGGGGCGGGGGTAGGCGATAACGGCGTCGTCGGCGCCTTTAATCCCGTACATGAAAGCGTCAGGTCCGAAATCCTCAGGGTTCTCGATGTTCTGCATCAGCGGCGGGGCGTGCATGTTGCGTTTCACGTTGGTCCACGCTTCGATGTTCATTCCGTGAGCCATCTTCAACGGTGGCAGCATCCCGTCAAGCATCCCGTGGATCTCCCTATCCGCCGAGAATGCTTTTTTGGCGACGATCGGGCACCCGTTCAGCCTGTGAGAGGAGGGGGCGCGGAGCCATGCGACGGCCATGTTGTTGTACCCAGTTTCGTTCGGTCGTCGGTAGTTGAAATCACCCGAACTCACACCGGATTCGTGACCTACAGCGATCGCCCAATGCGTCTCGGTGGCCCACCAGATCTCCTCGTACCATTCTTCGATGTGTCCGCCGGCGATGTCCCCCAAAGCGGGATTGTTGACCCCGTATTCGAGGATCAGATCAGCGTACCGGCGACGGCGGATGACCATCCCTTCGGCGAGTTGCCCGCCGGGTTTCCAAGCGAGCGGGTAGAAGTGGCGGGGTTCGACTTGTTCGATGAACGGACGGCCGGTCGGGTCGTTCCAGTCTTTCCACGCTAGGGCGCACACAACGCCGTACACGAACCAGTCGTGGTAGAGGCCCACGAGGAGGTCGTCGAGGTGGGAGTTCTGGGTGAGGGTGACGAACACGCGCCGTGATTTTTGGGCGTTGTTTTCGGCACGGTCCTTCCGGGTACCACGTCTGGGGGGTACGTCGAAGTTGGGGGGTATCGCAGCGGCGGTAGCCGACTTATCTTGGGCGGCTTCGAGGAAGATGTTCTCGACGGTCGGTTCGGTTTCGGTCACACTGAGGTCGGGCCACACGTGACCCCATTCGTTACGAATGATGCGGCCTTCGCGGGTCATACGTTGCTTCGAGTTCTGGTTAGCGACGAGGCCGTGATGCCTGCGGTCCTGCAACGATCCGAGGGTCATCGGTGAGTTCATATTTCGATTGTCTCCTGAGAGAAAACCATCAAGTCAGGGTCGAGGGTTATCCGTTGGTTTCCAATGATAGCCTTTTTGTCGTTCCTTGCACCCGTAACTTCGATGGTCGGCCACTCGTCCGAGTCCTGCCAGAACTCCCCTTGTTGGACACCGCCACTGTAGGAGATCGCTGACAGGGTCATCGTGCCTTTACTCCTCCCCCATATTGGCGGTTACGGTAGCGCAAACGTGGACGAGCGCCGCACCCGCCTAGCTTCGGTTTGCACCACAGTTCTGGGAACTCGGAGACGCCGGTGCGATACACGCCGGCCCGTACGAGCGTGTCCGTAGCTCCACACGAAGGGCAGACGTTAGCCCCCTCGGCCGCAAAATGAGCGAGGTTCACTTGGCTGTTGGGACGTGTCCGATTGACCCACGGCTGGACCCTAAGATACACCGCCTCCAAAACCTCCACGTCCCGCACATTGTATTCTCGCATTCGTTGCCAGGCTTGTTCGTCGCCGCGCATACAGTCACGCCACAAACCGAACCCGCCCCCTGAGAGTTTCCCTTCGTCTAAGTGTAGGTAGCGTGCGATGTCTTTCAACGAATTGGAATATAAGCCGAAGTGCTTCCGATAGACCTTCAGTGTGTCGATGCTCTGAAATGTGGACGTTGGCCCCAGCCCATGTTTGAGGAATCTCGATTGAATTCGCTTGATATCGAACTTGTCGCCGTTGTGGGCTATCACCACGTTTGCTGCATCCAGCAGACGCCACAGCTTCTTGGTCAATGCTAGGTCGTCGTCGGAATCTGGTCGCCATTTCTTCCAATCCGGCAACGAAACGAACTCGACAGCATCTTCTCCGAGCCACTTGTATGCGTAAGACATGATAAACCAGTCTCGTTCGGTGGCGACGATGTTCGCTTTCCACTGGGACCACATCCATGCCAGTGTCGGAGCGGTCTCAATGTCGATCAGCAGCACTCGTCGTTGGCGATTCAGATCGTCGGTCAGCCCTGACATGAGACGCATTCGCCCCGGCGGTGTCGCGCTACCTGTTTGGCTGTCACATCTAACCCGTGTTCCAGCAGCACGTTCGCTAGCTCGCTCGGTGTCCACGCGGTCTCTTTGACATGCTCCCAAATCGCGGCCCGGTCCTCGTCGTCGCAATCATGGATGGCTGTGGCGAAACCACAGCGACCTATCGGACGGGCTAACGCGTCGGTGAGTGCGCTCATCTTTTTTTGCCTCTGGCAGCGTACACACTACAGTGTCTGGTGTTCTATCATTCGTCCTCCTGGTGAACGTCGCCAAGATGAGCGTCGGACTCCCAAGCCCCGCACCTCCGATGTACGTTGTTTGTGTAGATAGTTCACGGCGTCCTCCAGATCCTTCGGACGCCACAGATAATACTCCGACTCCTCCACCCGGCGCAGTCTCTCCTGCCACACCTTCTGCGGTTCGGACAGTCGGCCCTTCTCTGCCTTGAGTTCGACGAACAGCACCTTGCGGTTGTTGACCATCACTAGGTCAGGGAACCCCGGTTCTGACCGGCGGCTGTTGTGGGTGTGGTAGACGAGCCAGCCGAAGCCTCGGGCTGCATCGATGATGGCTTCTTGGAGTTCACTTTCATTCATCGGCTGCACCCATCAGGTTTGGAAGCGTATACGAGAGGTGTCTCATAGTTTGTATCCGTCGAACGCTTGGTTGATCTGCTGCGATTGATGTCGGCCGAGCCGGCGGCGTCCCTTACGGGATTTGAGGAGGGTGTGGCCGTGGGACCATCCGAACCACGCTGCCAAACAACCATCGTCCGGTAGGCGCGAAACGCCACGTGACTTTTTGCGGTCGGTGTAGCCGACGGATTCGAAGTTCTGGAAATGTTCCTTCAGGCGGTCGCATTTGAGTTTGTCGGCCATCGTTTTGGCAGGGAACCGGAACTTCCCTGTACGCATATCGTTCAACATCGACAGTACCTGGAACTCGCCTTGGGATCGGTTGTACTGGGTTCGCCACGGCGTGTACCGGGTGTGATATCTGCGGAGGAACTCTTGTGCTTCGGCGGAGTGCGGGAGGTCTTGCTCGAAGTTCTCCTCCCACACGTACTCTTGGGGCCGGTACAACTGTATTGGTTGGCGTACCAACACGTCGAGCATACCGGAGTAGCCGAGCCCGTCACCTAACCAGAAGTCGATGACAGTGAACACCTCAGTTTCGAGGTGGAGTCCCCAGCACACCCACGCTGCGCCGCCGGTACGGGCCGGGTCCACGGACACGATGAGTTTCTCACCGGGGTTGCTGATGCCGAGTGTGCGTTCAGGATCGTCGCAGGAGGTGAGAATCTCGTCAGTGAAGTCCCCGTACCCGGACGATTTGGGGTTCTGCTGATATATGAGTTCGAACAGGTCTTCGCCCTGCGCCTCACGGATATCAACTAGCCCGCGGAGGCGTCTGGCGCCGGCATCTACGAACTCCTGATGTTCCTCATCTGTGAGGGAGTCGATCTCATACATCTGACCGTCGAGGAGGAACTTGCCTTTGACAGGGAACCTTTCAGGCCACGCTGAAACAACGATCCCGTCAGCATCGACTTCGAGGGCGGGGGTTCTTACTACTGCTACTCCGTTGGCGTACTTCGTGTAATGCCGGTCCTGTTTCACGATGCGTGCCGAACCGACATACTGGTCGATGAGTGCCACCAGATTGCTCTCACCCTGCCGTCTGACATGGTGGTTGAGGAAGATCAGTCTGCCTGATTCGTCGAGTCTTGATTGGACGGTGCCGGTTATGAGGGCAAGTTGTTCTTGTCTGAAGACGGGACTTCGCTGATTTTCGACGGTAAACAGGTCCGATGCGATGAGCAGCCGCACCCGAGATCCCGCGATGGCGCTCTTGAGACCCACGGCCCAGAGAGAAGGGTCGGCAGCAGGTGTCGTTCTTCCGACAAACCACTTATTGAAAGCGTCCCACTTCGTAGTACTAGGTCTGCTGCCATCAGGTAACCTCAGGTTCTTGTTGAACTGAAACGGACCGTACTCGGCAATGAAATCCCTCGTCGGCACAGTAGCCCCCGGGATCTCCGGCGCTCGAGCGTACAGGTTCGGGTCAGTGAAATACGGATCTAAATAGGAGTCGATCCGCTTTTTGGCCTGCTTCTCGTTCTCCATGATGCAGCCCATCAGATCCACACCGTCGGCCGCAGCGTTCGTGACAGCCTGCATCGCGGTGACATCCTTACCGAACCCGGCGGGTGCTACCCAAAAGATCACAAGGTTCGTTTTGTCATCGAACGCTTTAGCGAAGTCCTCCTGCGTCGGAATGCTCGGGAACCCGAACACGTCTTTGCGCCACTCCACCAGAGGACCGGCTGCGGGGAACTCCCTAAAGGGATCGAACGTAACAGTGTCACCTTTGGATGCCTTGTTCTCCTTGCGGCGTTTCTGTGTCTTTTCCCACGACCTGTAGAACCGGTCTGATTCTTTCCACTCGTTCAACGTCGCTGGCGGCACACCAGCGATCTCCATCGCCTGTCTTTGTGTGTCGGCGGTCGTCAGGATCTCAAGGAACCGCTGCTGACGTTCCAGTTTCTCACGTGACGCCTTGTTCATCCTGCCCAACACGGCGAGTTCAGGCATATCCGCCTCAGAGATACGCTCCGGATCGGTCATACCAGTTCAACTGGTCGTTCGGGGATCACACCCGGTTCGTCGTCGTTGAACGACCACCAGTAGATAGGTGTCCCCTGACCCCCAACCGACCGCACAGCTTTGCCATCCAAGTACAAGCATTCGAGACGGTACCGGGCGTTATGCCTGCCCCACCCCAACCGCCGCGACGCCTCAACTGTCGAAACGCCACCGTTGTCTTCAAGCCACTCGACCAACTGATCGTCGGACATCGCCGGCGGACGGCCCGTCCCAGTGTTCCTGTTCGCTTTCGGTACAGTGCCCATACCAGGAGCATAGCGTGTTATCATCCCACCGTGTGACAGCACGAACTAACAACAAGGACGAAAGAGTGGTGTTTGTGCGAGTCCCGGTAGACACCCATGAGGCTCTCAAAGCCCAGGCCGAGGCCGAGGACCGCACCATCTCGGCAGTAGTACGCCGAGCCATCGCCGCCACTCTCCAAGACCAGAAGGAATCCCTAACCGACGTCGGTAAGGAACTGTGGGACATCGACCACTGCGGCTTCGTACGCTGGAGGGCATGAACCCCACACAAGTGGTGAGATTCCGAGCGTGCGTCTTGGTGCACGCCGGATCGTAATTCCCAAGCAGGCACTCGAACGATTACTCGAAGCAAACGAAACCGACCCCGCTGACACGGAGCCGGTCTCAGAGCCTGACAGCCCGATCAGTG
>Ga0098039_1001076_pt1 | contig 11018 bp, 7 predicted proteins | sample 6_EtaG_FD_75047 | JGI IMG/M metagenome (GOLD analysis project Ga0098039, IMG submission 75047) | Marine viral communities from the Subarctic Pacific Ocean - 6_ETSP_OMZ_AT15160 metaG | ecosystem: Environmental > Aquatic > Marine > Oceanic | place: Pacific Ocean | collected 2015-01-08 | reverse complement strand
TATTCTTCTGAAGTGCTGACCATCATGCTTTTTCATCGATTAATGAACGCTTCAGGGTTCGAATCACCAATGATAAAGACCGTTCCGAATGAACAACCCGCGAGGCCTCGTCTTCACTCTGATGATGACGAAACTTATCAAATCGGCATCGACTTCGACGGCGTGATTCATAAGTGCTCAAAAGGGTATCATGATGGCACAATATATGACGAACCCATCGACGGCGCAAAAGAAGCCCTTGAAGCAATATCAAATAAATATACAATTATCGTCTATACATGTAAGGCTAGATCCGATCGAGGTCTCGTAAATGGAAAGACAGGTACAGAATTAGTCTGGCAGTGGCTAAAAAAACATGAACTGTCTCAATATGTATCAAAAGTTACGGCAGAGAAACCACGAGCAGTAGCATATATTGACGATAAGGCTGTAAGATTTACTAACTGGGGAGATTCTTTATCTCAGTTAGATTTACAAAGCTAATGACATGGAAATTAAAAAATCATAGATTCATATGTTAAAATACAATCTATGAGTGTTTATAAACAAGGAGTATAACAATGACAGAAGTAGAACACACTAAATTATCAAAACAGGCAGTCGGGGCCATTATGATGGCACTCCAGAAAAGCCTAATGGAACAATCAGATATTGTTCCAGTATTAAGCGGTTTTAAAATAAAAGATTCCCCACACGGATTGGTGGTCATAAACGCGCCGCTTGTTAAATTTGATGATAACTTTGAAGAAAGTTTACAACAAAATGTAGATACCACAGATACAGACAATAAGGCATAAAATGCCCATATATGTCTATGCATGTGATGATTGCTGTGAAGAGTGGAAAGAAAATCATGGCATGACCGAAGAGGTCGAAGAATGTAAACAGTGTGAGTCTAAAAATATTTATCGCAAGCCAAGTATTTTTCACAATCTCTCTAAGCGGGCCGAACCCGACAAGCCAAAAGTTGGTTCACATGTTGAAGAGTTCATTAAGAATTCTAAAAAAGAGCTTGATCAACACAAAGAGGAGCTGAAAGATAAAAGATGATTGAAATATTTTTAGGAATTTCCGTTGTAATCAATGGATTATTAGTTTGGTATATAGTACAGTTAGTAAAACGTTTTCTTAATATATCTGAAGAGTTAGAAGGTTTATTTATTAGTTTAGAAGAATACTCTGAGCATGTTGATATTGTATATAATTTAGAAAGATTTTATGGCGATGCTACGTTGGAGAATCTTTTGCGGCACTCGAAGCTTCTTTCGGAAAGCGCTAAAAATTTTAGGGCCACTTATGATATTAATTACGTTGATGAAGAGTATATTGAGGAAGATGTATAAACAATGGCTCGTAAAAGAAAAAACATGTATTTTACAAAAGTACATGAAAATGCAATAATTGAATATTGTAATACGAATGATCCAAAAACAAGAAATTCTCTATACGCAACACTCATTGGCCCGGCCTTTGACGAAATGGTTGATAAAATTGTTTATACTTACAAGTTTACTAGCCTTCCCAATATTGATTATTTAAAAGAAGATTGTAAAAATTGGCTGATCACTATATTAGATAAATATGACCCAAGTAAGGGTTCAAAGGCTTTTTCTTATTTTAGTGTCATAACAAAAAATTGGTTTATACACAAAGTCAAGAAAACATCACAGAGATATAGGCGAGAAGTATTAATTGAAAATTATTGTGTGCTTGAGAGTGAGAATATTAATAATAGTCATCCCCTTGTTGTTTATAATACTTCAATGCAAGATGCAATTAAAAGAGAATTTTGGGCGCATTTTAGGAACAATATTGTTGCATGGGAAGTAGTGGCAACAAGAACAAATGATAAAAAAGTTATTCAAGCCGTAAAAATTCTTTTTGAAGAATCTGAAAATATAGAAATTTTTAATAAGAAAGCTATTTACCTATACATCAGAGAGATTACTGGTTTAAACACCAAACAAGTCGTAAGCTCCTTAAATAAACTAAGGATTAAGTATAGGGATTTTAAAAAGAAATGGGAAGAAGAGTAGAGGACATTAATGACTATATTGAAGAGTCAATAAAAAATATCAGAAATGATCGCGCCTTAACAAGTACTTTATTAACAGATCTTTTGTTGGAGATGAAAAAAACCTCTGATTTAGAGAACCACAAACAACTAGGCATGATTGCTTCTAAATATGTTGAAACTCTGCAGCGCTCTAATGAGCAGTTAGTTAAAATTACTGCAATTTTAAATAAAAGACAGGATAATTCTTTAGAATTAAATGACGAAGATAAGGAACAGCTTTTTGATCTAATCCAGAGTGGAGATAAATAATAGATGAGCAGACTGAAAATATTGGATATTCAGCCAGGATATCTTAATGATTTTAATGTTGATGATGTAGATCAAGAGAGCATTGATTTTCAGTCTGAGACACCTCAGTCTATAATAGTTCGGATGAAGGATAGGGTTTTTACCCCAAATAAGTTTAAAACCTCTGGCACTCTTATTGGTATATTGTTGAGGGTTGATAATGAATGCACGCCCCAAGATAGTGCAATTGCATTAAATTCCAACACAGGCGCCTCTGCAAAATACAGTTTAAATACGTATAAAGTTTGTGTCCCTGAGTTGCATTTTATGTTACCAAAACCGGAGAATCTTCCGGAAAAAACCAGGTTTGATAAGCTGGCAATTGATGCATACCCGACAATACAAGCAATCGATACATTAGTACAACGCTACGGGGCCGTTCCTGGCGATTTAGTGAAGGTTGAGTTGGCAAATAAGGGGGCCATAACTCGGATGTATTTTGCAGGCCCTATAGATCCTAAAAACATAAAAGCTAATGCACAAGAACTAAAAGATTGCATAGACGCTTGCAAAAAAAGTTATACTGGCGAAGGAGCACCTGGAGATTGCATTAATAAAAATAAGAAGGCATCTAAGTTGGATGATGTTATACCTTTAACTACAGAAGCCGGCCACCAAGAAAACAAATTAATAAATGGCGCCCCAGGAGCTGAAGCACCGAAATGGCTAGCAGAATTAGTGGATCCCAAAAGCAATGATAACTTTAAAGGAATTGTTTATATTGGTAAATTAGAGGGGAACGGCACAAAAGACGGGTTGGAGATGATCGAAGGAGAAGGTCGTAGTGTACTAATATATATGCCAGCTGGTGTTAGCCCGAATACAGGTCTTGAAGTAATTTATTTTTTCCATGATCAAGGGAAATTTGCAAAGGATCCAAAAGAGTGGGAGAAGATTGGAAAAACAATAACCGGAATGACCAAAAAAAATGCTCTATTTGACGGCGCCCGCCGCAATCTTGTTTTTGTAATGCCCGAAATGATGTGGTCAAAGGAAAATATGACCAAAGCGAATGGATATCCCCGCGCTTCTTCGGCCCAGAACACGAAGCTTACGACATATGGAGATAGACAATGGCCGGTATGGAACTTCAATGGTACATCAAATATTTTTAAGAGACAAACAATGTCATATAAAGAAAAATCCCCAGTTGCAGGAGTTGCGGGTGATATTGAAAAATTAGTTGAGGCAGTCAATAAAGTTTTAAGTGAGAAATTTTCAATTCAAAAGAAAAAAATTCAACAAACAACTTTGGTTGCGGATCGTTATGGCGCCATCGCAATTTCCAATTTAGCTCGAATAAAAAAAGGATTAGATCAGTTTAAAAATTTGAAAAAAATACAATTATGGAACGCTGACTATAGTTCTACCGAGGCCAATCATTGGCACGACAATGACATAAAGGATATTATGATTGCCATTGATCCCAACAAAGTGGAAGTTGAATATCACTTATCAGATAAGGCCCCAGACTTACCTAAAAATGCTGTTGCTGCATACATCGGTCGCACCTCTTCATTCACTATAGAATGGCTGGGTATGACGTTAAACTCGCCCAAAGATCCCTTAAATCAAGCCACTGATGAACTAAAAGAGTTTTATAAGAACGCTCTGGCTTATAAGACCGCCGGCGGATTCAAAGAGGCCAAAAACGAGCAGGCTCACCTGAAACTCGAAGGTGAATACAACAATGGCAAAAATTTTATTGATCTCAATAAAACAAAAACTTTAAGATTGTCTGGTCGCTGGGTGAATTTTATTTTCAGAGGAGTTTCGGCTCCGCTCAGTTTTGACTGGATTACATGGTGGGAAGAAGCCAGCGCTCCAACCGCAGTTTCTGCAACTGAAGTCATAAAAACGCCCGGCATCGTTGTTATGTCTGAGGGTGACAGTGCAGATATATCAACTGCCGGTGGGAACAATGATAGAGAGTTCTTTTCAGAGTTTAAGGGAAAAACTTTATTATATAATTCTCAAGAAACTAAAGCACAGAAAGGCAAGACCGCAATTATCGCCCCGCAAGGAGTTGATTTAACGAGACCTTATGAATTAATATATTTTCTTCATGGGGGCCAGGGTGCCTCTCCGGGAGAAACTCTTTGGCGGGGGGTGGGATTTAGAAAAACAATTCAAGAGTCTTTGCACGAGATGGTTGAACAGAAAAGAAATATAGTATATGTAACGACCCAACTGAATATTTATTCTGGTATTACTGCTGAAAAAGCTACTTTTGGCTCTGACTCGGGCGCCACTTTTGCGGATTTTCATAAAGAAGTGGTTGATAAAATAAAGAACATCGACCTTAAGAAAGGATTGGGTGCCACCAAAGATCCCAAATTTATAAATATTAAATCATTTTCTGAAGGTGGTTATTCTCTAGCTGGTTTAGTGGAAAAATTATCTGGCAACACAGTTGGGGGTATTAAGCTTAAAAGAATAGATTATCTCAACTCTTCTTACTCCTTCGCGATTGATCCAGTTTTTAAAAAGATTTTTGTGGATAAGCCGGGAGACTTTAAGCCAGGGGAAGATTTGGAGATACATATTTATACGCCCAAAGAGACTGAACAGGGTACCGTCGTTGAGCCAAATATTAAAAGATTTATATCAACGACTCCTTGTGACCCCAAAGGTCTTGAGGGGGGCAAAGAATTTAATGGATGTGCCGAAGTACCAATAGACAAACAGCCCACAACTGGCCCGGACGACGCACCTGACGGATTGAGTAAACTTAAGGGACTCTATCTAGACCTGAATACCGGGGGTAACCAATCTGGCCTACTAGAAAAAAGATTCGGCACACCTTCTTTATTAAAAAGTGGAAAAGTTGAGGGAATTCCAATAAAAGCTCCGGTTATAGAAGTAAAACCACGAGAAGTTCCTGTTTCATTTGACGATGAGGGAAATGCCTATAACTACGAAGGAAAACCACTCCCCGATAAATACAAACTAAAGGATCCTAGTGTAAAGTGTGCAAAGGGCAAGAAAGCAAGACAAAGAGCCAATACGGTTAAGGCAAGACAATTGAAAGCCTGTGAGAAAGATTGTAGAGCGAGATTTACAGGCAAGAAGAAGCGCAGCAAAGGAAACGTCCCTGGTGGAAAAGTAGAGTGCGGACCAAATCCTTTAGGTTTGATTAATATATCAGCTTTTGTAAAAGGTAAAAAGTATACTGCTCAAAGGGCGGGTTATCGTTGGGGTAATAAGAAAGTAGGAGAATTTATAGATAAAGTCTTAGAAAATCCCATATGGGGTAAAACTGGGCCACCTGCTAAGGGTGGCGCATATGCCACTATCGTTAAGGGATCCCAAAAAGGAAAGTCAGGTATACAATGGATGATAGAAGATATTTCCCCAAAGTGGGCCAACGGTATTGACATGGTGAAAGGCCACAATTCTCACAGAGAGGGTAATGATTTTGATCTTTCTTTACCTATATGGTATGAACACTCTCGAAAGAATCAGGTATTGACAGGCCCGGGAGCCAGCCCTCGTAGACTGAAACAACGCTTTGAAAGCCCCAAAGCAGCAAAAAAATATAAGTGGGGAAATGTTGTTGATTATGATAAAACGATTGTCCTAGGGCTTCTCACTCTTAAATATTTCCCTGGATCCATGATCCTATTTGGAGAACCAAATAAAAAACGAAGAGGAAAACCAGGCTCTAGTTTTAAAAAGTGGTTAATGAGACGAATAAAAGAAATACAAACAGGGAACTATGCTAGGGGCACGTACCCCAAGTGGATGGGCACACCCAATGGGGCTTTTAAGGATATTTTTCGTCCCCTTCGCGATGAAGGTGAAGGTGGCCCAATAGGAGAAAAACTAAAGCGGATGTTTGTACTAGCGAAGTATCACGAAAATCATTATCACGTAAGATTGAACCGGTCCTGGGCCTCTCATAAGCCCGGCTTCGTATGGGCTCAAAAGAGATTAAAGAAAAATGGTTGTGAATACACGGGCCCGCATAAAAGATCACGGAGAGCGTGGAAGGCCTGGGTAAAGCAAGGTGGCGCAGGCACTGTGTACCTTAAAACAACGAAGCCTGGAGTGGTCAAAAAGGATGACACTGGCCCCGAATAAAGGAAAATAATAAAATGACGTTAAGCATTCCACTTAGAAATAAAGCTTTATTTTTTAATCAAACTGGATTAAATTTAGACCGAAGTACAAGCATATTTTATAGTGGCATTGATGGTGATCCCAACCCCCATCAGGTACCTAAAATATCTAGATATGCCAAGGGTGAAAATCATATTGAAGGGTCTTATGGTTCTGGGATAAGAATTGGTGTAGACAGAATGAATGAAAAAACGGATCCCAAAACTGGTGAACCATATAAATATGGCGCCGGTTATGGGGGAGTTGGTGCTTTTGGTTGTTCTGCGGTCGATATATATGCAGGTTTGGATTCACATGGAACAGCTAAAGGCAAAGTTTTCGATGAACCAGTTAATCCAAATTCAAAAAAAGATGCGGCTAGAGTTTATGTTTCCGCTAAATGTGATGTTGATGATATGTTTGCAGTCCCTGATGGCAACATTGGAAATGTTCTGGGCAAATCAGCCGGCGTAGTTAAAGCCGATCATGTTCGTATTATTGGCCGAGAAAGTATTAAAATTTGCAGTGGGGTATCTCTTAAAAATTCTCTTGGCAAGCCGATTAATTCTCCAGGTCGTATTAATTTAATTGCCGGCACCGCTTCTGAGTTAAGCAAAAAGAAATTGCAACCTATCCCAAAAGGAAATAATGTATTAGCAGCGCTGAATGACATAGTTGATAATATCAATGAATTGGCAACCATTGTGGATAATTTTTTAATGTTTCAGCATAAATTTAATACTGCCCTTATGAGTCATAAACACCCATCTCCAACTAGTATGGCTATTGGTACCCTTGCAACCGGAAATCCAACTTCTCTTGCAGGGGGAGAAACCCTAATATCTTTTGATTGCATGACTGCTGGCTTTGACGCCACAACAAGCGCGCTATCTTGCAAGAAAAACCTTATGTTACACGGGATGAGATCTTCCGGTATTAAGATACAAAGATTAGAACAATTTAGCAGTGACTATATTAATAGTGGCCAAGTATATACAACTTAAGTTTACAAAAAAAGAGGTCAGAAAGTGGCTAAGAAATCAGCTTTAGATAAAGTAATTGAAAAATTATATAACAGGCTAAAAGAAGAACCAGAAAAAGGCGTTGTCGTTTTGACTGCAGTGAGCGGCAAATACTCTCCGACTCTTGAGGGATTCACGAGCATCATCAAAGAGAAAATGAATGATGATAATTTGTTCCCCCCGGACAAAAATTTTAGTTGGGCATATAAAATAAGTGTGATAAAGAAATCTTATGGCATTGGACCGTCTGTGACCTTTGGGAACGAAAAAAATAGAGATTATGAAAAGAAAAATATCGGGAATAAGCAACTCTGGTGGCAGAGAGAAAAAACACATTTGTCAGCTGATGGCAAATATTATATAGTTCCATTGGTTTTTGAGAACATGACCAAAAATCCAAATTTGGTTGATTATAAAGATGGGCTCAATAAATATAATATTGGATACCCCACTTCTAAAAAAGGCGTAGAGGGTGTAGGTCTCCTTGGCAATGAGGAATTTGTTGATAATTGTAAATTTTGGGCACTAAAAAAATTAGAAAAGGACTTAGACAAGACAATCCACAAAGACCAAATTAAAAATTGGTCGAAAGACTTTGGTTTTATACCACAAAATAGAAAAGTTAAAAGATCAAATGATCCAGTTACGGGCAAGCCAAAAGAGGTGTCAACAACACAATCTTGGCACATTGTGCCTAGACTTCCAGAATATCAGACTTTATGGATTAAAGTTATGTTTGATCGAGGGTGGGTAGATTCATTATCTCAGAATACTCCTAATATAGATTATAGTGTCACCAATAGGGAAGTATTAATTTTAGTTAAAGATCTTAAGCAAAATTTAGAAAATTTAGAAAATATTTTACTACACTTTGACGCACAGATGAATATTGCTTTTGCTAGAGAAGGGGTGGAAGTCAATTTTGATGCTGAATGTGCAGCCGGTTCCATAAGTCAAATTTATCAGATACTAGATGGCCTAATGCGAACCAATGGCCACCGTAGCTTAGAAGAGTTAAAAAATACTACTCCACTATCAGCATTGCAGTTTGGGTTTACAAAAGATTATATTTTACAATATGTTTCTTTTAGTGAAGTTGCAGATTGTTTGTGTGAAGAAGGCGCGGATTTAACCCCTTATATTCTTAAAGAAGGCCTTAATGCCATAAGAGGAAATGGCCCATTTACTCTCCCGGGAATTAATAATTTTATACATTTATTGCCAGAAATCAATAGAAGGTATGCGCGATATTTAAAAGATGGGGGCAACTATAGTACTGATTTATTTTCCATGGAACAATCATGGTTAGATTTTGTCCATACATATATTTACCCTCCCCCAGAAGTACATTATTCCGGTGAAGGTGGATCCATGCCGGGCGCTTTGGATATACTCCAGTTAAAAAATCCGATATATAAAGACCTTCTGTTTACTGGAAAATATATAAAGGATCCCTTCCAGTTAATGAGCCCGGACGTTAAAAATATGGTTGTTGGGGCATCGAATGTTACTAATATGTATGCTGGCGACGATAATTTATTGAAGGCCCTCAGTGGAGAGGTAAAATCCATGACGGCTCTTTTTGATAAGTTGCTAAACAGAATTCCAATATCTGAATTAATAAAAATAGCTGCAACGCTTCTGTTTAAATGTGTCAAAAACAGCGACATGAAAAGACATTTATGCCAAACGATATTGAAGAAGGTGCCAATAGCAGAAATTCGACAACAACTCTATCCATGTTTAAGAAATTTGGGTGCACCCGGCGAAATGGCAATTGCAAATTTGGAAGGAAAGATTACAGGCCGAGTTGGTGAGCTTTACAAAATTGCATCTGCCAGATACCCCAAGAAATTTCCACCCGATCCAGCGACTCCATGGACAGAGATTCAGGTTGTGTCTAAATTAACTTCTGCTTATTGTTCTGACCCATATATGCAAAAGAAGTTTGGAAGAGCCCCAGATGACTTTAATGAAGAATTAGCAAAATGGGCCGATGAACAAGCTAGCGATGCTATATGTGATTGTGTATTAACTTTATACGGTCCAGTCACTCGCTTACTCGATGAATTTCAAGGAATTTCTGATGAAATGGTGGATGGGATGACAACCGCATCAAAAGACAAGTTATATGATCCTCAAGATGGAACTTTAGCTTTAGACAGAATGATTAATCCTATTAAAAAGTATCTGAAGTCCGAGGATAAAATGAAAGGCTTCAAAGACGCGTTTGCAAATGGTCTTAAAGATATGGGAATGAATCTCGTTTTTGCTACCACAATGGTTGTTTTAAAATATGTTAAGGATGAGTTTAGTGGGAATCTAATTAAAGATTTATGCAATGGTACCGACAGCCCCTTTGGTTTTGCTAACCCCAAAGATTGGATAATGGACTCTCAAGTATACAAAGATAAGGGAGAACAAGAACTTTGGGACAAGTTTAAAGATCTTAAAGAAAAACATTTTTTTAACCAGGACATTCAAACTTTGGTAGATGGGTTTGAAAAGCTAGGAGATGCATTTTCGCCCCGCGAATTAAAAAGATTATTTACAACTGAATGTAATGATAGTTCTTTTGATGGAAATTATGAAGAGCCGGCACTAATATTAATGGGCGGTGATGACGTGGCAGCTATACAACTTCTTTTCCCCGGCCTTTCATTGGCGTCAATTGCGGGTCAAACTGGATATGATCCTACCAAGAAGAACCAGACATATAAAAAAGAGGATCCCACAACGGGCGCAATTGTCGAGGTACCTTTCCCAATCGGATTTATTTCTCCAACCCAAGCGCATGCTTTTTTGTTTGATTTGGGAAATTTAATTGATCCGGATACATATGATGCAGTTATTGGTGAATACGACGCCCTACAAAGTGCTTTTTCAAGCCTTTGCGACCCCATCAATGTAGAGAATCTTGGCAAGTCTATTACCTCAAAAGATATTATAGCCTTAGTTGAAGGGGATCAACAACAAGTTTTGGATGATTTGTCGGCAATTTTACCGTTAATGGATAAGCAGATGATGGAAGATCTATATCCTCCACTTTTTTGCGGCCCTTGTTCTCCAAATCAAGTTGGAATGAAGCCGATGATGCCTAATCAATCTGACCCAACACAGCTTTTTATGCAGGAGAGGTTGAATAATCGGACATATAAAACCATTGATGACACTTTTAATAATAACCTATCCGCCTATAAACCATTAATAAAAGGAGTTATGAGCGGCGAAGCAGTTAATATTTTAATTAATTCCTTGTCGTCTTCCTTGCCAGAGCCCGATGACCCCGACGGGATCCCGGATCCTTCGGCTGCATATGCTGCCGCTGTCAATACTATGCTGACCGAGGCCGCCGAGGCTTATGGATCAGACACTGATTCTGAAGGAAACAAATTTGTTGCCAAGAAATTCCGGAATATGATTGCTGAAATTACAACTTCTGATAACGGCGCCATGGATCAATTAATAATATATGAACCAGAGAATAAAATAGCAACATTTGAATATGATATTCCTAATACGCCGTATAT
>Ga0098039_1001074_pt1 | contig 11021 bp, 8 predicted proteins | sample 6_EtaG_FD_75047 | JGI IMG/M metagenome (GOLD analysis project Ga0098039, IMG submission 75047) | Marine viral communities from the Subarctic Pacific Ocean - 6_ETSP_OMZ_AT15160 metaG | ecosystem: Environmental > Aquatic > Marine > Oceanic | place: Pacific Ocean | collected 2015-01-08 | reverse complement strand
GTTCAAGCCCTGTTGGGAGGCGATCAAACATGCCTGGCACCGGACCCTCAGAGAAGCCGCCCTCGAGTATGATCCCCAAACCCTCACACAGATTGAAAGCCTCCGACATCCTGACCGTCTCTTTTCCGAGCGACCGTCGGAGACATGCGCGCCAACTGCTCGCCAGAGCGATGACCAAGCTGACCATATTCAGGTGGCGGATGGAGGAGATGTACAACCACCGAGGCGGCCCGCTCTACGGAGAGGACTGGGGCCAGGGGACGAGACAGAAGTTGTCCGACGTGTACAGCCTGCTCGAGGAGGACGGCGAGACCTTGACTACGACACGTGGCAAGCTATGGAAGCTCGCCGGAGTCTTGCGAGAGGGGAAGGGGATTCTCGATGAGCCGGGGCACGCGGGCGGCGACCGGGAACACATAAACCTCTCAGATATTGCCGACAGCCTCGTCCGAATCTGCAACAGCCGTCGAAATTAACTGGCGTTCTCTGTCGTAGCTGTGCTATGATGGGGGACAGACCGACGAAAGGCGAGAGATGCCAGAGATAGAGGTCGATGCGACTGCCGAGGAGCCAGGAGCCAGGCTCCCAGTGGAGGTGGATGATGCAGTCTCCGCCATCGCCAGGCTCGACGACGCCTCCATCGTGTCTGCGATGCAGGGCGCTGCCGTCGAAGACTACGTGTACACCTTCAAGCAGGGCGGTCGGGTAGTCGAGGGGCTAACCCTCGCGGGCATCAACGAGGCAGCCAACCAGCGTGGAGGGATCGCCGTCGAGATGGTCGGCGAGGTGACGGAGACCGACACACACTTCCGAGCGATGGTGAAGGCGACCGACACCCTCACCGGCTCGGAGAGGATCGGCGCTTCGATGCAGGCCAAGGCTGAGAATAACCGACCCGACCCCTACGCTTTCACCAAGGCTGTCCACAAGGCACAGCGCAACGCAGTCAAGCAGTTGCTGCCAGTGCCGGTGCTCAAGCGGGTGATGGCGTTCTACCTGGGGCGGGGGGCTCCGGCAACCCCAGAGCGGGAGGAGAACCACGAGCTACCGAAGGGCGACAGCAACCAACGCTCGTGCTTCGCTGCGGCCAAGGCGTTGCAGTCTGAGTTGCAGCGCGCAGGTATCAGCGACACGGATTTCTGGGACTACGTCAAGAAGCGGTACGAAGTGGAGTCACGGGCGGAGATGACGGCGGAGCAGTGGGCGGAGCTAGGCGCAGAGCTTCAAGCTGCGAAGCGGGACGCCACCGCCTTTGGCGAACTCACCATGGAAGTGAAGCCCGTTGGTGACCCTAACGACATCCCGTTCTGATGGAGTACCTGGCGCTGCTCCTACCGCTCCTCTACTGGAGGCTCTGGCGAAGGACGTTCCCGTCGAAGCGGAAGCGTTAGCTCGCCGAGTCTCCGTGTTGCGGAACGCTGAGGTTCCTGACGGGTCGATCTGTTTGGCACTGCGGATCGACCCGAGCGTCTTGTGGATTCTGGACTGGATATGGCAGGCGAAGGCGGGCGACTGGGGAACTCACCCCTGGGACATGTTCAGACTACTGGAGGGCTACGATGGCCAGCCGAGACATCGCCGACCTGCACCCCGAAATGGAACCCTTGGCCTACGCCTTTCTCGACGAGGTCCAGCGTCTCAAAGGCCTCGACGTAATGGGCTGGGACTTGCTCGTGTACTGCACGCTGAGGAGCAACGAAGAACAGGCCAAGCTCTGGCGCCGAGGTCGTTCACGTGACGAGATCGAGCGCGTCTTCTACAAGCTGCGGCGTGACGGCGACCTGAACACCATCCGGCTGGTGACCGAGGCAGGCCCGCAGCCGGGCAGCAAGCGTTCCCAGAGGGTCACCAATGCTCTCCCTGGGAGAAGCGCGCACAACTACGGGCTCGCCATCGACGCCGTGCCGCTCGACAGCGGCAAGGCGCTGTGGGGCGACGGCCTCGCCATCGACAACATGGGGATCATGGGCCAAACCGCCGGGCTCGAGTGGGCTGGTACTTGGACACGCTTCAAGGAGCGGGTCCACTTCCAACACCCAGACTGGAAGGACATAGTCGCACGATGACAACCCTGGCTTGCCCAGCTTGCGCCAAGGACATGAAGCGGGGTAAGTCTGCAAGCTCCGGCGAGGTGTGCTTCACGGATTACCTCTGCGAGAGGTGTGGTTACCGTGGCAAGTCCATCGAGATGATGGATGACTGGTTCCTCGACGCAGCCCACGCAGTGAACACGCTGTCCCGGCTGATGTCGAAGCGAGAGCTAGTCGTGAACCTCGCCCGAGAGTGTGTCGACGGACGGCTGTTCAGCACAGCCCGCCCCGTGATGGTGATCTGGAATGAGGATGAAGTGAGGCGCTACCGAGGGCCTTACGTCGAGGTCTTCCACCAGATCATCGACCGCCGGACTCCGGTCTACCCCTCTGGCGAGGATGACGGGCCGATACTGGAGGTCGTCCGCCGATACTCCCTCCCTGTGAACGCCCACCCTGTCCAGGGCGGAGGCATCTGCTACCTCGCCGAAGGCGGCGTCGGGCCGCAAGACTTGGTGACCGGCGCTGGCAAGAGGCATGGAGACTACCGGAACCCACGCTTCGGAGCAATCAGCTTCACCGTTGAAGGGGTCGATGATGGGCAAAGGATCGAGAGAGAAAGGCGCAAGATACGAGCGCGAGGTCGCCGATGCGCTGAACGCTTCACGAAAGGGTCTGACGTACAAGGCTGACGCTCAGGACGGGCACGCCGACGTAGAGCACGACCGGCTTTACATCCAGTGCAAGCGGAGGGCCAAGCTCGCCGTCGCGCGCCACCTCGAGGAGGTCGTGGAATCGGAAAAGGAGGCGGGCGAGTTGCACGGCTTCAAGAAAATCCCCATCGTCGTGATGCGTGAGGACCGAGGCGAGAGCATGGTGCTGATGAGGATCGGAGACTTCCACGACTTGTGGGAAGACGCCGACTACTTCCGGCGTGGCGCCCAAGAACAGATGGGGCCGATGGTTGGCGGGGACGGTCGATGAGTAGGGAAATCGTGACCGGGTTCGAGCCGTTGGTCGAAGCTCTGGAGCGCAACTGGCTTGGGGCAGGCTGGAACACCTTCCAGCACCCCGGCTCGGCCCTGATGCACTGCGTGTACGGGGAGGTCCACTACCTCAGCATCACCTGCGAAGAGTGGCGGGAGGTCGCCGACGACCCTGACAGGGAAGACGCGCTGCTCCGCTCCAAGTTCACCATCATCGGAGAGACCAGTGCTACTCCTACCTGACCGCAAGGACAACGTGGCGCCTGCCTTCACGTTCACCAGCATTGTGGGCCGAGTCCGCTGCCCCTCCTGCACCAAGCCTCTGCTCTGTGAGAACCCGAAGGTCGCCCACCACAAGACGAGGTACGTCTTCCGACTGTCGTGCTTTTATTGCGGGAAGAAGTGGAAGACCACGACCGTCGACGTGACCGACGCCGTTTCGATAAAGGAGGCGCGCGTCCTTGCCAGATGAGAGACCCGCGCACACGCTCAAACGACTACGACCGGCAGTCGGATGTTGGCGATCTCACTGAGGCGATGGCCCTGACGTTTCTGCGGTCGCGCGGGAACCATGCCTGGTCTCTCCCCGGAGACCATTACGTGGACATCGGCCTGCCACGCAAGGTGGGCAGACCAGACTTAGGGACGTGGCACCCTTGGGACGGCAGCACATTCGTCGAGGTCAAGTACGAAGCCTCCCTATCCTACGACCTCTTCGACGGCGGCGGTCCTCAGTTCTCCGTCGAGGCGCGCAGGGTCAAGGACCACGTGCTATACGGCGCGCACTTCGGAGTTCCCGTCTTCCTCCTGCTGGTGGTCGAAAGCGGTGTCCCGCCGGAGGCGGACTTGGTGAGGGCCAAGAAGTACGGAAAGCCTCCCCCGCCAGACGAGTACCCCTCGGGCGTGTTCGCCGCCCCAGTCGAGCACCTCGCCGCGCTGCACAGAGGGGAACCGTCGCAAGCAGGGGAGTGGTGGTGGTTCAACGCCACTCAGTTTGCCCCGCTGGCTACATTCGAGGAGTTCCGATGCGCTGCTACTCGTTGGCCAGACGACGCGTCTCATCCAGATACCGCTGGTGTACGAGCGGCGTCATAAACGTGGTCGGGGAGGCTGCGAGACCCGGCAAGTCCTTCTCGAATATCTGATACGCCTTCGCCATCTGCTTCCGCTGCTGCGCCGGGTGGACCCTGCGCAGTGCCGAGACCGCCATCCGGCGCGCGTCGTCCTGCCTGTTCTTGATCCCGAAGACCGCTGCCCGCTCCTGATCGTCGAAGCGGATGGTGTACGAGCGAGGCAGTACGCCGAACCCGCTCTCCATGAACAGGTTCATCTCGAAGCCCTTGGTCAGGTCTTCCCGCCGCAGCCTGCCCGCCAGCATCTCGCGCCTGGTCCTCGTGGCCTCGTCCTCGAGGACTCGGAACGGATCGTCCTTGAAGACGCGGTTGGTCTCGTTGAGCAGGCGGAACGCACGCATCATGCTCTTGACGCGCGCAGGCATGTCGATTCCAAGGAAGCGGGCGACCTGTAGGTTCTGCCCGCCCTCGCCTGCGAACCTGTCGATGGGTTTCTCGAAGTGGAAGTTCCTGTTGAGCGCCTGCTGGATCGGCTCCATCAGGACCGGCGTAAGCATGGCCGCTACGACTCGGTCGAGGTTCGCCGGGTCGAGCAGGAGGCTCAGGTCTTGCGCAGGTATCCAGTTGCCGAGGACGTAGTACTTGCCCGTGTTGGTTTTGGGGTCCATCTGCCATGCGACGTGCGGCACCTCGAGCAACCACTTCGGCATGTATCTTCCGTCGGGCCTGTCCTCGTTCGACTGGATGTTCGTGACCAGCTTGCCTATGTTGGTCGTGGTGCGAGGGTTCTCCAGCAGGCCACGGAATTGGAGCGGGATGTTGTAGGCGAACCACCTGCTGAACGGTGCGAACTTGCGGTACTTGGCGATGGTCGGCGGCACGCTGGCCACGGTGTAGAAGTACTCGTGCACCATGCGCGTGGCGTCGGCGTGGTTGAAGCCCCGCTTCTGCTGGTAGAGCCAGTAAGCTAGGCGCTGCTGGTTCTCGACGCCGTTCGCCATCCGCCTGACGAAGTAGGTGAAGCCGCTGTCGGTCCCACGGTACGGCTCACGTAGGAACTTGGCCGTCCCCTTGGCGTTCTCCTGCGCCCGCTTGAAGTTCACGCTGCCCAGGGTGAAGCGATTGCCTGCCTTGCCCACGGCTAGGCGAGAGGCTGCGAAGCCTGTGCCCAACCCCGCTCCTAGCACCGCCCCCTTCACCGCGCCCTCGAGCCTGTCGCCTGCGTCACCCGATGCGACGAGCGCCCCGCCCCCTGCGCCGATGGCGGAGGGTAGCAGGACGTTGCGGTACAGCAGCGCCGTGCCTGGACCCATGCCCCTGGTGACCCACTCGCCGTCAGCCTGCTGCTCCATCCCGAACAGCACCTTCCTAGCGTAGGCCTTGGGATCGAACGGAACCTCGTCACGGAACTCCTGTTGCAGCACGGCTGAGAGTGCGTCGTCCGAGTACATGTCCGAGCCTGTGCCCGCAGGCTCCATCACGGCGCCCATCTTCGCGCGCCGCATTGTCGTGGCGTAGTCGCTTTCCATGCCACGAGGCCGGACGGTGTTCCCACGGAGCAGGCCACCAGCCTCGTGCCATGCCTCTGCTGCGTCCGGGTCTAGGAAGTGGAAGCCTCCCACGGCCATCGCTGTTAGGTTGCCGACCACATCTCTCACACGAGAGTTGGGGAATCCGGCGAGGGTGAGTCGTGCCCAGTAGGAGGTCATCGCTTCCAGTCCGGCTTGCACGGCGCCGCCGCGCTTCACGATGTCCTTCAAGCTACCATAGCGGGCCTCCACTTCTTTCAGTGCGAGCTTCCACGCCTCGATCCTGGTGTGACGGAAGTTCCCGGCCTCGTCGACCTCGGCCATCAGACCTTCGCGCGTGCGTTGCAGCAGGTTGTAGATGCCACGGTACTCGTTGGTCGCTGGCTCGTACATATCACGTGCGGTGTTGATGACGCGCGCCGTCTCGGCGTCACGCACTGCGCTGGTCCGAACGAGCAGAGCCTTGCGCGCCCCTTCCTTCGCACGCACTACGTCGGCGGCATCGCCCGGCGTGTCGAGGTTGTTCTTGATCCCTCGGAATCCGAGGGTGTCGCGCAGCGCGCTCTGAGGTAGCCGGTTCTGCGGGCCGAGAGCGCCGCCGGAGTCGAAGCCTTCCGAGATCACCTTCGCCCCGTCCTCGCCTCGAGTGAAGTGGACGAAGCGGAAGCCCTGCCCGGCCACGGCTCCCTGCTCGTCGAAGAACGAAGCCACCTCAGCGGGGGTGATCCCGAACTTGTCGGCCAAGACCTCGGCGTCGTCGACGTTCCAGCCGGAGGTGAACAGGTCAGGCAGGTCGAGGATGTGCTCCTCGTCCACGGTCGTGGGCTTGGGGCGCTGCATGACGAAGTTGAAGTCGGAGCCTGCGTGTGCCAGCACGAAGTTCTGCCGCACGATGCGCAGCACTTCGGGGTCGGCGGGATCACGACCGAGTGCGAGGGCTGTCTCCTGTGTCCAGTTAGCCATGTCCGAGGTCAGGGCAGGCATCGAGTATGCCGGGTTCGACATCACCTCGTGGTAGTACTGGCTGATGTTGATCGAGCGGCGGTGCATCGCCTGACGTGCGGCGAAGGAGACGGCGGGGTCTTCGTTGAAGATCGGCTCGCTGTGCCGGGACTTCGCAACCACCACCTCGGAGCCCGGATACGCCGCCGAGTACTCGTCGATGGTGATTACGCCCTCAGTCTTGGGCAGGCGGCGGAAGCGCAGACCGCCAGCACGGTAGGCTTTGTTGGCCATGGTCACGGACACATCGCTGAACGGCATCTCCACTGCGTGGTAGGTCTTGTCACCGATGGTGACCGTCCCCTCGCTCACGCGCGTCGTGAAGTAGGAGCCGTCCGCCAGCAGATCAGCCTCCTCGCCTGCCGTAGAGATGCCCAGCGCCGCCCGTATCTCGGCGTCCTGCAACTTCAGCGCCTTGGCCAGGGTTGTTCCAGGGGGAAGCTGCCCCGAGGCCACCAGCGCCTTCACAGCGGCGTTGTCGAGGGGCTGGAAAATCTCGTCGAGCAGGAGGCCCTGCATATCGCCCAGTTCGCCACGCTGTACGAGGTCTGAGTCGACCAAGAAGTACTACATCGCACGCCTGCGTGCCATGGAGAAGGGCGCGCGTGTGGATACCGGGTCGCCTTTGACCCTCGGCTTCTGGATCAGGCCCAGCCGCTCCATGCTGGCTCGAGCCCTCGGGTCGAACATGTGGTAGTGGTAGTTGAGTTGGTCACTGACCAAGTCGGAGACCCGGAGACCTGCCAGTACCTCCTCGTAGTGCATGGCTCGGTAGCCTGCGCGCAGCGGGGCCAGGGCACCGACGAAGGCGGCGACCTTGTCGCTGTCGTTGTCCGGGTCGAGCGACTTGCGGGCCACCTTCATCATCTCCGCCATCGCAGCGTCAGGGCCGAGAGCTTCCGACCACTGCCGCAGCTTGACAGCGTCCAGCGCCTCGGAGTTCGGGCTGAGTCCTGCGGCCGTGGCCACGATGAGCTTCATCCAGTCCTCGGAGAGACGCCCGAGGACTTGGTCTATCGGCTCATCGAACTGCCTGCCCGTGTCCTCCAAGCTCCCGGTGACGAGGTCGCCGTAGTCGTCGATGGCATCTTGGTTGAGGGTGACCTTGCCGCTGTCGTCCACGTCCGTGAAGCCGACCTCCGCCTTGAAGTCGGCTGCGCCTTCGGTCTGGTTCAGGAGACGGATGCCTCCCTCGAGCCTGTCCGACGCGTGCGCGGCGTTGATCTCATTCAGGCGATTCCACGCGTCGAGGGGGACCCGCGAGGAACGTCTGCGCACAGAGGGGGTCTCCAACCCGGGGCTGCCGATGTCGCCTATCCGTGCGGGGGAGGCTACGTGGCCCGTCCCTACCAGCGGCTTCCCGGTGTTGTAGTGTGTGGCGTTCTGGAGTGGCACCAGCGTGTCTTCCCAGTCGGCCATCACCTGATCGGGGACACGCCTGCCTTCTCGGATGGCGGTGTTGATCTGGGCGGTGCTCATGGTGAGGCCGCCGTCGTACACCACCTTGTCCGGGTCCAGGCTCATCATCATCGGCCCGGTCTGCTGCGTCCTGTTGTCATACGGAGAGATGACTGCGTCGAACCCCTGGTCTTTCAGCCAGTTCACTTGCTGTTCGTCCACGCCCCACTGCCCACGCTGCCCAGCTTGGAAGGCCCTCTCCGTTGTGCGGTCGACGTACTGGACGAAACCGTGCATGGCGCGGGGGTCCATAAGCGAATTGAAGTCGGCTTGGACCAGGCGCAGAGCATCGGGATCGTCCGCCACTGCTTTGAGCGCCGCTCGGTAGGTCATGCCCTCTGTCAGGCCGTCGACGTGGTCCAGCAGTAGCTCGTCCGTGACGAGGGCGTGGTCCAGTAGTAGCTCGACAGCCTCCTCCTGCCACGAGGTGGGTGTGGAGAGCGACCGGAGCACTCGCTGCTGGGCGTTGTGGCGGGCTTCAGTAGGCCACCCACCTCCGTGGGTGTTCCCCTTCATCTGGCCGCTGAGGATGCGGACCACGAAGTCATGTAGGGGGTTGCCGTCGCCCGCCAGGATGGCGGCTTCCCACTCCGACATCTGATCGACGGTGGACACAACGGCGAGCTTGGCGAACTTCTCGGGCGTGTCGATCACGTAGGGCTGGTCAGTGTGGAGCGTGACCCGATGCAGCACGCCTTGCGTGAAGCCGCCATGCTCCTCCCTACCATACCCCGAGAACTTCGATGCGAAGTGGACCTCGCGCGAGGAGTAGACTGCGCCAGCGCCCGCGCTGCTCCTGCGAGGGTGCGCGCCACGGTAGCCCTGCACAACCTTCGGGCCTTCCGCGAACCAGTCTTCCTCCGGGGTGAGGTTGTGCCATGCCACGGCTTCTTCGCCGGTCAGGCGCGGCGGCGTCTCTGAGATCAAGGTGTCGTAGTCCCCACGCTGTGCGTAGTACAACTCCGCCCCACCGAACTGCTGGCTCAGGCTGCGGAGGTAGGCTAGGTCGTCAGCGTCCGGTGACTGGACCCTGGCGAGAGCGTGCTCGATGGGTATCTCTAGGTCTGCCGCCATGTGCTGAACGATGTCGTCGTGCGTCGGGTTGTTGCGACCGCCTCGCCATACTGACCCCTCGGGGAAAGGCTGCGGCCCCTTCTGCACCAGCGTCACTTCGCCCGCCGCGCTCTCGACATACTTCGGGCTCGGCTGGAACTTCAAGTCGGTCATCAGCTTGGGTTGCAGCACCTCTTCGAGGCCGGTCCCCAAGTGGCGGTCGAAGATGGCACGCCCAGCATCCGACACCGGCCAGGCTCCGAGGAACTGGCCGACTGCCTTGTACACGTCGGCCAGGTAGCTGGAGATGCGGTCGAACAACGGCTGGACGGCGTCGTTCGGAGCCTTACCTGCCCGGAGATACCGCTCGAAGTCCTTGGAGAAAGCCTCCTCGAAGCTGATCTGCTGGTTCTCCGTCAGGCCGCCCAACGCATCCATCCACCTCTGGGATGCGAACCAGTCCGGGTGGTTGGACATATCGCCGACCGTGGTCGTCACCTGATCCAGCAGGTTCTTGGGCAGGTACGTCTCCATCAGCGACTTCACATCCTCTGGTCCTAGCAACTGGCGAAGGATGTGCGCCTCTTCGTGGAAGAGAGTGGAGACGTCGGCGGTCTCGTAGAAGATCAGGTGTATGCCGAGATCGTCGAGGACGTTGGCCGGGATGTGGTCCTCTGCCGCAGTGGCTCGACGACGGAACTCCACGCTCCCACGCCTCTTTCTGCTTCCGCCGCTCGCGAACTGCACCGTCCGGTGCCTGTACCAATCGTCGAGGGTCATATTCCTGAGTTGGTCGGGCGCGTGCTTCATGCGCGCAGCGTAGATGCGGTCGGTCGCTTTCATGTAATCGTCGACTTCGTCCAGAGAGAACGACACCAGGCCGTCCCGCACAGCGCCGCGCAGGGCGTCGAGGTAAGCGCCTCGCCCGCCGCCACCGCTATCCAGCCCAGCGCGCGTGCTGGTAAGCGCGGTGCGCAGGTTCTCTTCCATGACCTCACGGCCACGCCCCACGTTCGGGAGGCCCTGCTGCGCCAGTTCGATGTTGCCGTCCACGCCACCGTCACGGAACACCTGCCGGAACATCTCGTCCAACGAACGCACGTCCGTCTCGCTGCCCTCAAAGCCTGGTAGCTGCGCCGAGCGTGCCCTGTTGATCCGCTCCATCTCGGAGCCGTCAAGCTGGGCGAGGTACTGCTGCATCGTATCTCGCCAGACGTTCTGCCTGTTCTTGTTCTCCTCGATGAACAGCATCAGGTCACGCAGCCGCTCGGGCAGGGCGTCGAGTTCCGACTCCCCGGTGAGCAGGTTGCCTTGCCCGGCGAACGTCTCCCAGTCGATCCCACGGTTGAGGAAGTCTCGATACTCCCGCATGGCCCTGGCGAGATCGTCGGCGAAGCCGGGGTCGAGGTCGTAGATGGAGAGCAGCGTCGGCGAGGCCTTCACCAAGCCTGCCTGCATCCGGGTGTAGGCCCCGGCCAGAGCAGCAGCCCCCTCGTCACGGATCACGAGGGAGAGCAGCATGTTCTTGACCCTGGTGGCGCCCTCCTCGGAGAACACACCAGGGGCAGAGAAGTACGCACGCGCGTCCTGCTCACGCACCAGGCCTGCTTCGTGGAGCCAGCCTGCCAGCGTCCGGTTGGCGGGCGTGTCCTCTTGCAGGACGGTGATGAGGTTGCCCTCTTCGGGCAGCCCACGCATGGCTTCCTCGAGTGACGTGCGCTGCTCGGGAGAGAGGGCCGCCGTCGCTGCCTGCATCCTGGCCCGCACCGGGGCAGCCGCAGCCTCGCCCACGTTCATATCGTCGAGCAGGCGGACGACGCCGTTGAAGTCCTGCGGAGCCTCATCCATCACCCGCACATGCACCGGGTTCTGCACGTTGTCCAGCAGGTC
>Ga0098039_1001073_pt1 | contig 11023 bp, 7 predicted proteins | sample 6_EtaG_FD_75047 | JGI IMG/M metagenome (GOLD analysis project Ga0098039, IMG submission 75047) | Marine viral communities from the Subarctic Pacific Ocean - 6_ETSP_OMZ_AT15160 metaG | ecosystem: Environmental > Aquatic > Marine > Oceanic | place: Pacific Ocean | collected 2015-01-08 | reverse complement strand
GGATCATGCCATTGAGTTGCTACATGATCAGCACGGTAACGAACTGCAACTCCTGCACGATTCAATTCAACAATGATTCTTTGTTTTGCCTCTACAATCGACTTTGCCATCTTAAAAGCAATTTCATTGTTTGTTTTCATAGTTCCATCAAAAGGGTAAAGTTCCTTAACTAAATCCTTTTGAAACGCCCGTGATTGGATGATTCTTCTGATTGCTCTGGAAGATAACCCCGTATCTACAAAAATCTTATTCTGCATTATTTTAAGCTTAGCACGTTGCATTGTGCCTATAGAAAAGAGATCACCTTTCTTTTTTTTTGTAGATCCTGTTAAAAATGCTTTGAAATTATGAATATATTTGTTGTTGTCAAAAACTCTTCGTTTCATCTCTTTCAAAGACAATGCTCGTTTGGCAACATTAACTGCCGCCATCTTTGCATTGAACTCGACATCTGGGATACCCTCGTTAATTTCTTTGATAATAGATTGATAATCACCACCTCTTTCTATTCTTAATTGAATATCCTCAGAAATAACTTTGACATCTTCAGGACTAATGCCAGCATTTTTTAGAATATCTTCACAAGATGCACGTTTTGCCATCAACCAATCCTGCAATTAATGAAATCAACCATTGCTTTAGAAGCCTTTTTCACAGTATTTGAAACTGTATCTGCCGCCGCTTTGATAGTAGGTTCACTTGTCAAAAGATCCCATTCCTTTTTTGCATTATTTGCCAATCCATCTACAGGAGCTTCACGTTCCAATTCTGCTTGAGTCTTTCGTTGAGGTGGAGCAGAACTATCAACCTCAATTTGTTTTCCTCTTGCTCCATCATCTAAAGACTTTCCTGCCATTGCGACATTCTCTTCGATTGAATTCTCCCCTAACCTCCTTGCGACCTTCCTCATCCCTGCTAAACCAGCCCCTATAGTCCCTGCCATTGCTACATTAATTATAGCATTGTTCATATCATATTCTGTCTGGTGTAAATTTTTCCTGTTATAGATAGCTCCTTCACCTACTACTGATCCTATAACTGCATCCAATACATCATTAGAAGAACGACCTACACTTGCTAAAGCATTAGTCCCTCTAGTTGCAAACTTTAAAGTCCCTGCCATAAAACGAGTCCAGGGTAAATAATTAAGAGGATCTAATAATGCACCTGCAAAATAACCACCCATATTTGCCGCATTAAAAGAATTCATATTACTGATTGCTTGATACTGAAGATTATAGTCATACTCATCTCTGATAGCTTCTGCCTGATACTCCGTAATACCCTCGTACCAATTCGTATCTGGTCTTGCATAATTTTCTTCCCATGTCTCTTTATCAAGCACATCTTCTTCATCATTATAATTAAATCTAGCCCAATCAATTGCCGCAATTGTTGGGTTCTCCCGTGTCATAGACATATCAAACCCTGCTTCAAATCTCATCCAAGCAGGAGCTTCTATCCCTGCTTGAACCTGTTGTGCAAGGCCACGGTCTTTTTCCAGAAAATAACTTTGGATAAACATCCTTTAAAATCCGAATCTACTCTGACTATCCATTAATTCCTCTGTCTTAGCCAAAGGATTAGAAAGAAATTCTTTTACATGTAATAAGAAATCTTTCTCCTGTGGTTGTAGTTTTGGTCCCTTATCATCGGCTCCTCTTCCTAAAATCTTTTCTGCAAGTGATTTGATCGTAGCTTTCCCATCTCGATATTTAGAACGATTCTTCATTCCAGGATCTAATTCTATTTCTTCTTCAATTTTTCTAAGAACACGATGTAACGCTTTACCATGAATAGAGCTATTATCTGTCTTTTTTAATTCTTCCAATAAATCATCTGTATTAATATCATCAGAAAATTGGTTCATAGGATTCTCGGCTTGATTTATGAGTGATCCTGTAAACGATTGAGGCCCCCAAGTCAGTTTCTGAGCTTGCAATCTCTGCATATAAAAACTTGCATGTTCAAAGAATTGTTCCTTTTTGTAAGTTACTACTTTCATATTCCCATTTACATCTTTACGCCCAACTCTAAAAATACCACCTATGGGATGATTTTTAATTGCAAGATTGAAATCTTCACCATTCGGACTTCGGACTATTGTAAAAACAGGATCATTACTATTATTTGAAACACTATTAGCTTGGAAAATTCTATTCTTTAAATCTACAGCTATTTCTCTAATTTTTGGGTATTGATTTATTTCATCTTCTGTCAGTTTTACTAAATATGCTGGAGATAAATCTTTTGTACCCATAACAAAAAGTTCATCATCTGCCAAATCTTCTTTACTAAATTTCAAAAGCATTGACATTACTCCACCAGCCAAATCATCCGTATTGTCTCTCCACATAAAGTCACCAAGTTCTCTTGATATTTCTTTCTCACCCATCCAAATATGTTTTTGGAGATGATCTCCACGATGATTCGGCATACGGACTAAAACGATTCCTTCATAGAATTCTTCTGCTAATTCTTCATAATCTCTTTTATCACCAACATCTCTCATTTGGGAAATATATTTCATGAAAGCGTCTTTCTCTATTCCTCTCACATATGAAGTTTCTATTCCACTTCCAATCACTTCCATAAAAGCTTTAGAAGCGTTCAGATAATTCAATCCGTTTGGTAATGTTTGTGGCACTACAGCATCTTTTTCGGATTGCACCCTTATCTTCCGAGCCTTTGTTGTTAAATCTTCACTAAATGCATGCCATGGTAAATGTACACCATCACGCTGAAGATCCTTAAATGCCATTGCCTCATAACCAGGATATAATTCTTTAACCAATGCTTTTCGTTGTTCATGCGGAACAAGGCTCAATAATCTCGAATGTCTGGGAGAAACAATCCGCAGAGGACTCAAAACTTGAAGGTTTTTATCTCTCTTAAAAGTTTGTAAAGGTATCTTTTTGTCATAATAAATTAGTCCATTTGAAACCAACCCATCCTGATCAAATGAATCTGCTCTTAAAGCTTTTATAGCATCTCCAGTATTTTGAATACTCTCTAGATTACGATCTTCTTCATTATTCATTTCTGCTCTTGTTACAGAAACAAAATTCTCTCTTTTATTGGCATCATATTTTTTGACCAACGTATCTACATATTTCCATGCTGTATGTGCTGATCCATAAGTAGGAGAAGTAGAATCTTGTGGTTCTATATCAGTTAGACTTTGCTTCACATCCGCATGGCTAATAGCCCCCATTCTGAGTTGTTTATATAGTCCACCAGCTTTGTACAACATATCCTTCCTGGCTGTTAGCATTTCCCCTAAAAGAGGTTCTTTTTTATAAGTAAGGTCTATATTATATTTCCACTCAGGCAATTCTTTGTCTGGACCTTCAATAGATTTCATTAAATTATCAAGCGAAGCATTTAATTCGGTTTTAGAAGCACCTTTATCAGCACCAGCGGCTTTGGCTTTCTTTAATGCATCTATCCTCCTTTTAAGCCCAAGTCGTGCAGTCCCACGTTGTTTCTCGGCATATTCGTCTGTCCATTTTGGATAATTCGTATACTTTTTTTTACCCTCTACCACAGTCCGTTCATCAAGTTTTTTATCCAATGCTTCTAAATCAGGGATACTATCCCAAGCAAGATTATAATCTCTTAGGAACTTCCCATAATCCTCATAATTTGCTTTCTTAGCCGTATTATTCTCATCTATCTCTTTACGTTTTAAAGCACCACTCTTCAATTGCAGTAAATACTTCTGATCAGCCATACCAAATGTATCTGGTTTATTCTCTAAGATATCCAGAAACATCGTATAATCATCAACAGCAATTTGATAAGCCGCCGTTCCCTGAACATTTCGTGCGACTTCGTTATGAATATCCTTATATTGTTCTTCTGACAAAATCCCAGAATGGTATCTTTTCTTAGCTTCTAACTCTGTTTTATCATAAATCTCTTTTTGAATTTCTTTAGCTTCTTCTGCAATTGCCACATTTGAATCAAAATTGTCTACTATTTTTTTATACTCGGCCATTTTTTCATTATATGACTGAAGAGTCATTTCACCTTTGCCGTTGTTATATTCTTTCTTTAAAGCTTCAATTTCTTTTATAAAATCCGTTAAATTAAATTTTCCAGCCTCATATTCTGCTTTTATTGTTTTTATCACAGCATCAGTGTTTTCCCTAGTCGATGCTTTTAAATAAATATCGAAACCATCCTTGGAATTTTGAGATATTTGAGAAATCTTGTTTTGACGAATGTTTGACATAGCCCCAAGATACGATGGGGTTTTACGATCCTTCATCAATGAATCTCTTCGCTTATAATTATCTTTATTGAATTTCTTGGAAAGATCCCCATAGATTTTGGATTCCTCGTCCTGGTAGTAGCTTGTTACTCCCTGAACATCATCCAGATCATGAATATTAGACTCTGCTTGACCAGAGTTGATATTGTCTTTGAGTTGTCCGACTTGCTGGGTGTACTCCAGATAGAATGCATCTGCCTTATTCTGATGCTCTGCCTCACCTAATTTGGAATAGATATCAACTGCGACTGATCCTGCTTCCATTGCAACATCAACCACTCCAGACCATGCTTGGGCTCCTGCCTGAGCATCATCAAAGAACTGCAATGCATTAGGAGGTGCGGCTGGAGTTGCAGTCTGAGTTTCCCTCTGAGGAGTAGGTTTTTCCTCTCCTTGGTAGTATTGGAAATTAGGCATTACCTACCTCCCCATCCAGGAGTTGAATCACCTTTATCTGTATAATTTATAGATTCACTTGTTCCATAAGTGCTATCCATTTGCATTCCCATTGATGCACCTTGCGAAGCACCGCCAAGGATGTTCATGAACATATTTGCACCTCTAGCACCTTCCAATCCTGCCGCACCTTCTTTCATTAATGCCGCCTTTCTATATTTCATCTTTCTTTGGAACTTAGCACCTTTTTTCATATTATCTGTTTTAAACTTCACATCATCCCACATAGATTTAACCTGACCTCTGGCATTTAATTGTTCTGTTCTTGCCATTGCATCTCCTGCTTCCATTTGAAGTGCGGCATTTTCCAATGGAGTTCCTTCTCCTACATCTGCACCTCTACCAGCCGCTTGAACAATTGCAGAAGATGCAACACGTTCTGATTGTGCTTTAATCTGCATTTGTTTGGATGAAGTAGCATTCATGATTCCTATGGAATTACGATATGCTACACGTTTCATTCGTTTAGAACTGGTATTGGCTTGGTCAAGAATCTGATCTCCATAGTCTTCTTCCCATCCTGCCTGAAGTTGGAGAGATCTTATCTTTCCCTGAGTCTGACGGTCTTGCATGAGCCCACGCCCATACCCCATTGCGGCTCCTGCCGCTAACATCCACCACATAATCGGCCTTTATAAATCGTTGCTTTCGTAATCGAATCCAATCAGTAGTATAGACATAGGAAACGGACCATCCTGTCCTAAAACAATATGATGGTCATCATAGGTCATGTTTCCCATTGTTAAAACATGATCTCCTGTGAAATAAGAGACTGCAACACCCAGATCATCTGTAGGATATCTGAAGATCATTTCATCCAATTCTGAAATCCTTGGACCATATTTCAATCCCATCGTATCAAGCAGTTTCAGAACAATTCTGTGAATACGTTTACGATTTCCAACCAAAACACCTTGTGGTCCTGTAGCAAGATCCAGAGTTGTTACATAACTATCAAAACCTAATCCTGAATGGATTTTACTTGCTGAATCAATAGTTAATTGCCCATTGGAAGGAACTACTTGTTCTGTCTGAAGCGCACTATCTGCAAGGATTCTAACCGTCTGTCCAAAAAGATGAGTTAATCCTGACAATGTTGTAGATGCACCACCTGACTGATAGATTCCTGAGTCTACAAAATGTGCATCATCACTAGTCAATTCTCCTGAATCAAAAAAACGGTCAAGATACTCGACATAACGCTTTTCCATCATCACCACAGTATGAGTTCCTGTACCCGTATCGGCTATATCTATTGCAGAACCTCCTGATGAAGCTGAAACCTTAAAATCGTTAGTTGCAGAACTTACAACATAGTAATCGGTATCGATTACAAGAGGTGCTGGAAGATCTTCATCTGTTGTTGTGAATCGGACTTTAGTTCCATTTGTCATTCCATGACCTGTTAAAGCCAACTTATCAGTAGAGGCATCAGCAGTAACAACACCTTTATCTATAGTTCGTTTTACAACCATCCATAGTTCATTATGTGTGGAGGTGGGAATAACTGTGATTGATTCTACTTTCGCATGATTTCCATATGTTGCATCAGTATGAGAACCTCCTAATGTGTGATTACTCCATGCCATCATGTTCAATGACTTATTATAAGTCAGTCCAACTATCTTCCCGTTTTTCATACGGCCCCAGACAATGTTATAAGGCATATCCTGGTAGGTAATATCCTCTAACTCTCCCAATGCGATATCGTCTGCCCTAAGTGTTAAATCTGCCGCCTGATTTCCACCTGCCTCTGTACTATAAGAAATGCCTCTCATCCTTCTTCCATTCTTTTGGACATAAATTACATTGTTATCAATGATTAATGGACTAGCACCATATTCAGTGGGGTAGCTTGTTACACGGTCAATGGTAAAATTAAATGGAGTAATGGTTAGTTCTGTTTCAGAACCATACATCTGAAACACTCCTCCTGATGTTCCTACAGTGAGTTTCTTACCAGAAATCATCCAATCAATTAAATCCACTGTTGCAGATGAAATCGTAAGAGTGATTGCATTGTCATCCTTGACTTGTTCTCCTACCACTCTTGCTCCTGTTGCAGAAACATTTCCTGATGCAACACCTATTTTCTCAGACGGAGAGAATTTAAAATAATCACCTGTTTTAGAAAACCAGACTGTTTGTGGGAAATCATTGTTTCCTGCAAAACACAATCTTTGTTGAAAGATCTCAATAGCTCTAGGCCACCCTGAATTGGAGTTCCAGACATACTTTCTCCACTCATGATTTGGTCCTTTTGCAACCAGTTCTTCTTTTACTGTTGCAGTAACTGTCAATCCATTGGTAACAGAATCAACCTGAACATAACCCCATTGAATGGATGCACCCTGAAGAGGGTTGTATCTGAGATAGGTGTCTACATCATAATGTTCAAAACCACGACCATCATTGATTTCAAGTTTTCTCCAATAATCATTTCCTAATGCAGATCCAGGGTTATTGGTAGAAGTTGCAGTATGTGTTGCAATGCATGTATAGAAAATAGGATCTTTGTACCAAGAAACATTGGAACCAGTAGAACTATCGTAATCAATTGTAGTATTGGTGCTAGTAGAAGGTGTCAATGAAATATTGAATGTATTAGCATCAAGCTTCTTCACATAATAATTGGTGGATTCAGTAATTCCTCCTGGAAGTGATCCTGATGCATGACGGAACTGGATTCGATCATCATCGACCAATCCATGACTTGAATCTGTAAATAAAAGATCTGTACTTCCATCAGAAGGAGTTACAGAACCTGAAGTTGCTGTATATGTGACAATTGTTTCTTTAGGACCAGTTGCATGAACTATAACACTCGAACCAGCCGAACTATAAGCAACAGAAGATCCTCCCACCTCTGTAGAGACATAAAATACCGTTGATGTTAATCCACCAGAAATAACATAATAACTTGTATTTGCTGTAATATTACCTGGAAGTCCTGAAGCAGAGAAAACAACTGCATCCCCAGCAGTTAAGAAATGTGCAGATCCAGCAGTAAATTTTAATCCACTATCAGAAGATGCTGTAACACTTTGACCAGAGTACGACCATAATCGAGAAGTTCCATCTGCCATCTTTAATGTGATTGCAGATGCTTTCTTGTAGATTCTCTTAAAGATAGTGATATCATCACCTGTCGTTACCAAATAAAGAGGTCTTCCATTTAAAGTCAACGATAGTTGGAATGTAGATGCTGTTGCATTAACTACATAATAATCAGTATCTATTGTGAAATTTGATCCTCCTGTAGTAGCTGTAGGATCTGTTGCATGATATGTGGGAGCAGTTCCACTTAATGTCATTCGTGCAACCATTCCATCCAGCATATCGTGGTTTGGTAACTGGAAGAAATTATCAGTTATATCTAAATGTGGATCTCCTATTTCAACAGATGTTGCTGTTGTATCAACTTTCAGAAGAGCCGAATCTTCAGTATTGATAGGTCCATAAGGACCATCTTCTGTATGGATATAATCAAATGCCCAATCTGTGTCTCCTGAACGAATCAGTTGACGAGGCTGATAAGAAGGATGTGCAATGAACAGGATATCTGCACTTTGAGTGAAACTGAGATCTGACAGATCAGAAGAACTATAAGGAGAGGCTACAGCATAAGGATTTACACCTGATAATAATTGTGCGTTGCTTTTATAAAATCTTACATATGCATGAGCAATACTGAAATTTTCTCCTGAAGTGAATATATCAACATCACTACCTGATGCATCCTTCAAAGATAACTGGGAATTACTATCAACAGCTTTGACATATGCAGTTGTTGAGTCTGTTGTGTTGGTTACAGTTGCTCCCACCAAACTATGTTGTCGTACAGTAAAACCTCCTGTTGCATAAACAAGTTTGTTCGTTGTGGCCCCAGATGTGGCTCCTGTAAATATTTCTTCTCCAAACTCCAGTACATAGGCTTGATCTTGTCCAAAATTAAATTGGATAAGTCTTACAGAACAATTCCCTGATGTTTCTGCAACGTAACGTGTTCCAGGTCTACGGGTGATGGAGCCTTGAGGCATCACCACCATATTTTTTAAATCCTGGACAGAAGATTTATATGATTCAGTATCAACAAAGCCTTTCAGCTTTGATGATATCTGACCGTCAGCAAACGAGGTCTGGTAGGTGACTAATCGAGCCATTAGTACGCATCTTCTTGAACCACTGAGGCACTAAACGGTCTCCAAGAATCGATATTGGTATATCTAGACTGCAACCATAAATCCGATTCTATTTTCTGAGGTGTTCCCTCTGCGGCATCTGCACTTCTCGACTCTGAAAGGACTTCACGGTATTTATGCATTAAGGAATTCTTAAGCTCAGTCTTGCCTGTGAGATCCTGTGCAATTTCTGTTGCCAATCTTAATGCAATTGCTTGTACCAATAATGAATCGTATTTGGCAGTATCCGTAACTCTTTCAATATAGAGGATATAAAGAGTAGGACTATTAGTAACAATATTCTCTCCTTCTATTTTGAAAGAATAAGAATTATCACCACTCGTATTTTCTGCCACCGTAATAAGCCTTAACATCTCAGCAGGCTTTGGGAATGCATAATCATAACCCCATGTTGGGGCTGTAGATGAAGAAGTAAGTTGCTCCCTCTTCAACACACAATTCCATATGTGACTCCGAAGGACTAAATCTCTGACATCATCAAAACGATTATCACATGCTCTCGCACGTTGATTTTCGTCACTTCTTGCAGTAATGGATCGCTCTCCCAAGTTTGAGAGAGCAATATTACAAATATCGACTTCAGAAGCCATCAGGATTTCTTCTTAGACTTAGAAGCCTTTTCAGGCTTTTTCCAAGAAGTCCATCCTTGTGCCAATAAATCATGCCATTCCTTTGATTTAGGAATAACACTTTTTGATTCATTGCTTTCACTATAAAGAATTACTTCACTCATAGCATTTTTGTGATGAAGGGGGCTTTATGCCCCCTATTAACGATCAATCAACTGAGTAGAACACACACAAATTGATTGTTTTACTTGCCGCCAATGTAGCAGAAGCAGTAGTAATGATAATGTCGGTTGCCGCAGTATACTCATACCCGAAACCGTCAATACCTGTGCCACTAGCTCCACCGAGCAAAGTCACATTACCATCCGAAGCATGAGCTTTTGGATGCATGTAATGCACTTTGTTGTCATCACCGCAAATTGATTCAGTAATGAATCTATTAGGATCAGATGAATCTCCAACTTGCAAAGTCGCAGATGCATGGATGTCATCTGTAACCAGAATGACTTGCCATACTCTTGCACCTTTAGGCATTCGACCCATAGCTATTGTAGATCCAGCGCCTTCGTTGCCATCAGTTTCATACGTATCATACTGGACACGTAATCGACCTCCATGCTCGGCAACATCTGCCATTTCTTTAGGCGTGTTCTGATCGAACAGCGTAAAGTTTGTTCCATAATTTGTTGTAGCCGCCATAATTCAATCCGTATTAGAGGTTAAGCCGCAGTTACTGCGCCTTGTTTACAATTAATTTGAATTACTCGTTCTTCCTCTAAACGGGTTGCACCCAGAGTCATCCTGTAATAGATGTACTGGCTGAACCGTTTGTCTGGTCGTTCAGTAATTCGAGCGACAATATCTTCCCAGATGCACAATCCAACACCTCTTCGATGAAACGCCACTATCTTGTCACAAGTAATGGAGTTGTCAGTTTCAGTTCCGAGCCTTTCAGATCGGATGATGTTGAATCCCATATACTGGTTCAGATCTCCAGCAACCAACGCACGTACTTGGTTATAGTCTGCTGAATTCACTTTCGTGGATGTCAGCAACCATCCCAACTGTTGTGCATTAACCACCAAAAACAGATTTGAATTGCCATTGATATCATAATCATCTGCATCTGCGGCTCCAAGGATCTTACGAGCATGAATCATCTTACCCACTGTTAGGGGTTGATCAACACCAGTACTCTCTCCATCAACTGCAAACGAATTGGTTTCAGGAGAAATCACTTGGGAGGCACTTCCGAATGCTCCAAGAGTCGCATAATCGCTTTCACCTGTTTTACCATAAGTGGATTTTCCTGTAATAGCCGCAATAATCTCATCATCCATTGCTCTTCCCATTGCCATAGCGGCATTGATGGAATATGCAGATGCAGGATCAATCAGAGTCCGCAAGCGGTCTGGATTGTCAATGAGATCGCCCCAATCGTAATCAACTGGTACGACTCTGCGCCTATCATGAGGCGTATCGATTTGAGGTGAGTCTCCATGCCGTGATGTCACTTTCTG
>Ga0098039_1001071_pt1 | contig 11025 bp, 16 predicted proteins | sample 6_EtaG_FD_75047 | JGI IMG/M metagenome (GOLD analysis project Ga0098039, IMG submission 75047) | Marine viral communities from the Subarctic Pacific Ocean - 6_ETSP_OMZ_AT15160 metaG | ecosystem: Environmental > Aquatic > Marine > Oceanic | place: Pacific Ocean | collected 2015-01-08 | reverse complement strand
TTAGTATTTCAAAATAGGCTCTCATTGAGTTGAGTATTGTTTTTGTTTGTTCTTGGCTGAACGATACTCTTTTTGCCATTATATTCCTCCATTTCATATTTCTCAGCAAGTGCAATAGAGTGGTGATCAAGTATCTTACACTTCTCACCTATTACACCAAGTTCTACTTTGCCAGTTTTACCGTAGCGATTCTTACCTATTACTATTTCGATACCATACTCTCCATTCTTTGAACCTACTCCGAGATATCTCCACTCATAGTACATAAATAGTATAGTTTCTGAGTCTTGTTCGATTGAACCACTGTCCCTCAAGTCTGATGGTATAGGTCTTTTGTTTGGTCTATCCTCACACTTTCTATTTAACTGAGATACAAGTATAGCACACATATTGTACGACTTACATAACAATTTATACTCTTTCATAATAGCATCTATTCTCAATCTTGGATCTTCTACGTGTCTTAAAGTTGCGAGTCCTATATAATCATCAATAACTACGTCAGGTTTTACTTGTCTTATTGTAGCGACAGTTGATTCAAAATCATTACTTCTGTCTTTCATGATCAACCTATCTCCATACTTTCTAAGTAATGCCTTCTTGGTTATTTCAATGTCTGACTTGTCGTTATCAGTGTATGTACCAGTTACTACACGAGTGTATGATACTTGTGCTGATTCAGCTACTATAAGTTTGGCAAGCATTGATTCGTTCTTCATTTCTCTGTTAAATACTAAAACCCTGTATCCGTTCTCAAGTAGCCTATGTACTACGTTAACCGCCATTGTACTTTTAAAATGACCTGGGCGTCCTGCTATTGTGGTTATTTCGCCACGTCTCATCCCACCTACTAAATGATCGAGAGGTCCAAATCCAAATTTTATTGTGTTGTCCATATTATACATATCTAATATAGCATTATCAAGTGAACCGCTGAGATCAAACTCACTGTCCCCATGTACGCTTAATACGTTGCCTATCTTGCTATGTATCTTTGTTAAAGAGTCAGTAGTTTTAACATTATCGTATCCTATACTGCTTGATAATTCAGAAGAAAGTGTTTTCAACTCTCTTAATTCATACTTTTCGTAGATATTCTTAGCATATTGTACGGCATTAGTTGGTGCACTCATATGGTCGAAGAACCCCGTAAGATCATACATAGGAGTACCACTTGGGGTATCACTATTTGATATGTGTGATGCTATCGTAGTTACATCGACCTTGACTCCTGTCTTGTGGAGTCCAACTATCTTGTCCCATAGTACTTCGTGATATCTATGATAGAACATTTTAGATTTAATAATTGGAATTACCTTATCTATCTGTGAACTATCAGACAGTACGGATGCGATAAGAGCCTTCTCTGACTCTATGGACTTTTGATTATTCAACTTCTTCTTTTCCAGTGGAAACTTCCGAAACGGTACTGCCATTTGTACTCCATATACTTTGTATTATTGCAACTTTACCTAACAATCTTCCATAGTCAGATTTATAATCATCATCTTGAACGCTTACTAATACTGTCTTACCAACTATATTTTTTTCAGTTAGTTCGGGTAGTCGTTTCATTGTTCTTCCGTCACGTTCAACTTCTTCTAAGCCTATCTGTAGTATGTCAAGTACGTTCTTGTATATTACATTACCACGATTACTTCTATTGTGTGTTTTTGACGGATTGCTGCGGAATCTCCATATGCCTTTATCACTTACTTTAGCACCTTTGTAGTTTCCCTTCGCTATTTCATACACAGGTTTGTATAGGTCAGCGTGCGTACCCTTTCTTGTGATTACGTTTGATGTAGTTAGTCCAACGATTAACGCAGGATACGTACCATCTTCTATCTTTACGTCTTGATCTTCTTCGTAGTAGGCATCCTCATTAGGATCGTTGCCAAACATTGCATCAAGAAAATCATCACTGCTTAACTGCTGAATCATTTTTATCTCCAGTCTTTGTTTCTATTGCAATTGTAGTTTTCTTGGTTGGTGCTACAAGTTCTTTCTTTAATTTTTCTGCTTGTAACTTCTTCATCTTTTCCTTGTAATCGTTAATCTTCTTTATTGAAGACTCAAGATTTCCGTTACCAATCTGACCTTTATCAAGTGCGTGTATTACTTTCACGTAAAAGTCATCATCTTTTGGGATACCTTTCAATGCTACCTTAACAGTATCAATACTTTCTTTAGCATTATCTACTGAGAATTTCTTAGTCATAGTATTGACATATTTATTATCGTCAAACTTTCCTAAGAAAACATCTGCGTTAAAACCAAGTTTACTTAATCCCTTAGTTAGGGCATCCGTTGCTACTTTCTTGTAGAAGTCGTCATCAACTCTGCCGTTTGTTACATATCGTATTGAAGAGTGTATTGGAAACTCTCTTGCAGTTTTACTACCTTCGAATATGTACCAAAGGGTAGCTTCGTATACCGCTAACCCTGCGTCTTCCCATCTTTGTATACGTTCATCTTTTATTCCCCATCCAGTGCCAAATGCACCGAACATTTTTGTTGCTGTGTGAACTTGTGATTGTGCATCAATTGCTGTGAAACCACCACGCTGATTTACTTTCTTGGTAGTATTCGGATCAGTTTCGCACACCCTGTCCCACAGTTTTGTCTTTGTGTTACTCATACGTTCCCTCTTTATTGTTATTATTAGAAGTTACTTTTTATTCCACCGCCACATACTTCAAAGTATTGACAGTACTTTTCATTACATTCCCATTCTTCCGCAGGGGTTACTCCAAGATTAAGTACTGGAGGTTCTCCCGTTTCTTTTGATTCGTTTAGAATTTTGTTTACGTTTATCCAATATTGTTCTGCTCTATCTACAACCTCAAGGTCAAGTTCTACCTCACGTACTAATGAGTTGTCTTTATTATAAAATACTAAAACAAGACCATTTAAGTTCTTATACTTTCTTTTATACCACAAGCCATAAGTTCCAAGTTGTAGAGCATAATTTCTACTTGCTGCAGACGGATCTGCACTACGACCAAACATTGACTTCCACTTCCAAGAATTACAAGTTTTGATATCATATAGTACATCATCATCAACAAGACCTAAGTCTATAAAACCACGTACATTTAAATCTTCCATACGTATTTCATTCTCTATAAATATTGGGATACCATTCTGCTTTGCGTAAGCAGATACTGACTCTTGCATATCGGTATGTACTATATCACCCAATCGAAACAATCTATACGTATTGGGATCTCGTTTACTTTCTTGCTCAACTTGTAATACTGAGCCGAAGTAATGCTTACGTAAACACATTCCACTCAACGAAGAGTGAAACCAAGACTCGTTACCTACATAACGTGTCTTTACTTTTATGTCGTTCTTGTCTTGTATAAAGTTATCATACACGTCCTTGATGGACGTGATGTTACTCGATAACTTGCGAGGAGGCACTGTTGTTGTCATTTACGTTTATATTACCATCGGATGCAGTTATACCAAGTAGAGCATCAAAGTTTTTGTCAAGATAACTCTCAATTATTTGATTGAGTATTTCTTGTACAGGTACTCCCTGCATAGCTGACAATACTTTTAATCTCTTCCAGTTCTGCCTATCGGCTCGGAATGACGTTACAACAGAGTTAATCTGTCTTGTTTGAAATGTTTTTTGTTCTGACATTTGGTTACGTTCCTTTCTGACTTTGGTATGCTATATATATAACGTACGTTATATTATTTTTTATTACTTTATACATTTAAATTATATATACGTTATTATTATATATATAATAGCCTCATATCTTGTATTAAATTAGTGATTTACTTGCTATATCTCAACTATTTTTATATATTTTTAATATAGAAATAATACAATACTACACCTCTTTCTTGTTAGCTCCCGTCAATTACAGGGGCCGCTGTACTTGCTGGTAAGATTTTCTAAAATCACTACTTCGAAAGTAGGTTAATACCACGTCCACTCATATTTTTACCGTCAAGAATCATATCATCTACTTCATCATATAGTATTGATACGTAACCATCTTCTTGTTTGTATGGACATTTTATCACACCTTCTTTACGTTCATCTGAGTTGTATTCCCAGTGAATCATTAGTGCTTCACTTTTATCTAAACAATCAGCAACGCTACTATTTCCGTCAAGAACATCATCAAAACTCTCATCCTTCTTAGCTTTCTTGTACCAAACTTCGTTTATTAGTACGTATGCTTTAGCATCTATTTCTTTCAAGAAATCACGTAAGCAATTAAATATTGCATCCTTATCAGGAACTGAAAACAATTCTGATAACTCAGTTATCTTTTCAATTCCATTCTTATCGTAAACAAATAACGTAGGAACGTGTTCTCCATGTCTAATCAGTATTGATTGAGCCATAGGAACTATCTTGTTTCTAATGTTATGTTCGAAAGGTTTTACTCTCATTTTATTTCTCCTTTATTTTACTCAAGCCTTTGCTACGTTAGGATCATTAAGCAAATCACTCATATCTTTCTCCGTAGTTTTCTCTTGTTGTTCCAACGTATCAAATATCTTGTTGCCCGTTGGACGTGGTCCTCGTATTCCAACTGTTATAGACTTAGAGTTTTCAAAATCAATCTGCGAAGGATCAATACCCTCATCTTTTAATTTCTCAACTGCTGCGTTCATAACAGATGCCATAAACGAACGAGCCTTAAGAGTACGTACAGCAATTTCTCTTACGAATATTTCAAAATCGCTATTAGGATTTAAACTCTCTTGTATGTTCGGTCGTTCACTTAAATACGATGATAATCTATTAACGTATCCTTCGGGAGTTTTATCTTCCCTACTTTCTTCTAACAACTTATCCATATCAGTATGAAACTTCATCATATCATCTTGGTTGTCATGATCGAACTTACACTTCTTACGTAATTTCATTGACGTTCCTCCTTTAGAAACTTGTTATTATTTGTATTGCATCCCTACTACCAGTTTGTTTATATCTGTAATCAAGGACATTATCTCTAAACGTTTTCTCTTTATCAAAGATTACGTCTACTTCATCACTGTACTCATAGTTAGGTTTGTCATAATTATTCTTATTACAACAATCTCCACATATAGCATAGCTACCTATAATAACTCCGCCATACGTTTCCTCTCCATAATTACAGAAATCACAAGCAACTACTTCTCCATAGTTATTTACTTCACTATGAATTGTATTTGTTTCTCTTTCGCTTAAAGGAAGAGAAATGCTTTGACTTTCTTTTTTATTTTCTGCCATTACGTTCACGTTCCTTTCTGTATTGTTTAGCAAACATACGTATTGTTTCATCGTACGTTTTGGTTAATTTCTCCGCACCACTGCGAAGACTTTTCATCTTCTTAAAATTCTTTTTATCGTTCTCATTATTATTTAAAAATGTAAGTATCCAATCATCCGTATTATCACGAGTAGATTCGTAATCATCAACTGCATCAGTTAATTGTATTAAACTCTTGGATAGATTTAATAATACACGTATAGATTTTTTTATAGATACGTCCATACCATTTAACGTAGGATCTGTCTTGCATATATGTCTAATCTTTTCGGCTCTACCCTTACATCTTAATATCTTTTTATCAAGTTCTTTTAGCTTACGTATCTCTTCTTTAAACTCATCTCCATATATATCTTTACTCATCTCATATCCCTTACTGCTTGTATTAATTGTTTCGTATCGTTACACTTGTATATAGTTATGTTCTTTTTATCACTATAACTAAGCGTCATACGATCAACGTCATCATCTTGTGATTGTAGTATCTCTTCTTCTCTTCCATAATCTCTATAACTCTTATAAAACCAATGTACTTCATTGTGTTCGTTAGATTTTTCTATACAACGTGTACCATCCTCATCTCCAAAGTATATAATAGTTCTACCTTCAAGACAATTCCATTCGTACATAGCGTCAATCTCATCGTCAGTAAGAGGTACAAATTCTTTTCGTAATGTATCGTAAATACTGTGAGCATATCCATTTGGTGCATCATATATTTCTACGTCATCAAACATAGCTGACTCCGTAGCTACTTCACTATATACTTGAGCCATTTGCTTACACGAAGGACTACTGTCAAGTATAAGTACGAGATGTTTCTTCTCTCTTGAAAACTTACAATTCGTTATAACTTTCTTAGACACACGTCTAAACATTATATCTTCTACGTCCCACTTATCCTCTCCTATAATCTTATCACCCATACGTTCTTCAGCTATCTTACTAAACAATAATGCTAACGTTGATCCCAACTTTCTATTGTGTAACGTTTCATATGAGAACACACTACGTTCAGGATTATTATTTAACTTCCAGGAACTACCTTCTCTACGATGATATATAGCATCAGATCTGTTTCCATTTAATTCTTCACTATCATAATTAGATAAACGTTTATTAAGAGTTATTGAACTTCTGGATCTGCGTTTAACTGTAGCACCAATGTCTTCTACGTCCTTACTGAGGGCAAACTCTCCATTCTTAAATATATCATCGGGTAATTTAAATTCGTATTTCTTACTCTTAACTTTACGTTTAGATTTAGATTTACTTTTCGGTTTGGTTTTGATAGGAAGTTTCTTCTCTCCAGTCTGTAGGAAATGTTGTTTGGCACGTCTAAGTCTTTTCTTTTCGTCTTTAGTAATGGAATCAGACGTAATCAATTCATTAAATGCTCCTACTATATTTTTAACATCTACGGCAGAGTCAAGGGTGGACGTTAAGTCCACCCTCTCTTCCGTCTTCGTATCAACAGGAGGAGCATCTGTATCAACGACATTGTTTCTTTTTTGTGCGTTCTTTAATGCGTCCCAACGCATCCACTTTGGTTTGGTTTTCAACATATTAACTCCAACGTTTTATCTCTTATGTCCCTAAGTGTATCTGCAAAGTCAAACGCAAGACCGAGGTTGTTCTTATCTTCAGATTCTATCATAAAGACAGTTCTGTCATACGCATTGATAACATATGTACGTAGACCTTTATCATCTTTCCTTACAAGAACCCTTGATGATGACGTTTCCTCGTACATATTACGATCACATTTATCAAACTGAGAGATATCCATATTTACGAAGATAGGTATTCTATGTTGAACTGCACCTAACTTCCCACGTACCAATTTAACAGAGAACATATCATTGGAAGCACTTGGACGTTCCTTTATTACAATATGACTCTTATAATTAGGCTTATCTTTCTTATGCCAACTCTGTACTACCGCCCAACCCATATCATACGTAGTAGTTCGACTTGTTTCTTTCACTTTCGCCTCTCCACTTCTAACTAAGTTTACGTGGTATGAAAGTTCATCATTGTAACATCCTTCTCCATTAACCACAACGTTAAGATAGTTTTTATTATGACCTAACGATCTTAACTGTACGTATCTGGTATCTCTTATTGTTGCATCATGTATATTCTGCTGCATATCACTGAATGATAAGTAGTTCTTACGATCTGCGTACCAATTAGATTCAAGTACGGACTCTTGTAGTTTCGTTAATGCACGTGAATCACATACTATCTCACATCCTTCGTTACGTTTCCACCTACCATTAATCTCTGGCTTCTTATTCTTTTTAGGATAACTATTATCTTTTCCGTAAATACGAAAGATAACTTTATCATCCGAACCTTTACGTATGTGTCCATAGCTATTTTCTATGAGAGATATAATATCATCTCTATCTACGAACTGTTCGTAAAATACAACGGCACCGTCCTTGTTAATCATTCTGTTGAACTTGTTCCACTCAGAAAGTATTTCACGCAAATGATACGGTTTCGATCTTTGTATTACGTTGTTCTTTACTGTACTCCAACCGACAAACTGAGGTTCAGTAACTTCTTTACCTTCGTCAATCGCTTCTATATACGCAGAAGTATAAGCTTCATCCGTCCGTTCTATCTCTACGTATATATCTTCCTTGTCATCTTCAGTACTACATTCGAAGTTAGGATTTATATTACGTAGCTTCATCATTCTTGGCATAATTCCTTCGTCAACTTCTTCATCTTCATCTATATCTACAGCAACATTGAAGTAGTCGGAGTCAAGTGACTTATCAAATACTTCTTTATCTTTATTATCTTCGTCATCTTTAATCGCTTTCTGTAAAGCCAAGTGATTACGTTCATTCTTAGTTATGTTTACATATACAAGTTCTTCCCAGTTTGGATCTCTGTTCTGACTTGTATACATAATCCAATCGTTGATAAGATCACATAACTCCTGAATAGTAGCGGGTTTGTCCATATTACTTCTCATTGAAGTATAATACAGCTTTAATACTGGCTCTATCATCTTCATTCCAGTAGCATCTTTCTCATAACGTTTCTTTAATACATTCGCTACGAGATTAACAGGCAAATGCTCTACCTCAATAACCTTTACACGTCTTAATAATGGTTCTGAAATATCACGTTCATTATTAGAAGTAAAGAAGATTATCAAGTTATCAAGATTTGCTTGATACTTCTGACCGCTTACGCTGATACGTCCTGTTTGTAGGAAGTCAAGGAAATAAGAATCACTACTTATACGTGTCTTATCCCATTCATCAAGTAGTAATATAACTTTACTTTCTTGTGATTCCTGCACAGCACGTAGGAGTTCAGCATCTATTGATTTAATTCCTGACTTTGTGTTTTCGTCAGGAACGTGCTTACGCACAAACTCATCCCAATCCATACCTTGATACGCTTGTTTGACGTACACATTACATTTGAGTACATCTCCGAGAGTTTCAGGTAGAAAGGATTTGCCCGTACCAGCTTGTCCAATTAGCATCGTAATAGACATAGGTTTTTTGTTTAACGCACAGTATACTTTATCAGTAAACTCTTGCGTACACAAATAACCTTGTTTACTCAGTGCTTTATGGAACTTCTGTACATTCATTTCTGACATACGTTCCTCCTGTTTTGTGTTGTTGATATAAATATGTATACGTTTGCACTACAGCTTCTCGGATGAAGCAGTGGGAGGTTTTATTCCCATCTTTATACAACGTAGATTGTAAGTAGGCCGCATCTTTAGCCAATACTCTATCCACGTCATAACCCTGTTTCACTCGTACAAACATACACATACACTAATTAATTCTTACGCTACATCTTTCTTGTAATAAAATTTTTGGTAGATATAAACTACGGGGAGCTTTGAAACTCCCCGTAGCGGGACGGATAATACGTAGAGTGACAGATCATTACTGATCTGTGCTTTAACCTGAACGTGCATCCCTATATTACACGTAGCATCTAACTACGTTGAAGATTGAAATTAGTAGTGCCACTACCATTAATAACTTGAAGAAGTTATCACTACCGAGGTAATTGATCATTACGTATCCTATCTTTTAATTGTTACAGATTCTCCATAGAAGTTATGTATACATTCACGTGAGTCTTTAACATACCATTCGTAATTAACTTGGAATACTTCGTAATCAAGATCATATAACTCAGATGTCTGATTCATACGTCTTTTAGTTACTGGAGTTTTCCAACCATTAGTATTGAGTATGATTCTATCTTGCATAAGTTGGACCACATCTGTACTGTGTAATCTCACAGACGTAGCTTGTATACCATATACTTCTACCTTATCAATAGACGTTGCCTTTTTATTACGTAGCCAACGCCTCTCTCTTTTACTTAACTCTTGTGGCATACGCACTCCAAGAGCTGTTGCTTAACTATAAACAGTTCATTATATACATCCAAAAAACAAAATAAAACGTAGATGCATAGAAGAAATATTATAGCCAGAAAAAACGGATCTTGTTGTTTCATTACTACTCCTCATACGTCATATAACGTATCTTTCTTTTGTTGTTGTTTCTTAGCGTATCGTTTACGTTGTGCCTGGGTGCGACCTGTACGTTTTAACTCTTCGTTCTTTGTTCGTTTTATACGTTTACGATCTTTCGCTTTTCTATTAGGCATTTCTACCTACCTCTCTTTAGTTTGACGTTACTCTTACTTTATAAACTTTTTGGTGTATAGTATTTTCCGTCTTTAGATATATCATTGTTCTTTTTAAAATCATCTACGATTACAGTATACTTATGAAACTCCTGGAGTTCTTCATACGTCATTGAACTCCTATCGTATTTAAATAGATTAACTAAATACTTTAGTCTTTTTAACGGAATCTTACTTAATGTAGTAGCCATTTTTATTTACTCCTCTTTTTATTAATATGTGTGCCAAATATCAAATGTACGTTCTGTATCGTGTTTATATTTAAAACTTAAATCAAACCCCAATACGTTAATATCTTGATGTATGTTAAAATATCTATTATCACGTCCATAGTTTGCACCACGTCCTGTACGTATACTAAAAAATCTATTCTTTATATTGAACCAAAGTAAAGATGTTTTAATGTATGAATTAGGATGTTCCACGTAATATTTAAATAGATTTACTTTTGGAATCATATTAGTTTTTATTCTATCATAATGTTTACGCAAATCATACGACCTGGTAGTTAAGTTATGATCTGAAACGTTAGATAGCGGAGCTACTCCAGGAAACTTAGACCTGGAAGTAGTATCGCTACTTTGTTTCTTTCTTGTAATATTGTTTACGTTCATGATGTATTTACTCCTCATTTTGTGATTTTAAAAATTTTTAAAAAACAGTTATGCAGCTTTTAATACGTTCAAATTTTGGGCAAAAAAAAACCCCGTATAAAACGGGGTTGTATTAATAGATTTAATACGTTTATTTCGTTGTAAAATCTTCATCTAAGTATTTATAATTAATCCCAAGTTCTCGTAATATTTCAATGTGGGCAAATTTTTCGGGGGTTAAATTTAATCCTGTTCTGCGGCCTTTATATTTCCATTTATTACTCAAATCATCTAAAGATGATTTTTCACTATATATATTTTTACTATCAAATTTTTTCAAATAGTCATTAGCTTTTTTAAGCTCAGCTAAAGTATTTTTATTAGTGATAAGTTTATTACCACGTTTAATAAATATCATATATTCTAAATCT
>Ga0098039_1001070_pt1 | contig 11036 bp, 2 predicted proteins | sample 6_EtaG_FD_75047 | JGI IMG/M metagenome (GOLD analysis project Ga0098039, IMG submission 75047) | Marine viral communities from the Subarctic Pacific Ocean - 6_ETSP_OMZ_AT15160 metaG | ecosystem: Environmental > Aquatic > Marine > Oceanic | place: Pacific Ocean | collected 2015-01-08 | reverse complement strand
TGGGTTTGCCATGCATTCCATACTGTTCCCAGCTGGTTTTGAGCAGCAGCAGTTACAGAATCAAAATTACCGGCAACATTAATTACCAACTCTGGCGCTATTTCACTTTCAAACCACTCATCTCCTTCTGGCGAAAGAGTAATTTTGCCTACCCATTGACTTGATATAAACGGAGCACATCTCTCTACTCTTGTAGCAAAAGGCTGCTCTTGATATGTTTCTTCCGTATATGGAAGAGTAATAAGATCCCCCGTTTTTTGATATCCAGCAGAAGTTCTTTCTGCATCAGTTGACACACTTTCCTCAAGCTTAATAGCTTTTGTTTTATGAACAGAGCGTAATTCACCCCGTTCCATATCCATAGAACACTTATAATCTTTATGTGCGACATCACCAATCCTATGGCCGGTAAAATTATCAACAACAAATCCAGCTTTAAATCTGTTCAATCCATTTGCATCAGTTACCTCATAAGATTCAGCATCTCTTTCTAACATATTAAGAGCTGTATAATACTCAACATGATCCAATCTTTGTTCTAATTTACCAATATCCCTCATGGTAAATCTTTGATTTTTTTCTCTTCTAATTTTAACATCAGTTGGGGCAAAAGTATATGCTGGAATGGCCATCTCGCAAAGTTTCATTGTTCCGTCTGGTGCTTTAGGTGCTCGTGGATTCTCTGCTCCTATACCTTCAGTAATTGTTATTGTACCACCAGTGCTCATTGTAGCTATAGCTCTTTTTGATAAATAATATTCAAAATCGCTTTGAATATTTGAGCCTGGTTTATTAACGTCTACAGTAGATGATCCTGTTCCATCAAACTGTCTGCTGTAAAAATCAAAAGAATTTCCAGTTATCTCATCAACTGTAGCAAGTGTTGATGATGCTCCCGCAATATCTTCAACCCTTGGACGGAAATCATATGTGTCATAAAGAGGGAATACACCAGAGGGTTTTGGAGCATCGGGATCAACTTTCGTTGCGGTGTATGTTGGAATATCTTCATACTCCATTTGCTTTGCAACATCAGTGTATGAATCAACCGACATGAAATCCCCAGAACCGTGTTCCAGATAATCGTGTATTATTAAAAGTTTCCCTGTAGGCGACGGCCGTGCAGGTTTTCTTACAATTCGTGCAATATCATAAAAGTTATCACGTTGCCCGGTATCAAGTTCGTATCTACCTGTTATCACCTCATCACCGTCAGTTACCGCTGACACTACAGATGTAGCCCCAGACGATTCTCCAGTGATTGTGTCAGAAGTATTGAATATTGCTACACTTGTGGAAACATAACTTATGGGACTTGAAGTACCAACAACTCTACCTGTTGCACCAGAAGCTGACCCAGTAATTTTTTCACCTCTTGTAAAGGTTCCTGTAATTGTTCCTACTGTTAACGTGGGAGCTACAGCATCTGCACCAGTGTCTTCAGAATCATATACTGCGGCGAGATTAAACACATCTCCTCGGCCAAGAGAAATTGTTTTGTCTGTAGGCCGCGTACCATAAGCATCAGTTGCGCCAGTTGAAACTTTCACATGTTTCATAAGATTGGTGGTTTTGACCTTTTGTGTTACAGAGGTTTTTAAAAGTGTTGCGAATACTTTAACCTTTGCACCATTTCCAAGAGCCGTAGCATCTGTTATTGTAAAAGATGTTGTTCCTGCTCCTGCTACCTTTCCTGATGTGCTTACAAGATCTCCCTGAGAGCCACTTCCGTCACCAGCAGTAAGGATAGACATTGTATAATCTTTTTCTGCGTGAGAAGCAAAGGTTTCGTTTGAACCAGCAGTAAATGTTACTACGCCAGATGCATTTGTGGTTCCAACAAACTGCCTTCTTACGGTATATTGTGTGTCACTCGCTCCATCGTTATCATCAGTTAAAAGTGTTTTAATCACCCTCTTCTGAAGTTTAAATATAGCTCTATTTTTTTCTGTATCTTTAAGTCTTGCAACTTTCTGTGACTCTAACAAGAGTTCACCAAATTCATCTTCAGTACCAGAACCACTAGCGTCTAAAACAATTGTTCCATTTGCATCAGAACTACTCCCATCCGTTCCATCAAGGACAATGGCTCCCTCTTCACCAGACAGAACTTCCAATACACAGTCTGCTGTAAAATTTTGCCCAGCATCTGGGTCTTGCATATATACTGATCTAATATCTGAAAAATTAAATGTCATTACTTCTGAAACTGTAAGGTCAGTGTTACCGGAGTCTTCTATAAGCAAACCTGTTTCTGCCGAATCTGAAGCTTTGATTTTTTCCCCAGCTTGAAATGTTCCAGTGACGTTTGTTAGATTAACAAAGGTTCCAGAGGTTCCACTAGCATAAACAAAACCAGTTGCTCCAGAGGTATTTCCTGTAACGAACACTCCTCCATTAGCATGACTAGCAAGTAAGGTTGGGCTTGGAGTACCACTTAGTACTAGCTTAGTAAAGGGTCGAATATCAAACAGATAAAGTTTATATATAGAAGAGGTGTTGGAGGATGTTGATCCAGCAGAGCCAGAATAATATTCCATTGATCTTGCTCTTGCAACACCAATGAGATTACCAGTTGCACTTCCTCTGGTAGAGATAACATCATCATATAATTCTAGTTTTTTAAATGCTGTTGATTCTCCACTGATATATGTTACATCAGGCGTTCCATAAACATTATGAACATAGACATAATTTCCTAAATCAAAAACAGAAATACCAGCATTGACTGTGTTAAAGTCTCTTGCTTTATTAACGTCTTTAAGTGTAGGAGCCATTTTTTCAAGTTCAAATCCACTGATATATGCTTTGCCTGGAGAAACTTGTAGAGCTAATAGACTTGTGCTTGCGGTATTGCCGTCATCAGTGTCAGCACCAGCAGTAAATACACCTACGTTTTTATTTAATGTTACACTCTCTTTTGCAACAAACTGGAATGGCCGAACAGTATAATTACCAGATTCCTCAAATGTCCTTCTAGCTAAAGTCTCTTCAAGAACAGAATATTCGGTAGCTCTAACTAGTGACTGAACCAGGCCTTCTTTTATGTCCATCAATTGAATAAAGGTGGAGTCTGCTGTAGAGGTTCTTGCGAGTTTAGAGAGAGCCAAGGAAATTTTCAAGCGATGAGCACCCTTTGCTGCAAAGTTTGATGATCCTGTGGCGTTGTCGAGAAGAGAAGAATCTGATTCTGGTGTAAGAAGCGTTTCCGTTACAGTAAATCCAACACGATAAGAAGGGGTATTGGTGTATTTGTCAAGAACATAAGTTTCTGCTGAGTTGGTTACAAAAAAACCACGAATATAATATACTCCATCTTCTACACGAACAGAACATCCAGTTCTTGATGCTGGCCCTGTAGCACTTTCAAGATCAGCTGTTGCAGAACCAGCTGCAACACTAAACGTGGAAGTATATGTTGTAGCAGACGCAACATCTGTTGAATAACTTGTTGTGTGTGTAACTCCAGCATTTGCAGAAATGTTTTCTCCATCAGCAAATACAGCAGTAGCATAATCTGAGCCCACACTCAAATATCTAAGATAAAGGGTTGGTTGATCTGTTGCCGTTGCAACATCATATCCAATAACAACAGCGGTAACACCAGAAGTTGCTCCCGTTATTGTAACAGGGGTTGTGGCACTATAATATTGAGAAGGATCAATTGTTTCTGATCCAAAAGTAGACGATAATTTAAGAGAGTAATGCTTAAGGTTGACATTCAGTCGGCCGGGTATAACCATTGCACCTTCTTCAAAGATGTGACTACCCTGCTTCTCTATTTGATTTTGAAGAACAGATTGAAGTTGTGTTAACTCTCTTGCTTGAACAGCAAAGCCTGGACGAAAAAGCGTTTTATTAAAGTTGTCGCTATCGGTAAAATCATCATAATATGGTGCAACATTAAGATCAGTTTTTTGGGCCATATTAGAATTCCACTATAATTTTGATGTCTTCAGTTTGGTCTGTAGCTCTGGAAATAGGTTTACGGTTTTCTGTATAAATTATATTTCCACTATCTGGTTGAAGTTCTGGATTTGCATACCCATCCGTAAAGGTAATTGTATTACCTCCCGATAAAGTTACTGCTGAATCAGCAGTTGCATCTGGAGTTCCTACAGCGGAAGAGGTTGCTCCTGTAATCTGATTGGCACCAGAGAAAGCAATATAAGCCCCTGTGGTGCTGTTTGATCCGTAGTCTGCATATCTCTCCTGTTGATAATAAAGAATAGAGAGAGTACTGTCCCACTCTACAACCTTACCTATTGCAGCTGTAGAAGCTTGTGTTATCTTTTCATCAACACTAAATGTTCCAGAGACAGAAGCAACTTTTGTTGCATATGTCTGTCTGTAGGTACTTGCAGAAGCAACCGTAGCTGTCCCGTAGGTTGTTGGATCAGTAACGATAGAGATGTTTCTGAAGTCGTTACCAGCTAAAACATCGTCACCCTCTGCACCAGTAAGAGTTGCTCTCAACAATACATAGTGCCCACCCAACTCATCCATAGCATTAGAACCATGGCCATTCTTGGGACTAACAACAACTGCAACAGCTCCATCGCTTCCACTTCCCATTGAAGAGGAACTGGTTAGCGCAGTATCAGAGAAGGTGTAACTTGAACCAAGATTTACTGTACCATATGTATAACCAGCGCCACCATTATAAACTGTGGTGTCCGTGCCAGCAGTTAATCCAAATGATGTTATAGTGCCATCAGCAGCAACTACAATACTTACAACAGCACCAGAAGCCGTTCCTTGACTTGTTCCATCTCCATATACTGCTGCATAATATGTTCCCGCTGAATATCCCGAACCAGCAGTTACGATGAGGGATTCTATTTTACCATCTGTTGCAGCTGCACTTACTGTGGCGTCTGTCGAGACAGGCATAAAATCTGTTGTTAAAAACTTTGCTTGTTCTGATGCACTAATAGTGTATATGTATTTGAGAACATATCCACCAAGAGCAAAGGGCGACGTTGATTCAGAGGTAGGTTCTGCACCAGAATATGCTGCTCCAGCGTTGTTATCCAAAACCTTATACACACGATTATCGGATGTTCTAAAAAAGAAAGTTGAGTCATAGAGGTTTGTTGCAGCTGATGTAGTTGTGTTGGATGAACTAATATTATGTTCGTACATATCATAGATTGTGCTGTTTGCCCAATCCCTACGAGGAAGAGCATAACTTACATCAGTCGAAGCAATATTTTTTAAAGCGGTTGCTTGATCCCAAGCATACAGTTCACTACTCACATCGTCTACTGGGGTTGGGGGAGAATCATCCGTTCCACCAGATGTTGCTGCTGTGAATGGAGTTGACTTACCTATCATAAGATAATAGGCAGTTAGCGCAGCCTCACTAACGGACTCATAAAACTGTACTGCGTTGTGCCTTCTAAATTTTTCTGTAATAATTGCTGCCATTTTTTTATCCTATAATGGTTCTTTCCTTTTATTTATGACTGTTGTTCTATTATTTATAACACTTAAATTTAATTATTCTTAACAAAATCCTCGTAAGTTCCAGATTCTAGAAAAAACTCTCCACCAGCATTCGTAGATGAGCCGTCTGTCCCGTTCAACAAAACAGCACCAAAGGCAAGTCCATCTTCCAGACGCATTGACCCAGAGTCCCGTGACTCTATATCAGCAGGCCTTGTGAATGGTTCAATGGTTGAGTTCGTATAATTTTGGAATGGTATTGTTCCTATGTTGGTGTTGTCTTCCAGCTGTATCCTTTTAGCTTCCAAGATAAGTTTGTTGTCGATACCAGCACTTGTCCCGTCTTCAAGTAACAAATCATCCCCATGTGTTCCTGATACGATTGATTCATCTTCTTGCTTAAACGATCCTTGCTCCTCTCCTTCTAAAAGAATAGCCACATGGTCTACTGGAGTCGAACCTCCCTTTGACCCAAAATCAAACTCACCAGAATCCATGACAACCAATGACGGGCGAATGATGTCTTCTATGGGGTAATAGTTAAATATGCTTTCTCCTTCAATGTTATAATCAGCATTTAGAGAATTGGAGTCTGTTCCATTCAATATAATGTTGTCACCCTCATTAGCAGCGGCTCCAGTTGTACCATTAAGAACGAGAAAAACGGTTTCATTAGAGTAGTTTCCAAATTGCTTAAGTGTAAATCCTGACAGATGATTGTTGTTAGCACCATCTTCTAGCATAAATTCATCCCCAACGCTAGTTATTCTGTCACAAGCTCCCTTAACATTAACTTGATGCCATCCATCAATAAGCAAAACACCAGCACCAGTTCCAATTTCAAGATCAATTCCACCACCATCAGCATGTCCTGTAAATGGATTTGTTGCTAGGGTTATTAATCCATTTATCAAGTGTCTGGGTGTTGAAAGGGGGATGTTTATTTTTGTGGTTACGAAAGATACAAGGCCAACATCTTGGTTAGCGCCTGAAGTGCCAGAAGTTTCAAGTTGCTGTGTTCCTCCAGATTCGTTTATCAGAGTTGCTGTGTTTACTACAGGCTGTAAACCAATCCTTGTTACACGGTCTGAAAGAGAATCTTCTAACTCAATTGACTGGCCGGCGAGAGTTGCAGAAGAATCAATTCCATCAAGAAGAATATCACTACCAGCGTCCGTAGGACTGATGTGGGCGCTGTCTGGAGTACTGTCAAGAACCAAATTGTTGGTCACTGCTTCGGCACTCTCTGGGACAATCTTATCTCCAGCGTTTAGGGAATTGGAGTCTGTTCCGTTTAAAATGAGAACCCCAAACTCCCCACTTTCAATTCCATGTGATATTCCTATACCATCAAAGTCAGTGTGTGCAAATTGGGGGCTTTCTTCTACAAGATAATACCCAGCGTTTGTGCTACTAGAGTCCGTTCCGTTCAGTTGAATAGAGAAACCATCCCCTATGGTTTCATCATCTTCTAGAAGTATAACCTGTTCCAGTTCACCAACTCCAGCAGCAGAAGCACCCAACCGGCGTTGCATGACTTCATCAAACAGTACCTCGAAAGTGGAAGCAAGTATTGGTGAGAATGTATCTGTATCAGCAGTATATTCACCGCCAAGACTTGATCCTGTGGTTGATATTGCCATAGAAACTGCTGTTGCAGCAGAAACTTTACCAAATACAGCAAATCCAGCTGGATGTACTGCTTTCTTTAGAGGCCTAAGATACTCTACTGAACTTGAATCTGTTTGAACTTCATATGAAAATGCTTGATAAAAATATGAATCCTGTATGCGAATCAAATCTTCACTGATAAGGCTTTCGACACTAGTACCATACGAAGGTGTAGTCTCTGCCGCCGTTCCTATCGTTGTGGTTCCTTTTGCAATATCAGCAGCTACAATAGTTGCGGTTGCTCCACTAGAATCCGTGACAGTAGTTGTTCCACCAGAAAAATCTATACTACTTTGATTAACAATATTATCACCAGCATTTGTAGAAGAACTGTCCGTACCATCCAACGAAATATTACCAGACGCCGTTTCTATACTATGCAATAACTTAGCACCAGCATTAGTCGAATCTGAATCTGTCCCGTTCAATATAATTGTATTGTTGTTTCCATACTCTTCGTTTAATATGTCTCCACCAGCATTTGTGCTGGAACCATCTGTACCATCAAGAACAATGGTGCTAGGACTGTCGTCTATAGCGGAATTGGTTACGAGAGTATCACCCGCACCTGATAGTTGTGCTGAAGTGCCCCTTGAAGATTCTGTCAAAAATCTTTGTAATTGAGTTCCATATGGATCACCAGTTTCAACAACAATAGCACTTCCTGCTGTTTCGCCAGTGTCATCTTCAAGTATAATATATTCATCTACTGTGTGGTGAGCATTTAGAACAATTCGATTACCACTAGCATCTACAATTTGATCTCCCTCATCAGCAGAGTTGTTTATACCAACCGTAGTGTCTTTAACATCAGTACTGATTTTTAAACTATCTTCTAGGGCAATCTCTTCTTCATCTCCCGTTTCTAAAAGAGACCTAACAACATCTTCTATCGTGGTTTCTAAAACTTGAGTAGTAGAGTTATAATCTTTAACTGTTCCTGTATGAGTGGTTAGTGTGTTGCCATTCGCAAATGTTCCCGTCACATCCTTGAGAAGAAAGTTAGCTCTGAATGTCATGTCTGGTGCTGCTACATATTTAAAGCCTTGGTTGGTTATTTTAATACTATCGACTGCACCTATGTCAGTTGTTGTTGATAGAAGGGTTGCGCCCGTGCCTGTGGTTGATGCTACTGTGATTGTTGGAAGGGAAGAGTACCCTGCTCCCCCATCTTTTAAAAATACTCTGGTTATTTCACCAGTACTATCTGTGCCTTCCTCAAAAGCAAACGTGTCTGATGTTGTACCATACCCGTCTGGAGTGCTTTGAGATACACCATACTCCATTGAGAGGTTGTGACCAGCGTTGGTGGATGAACCATCAGTGCCGTTAAGGATCAAGTTGCTATCAGCATTTGTCCTCTCTTCATCTGTTCCGTCTAATGTACAGTTGAAAAATTCAAGGTGCGAGGTTGTTTCACCTTCTAGGAGCAGATCATCGCCATCATTGGTTGAAGAGGAGTCTGTACCGTTCATAATGAGTGAACCGTCAATTACAGAAACGAATCCTTCAGCAGCTTTGGTGTTTGCTTGTCCTGTTGAAAATGTTAGAGTATCGCCTACTTCGTATAGAGTTCCAGCATCATCTATAATAACATCACTTACGCTGCCTGTTTTAATTGCTTCAACTTTTGTAATTGCCTCAGCATTGCCTACAGCTGAATTAGTGTCAAGTTCTATACTATCTTCAGCTGAATAAAGTATACCTCCGTCAGATACAGTTGTGTTTGTAACCATACCCCTGATTGTAAATGACATGGAAACATCTTGTTCAGAAGAAACGGCTGTAGCGGTTTCTCCATCAGTAAACGTTCCTGACAAAGAAGCAGGATCAATTTCAAATATTACTATCGAATCTCCGCCTTCAGAGGTAGTTGTTGCGTTAGCAATAATAGCTGATGCTCCAGAACTGTCACCTGTTAAAGTTTTACCTATAACCTCTGAAGCTACAGAATTAACACCAGCCGAACATCTTAAAATTGTTTGATAGGTCCACTTTCCATCAGATGGACGTAACATATATTTGTTGGGATAAAATACATCAGCATTTTCGCCAAGCAACATTCTGATGAAAATCTTGTGGCCTTCTGATGTTCCCTTTGCTCGGTAAAGCTCTCTAATGTTTTTGATTAGGTTTCTTTTGTTTACCCCAGATGCTAGTTCAGTTGGTATTGCATTCATAAAGGAATCACGAAGCTGATCTAGGAAATCATAGATGGTGTTATCAGTGTCGGCGTACTCTAATAGCTGTTGAATGTTCTGTACAGGATTTGCTCGGTATCGTGTAACCGTTCCAGTTGAACCAGAGGTTCCTCCAGTAATGGTTTCTCCTGTCTCAAATTTTTGTTGGGAGCTTATGAACAGTCTGGGTTTCGTAGCGTTGCCTAAGTCATCAACAAGAACTTTGGCCGTCGCTTTAGTTGTACTACCAGTAATGGTTTCGTTTACAACAAACTTGCCAGTTGTCCCTGTACCGTCTTCTAGGACAATATGATTACCATCTACATCTAAAGCATAGGAAGTGGATTCTGTTTCTAAAAGAAGATCGTCAATATCTACCGTAACTCTTAGTTCACCAGCTTCAAGATACTCATAGTAGTTCTTTAAGAACTTGACAAATAAGGGATGGTCTGCTTGAACAAAGTCAGGCACCTGGCCTTCAATTAAAGGACTAAGTTTAGTGGTCAGGTTTGACGATGATGTATTATCAATTGACGCCATTTCTTAGAAACTCGTTGTTGTTTGGTAGGTAGAAGTTGGTGAATAATTTGTCCCAGCTGAAGAGTCGCCTGTAGCAACTGTATCTACCTCTCCTGTTACCGTTGAATTTGCAAAGTCTATTTCTAATATCTGATTCCGAACAGGAACTATATCAAGAGAATCTGGAATCGCGGTTATACGAATTACATCAGAAGAAGCGCCATCAACGTCTGAAATAGTTGTGATGTAAATTCCATTAATTGAAATCGAACCAGCAGAATAATTTACTGTTCCGGCTGTTGTGTCTTCATATATTCTTACCCCAGCAGTTAAGTAGTATATTCTTAGATTCCCTTCACCATCATCATCAAAGAACATTTCATTGGTTGTGTCTCCGCTGATTTTGAATCCCGTCGAAGCAATCACACCGCCAGAACTTGCGTTGTGGCCAGAGTGTGGGTTGTAGAAACTGTTATTTAGATATATGACGTAGGAGGTTGATGCTGTTGTTGTTGGCGTTAGATTGTGAGCCAACATAACAGTGGTGACATTGCTCTTGATTGAGGTGTCCGTATCGTCTATGAGTCCTGTTACATGTGAATGTCTAAACATGCCTTCAAATTGTCCTAGCGTGTTTGAGTTAAAAGTTGTGAGCGCACTTGTTACGAGGGTTGCTAATTCGGCTGCGGTGCTTGTTGTTTTACTAGAGTCGAATTTAAAGGATGTTGTTAGGATGAGTTGCGTTGCTTGCGAATCAACAATAACAGGAGTAATGGAGGCAACAGTATAGGGTCCAAGATTGGTCACCAGTTGAGCCTTCTCAGTGGTTGTCAAGTTGTTTCCTGTAGTTGATTTGATAGATATGAAAACCTTGCCATACTCAGGGGTACTGACTACCCCAAGGCTTGTGTCATATGAGCCAGCGTCTCCACCAAAAACCTGTACCGATTGAGTGTTAGAAAATAAATTTTTCACCACAACCTTATAATCTTCAGCAGTCACACACCTTCCTTGAGAAGCATAATCCAGCGGTGCGTTATATTTTATTGATGCAAGGGATTCTGGTTCTGCACCAGCGCTCGATCCATTAACTGTTGCAACAGATATGTCTGTAACGGTTGCAATTGCAGCTGAGTTTGTAAATGTGGAAGCTCCATTTGCAACACCCTTGTTACTCACAACATAAGTTAGAATAACAATATTATCATCAGAAAGAGC
>Ga0098039_1001059_pt1 | contig 11074 bp, 10 predicted proteins | sample 6_EtaG_FD_75047 | JGI IMG/M metagenome (GOLD analysis project Ga0098039, IMG submission 75047) | Marine viral communities from the Subarctic Pacific Ocean - 6_ETSP_OMZ_AT15160 metaG | ecosystem: Environmental > Aquatic > Marine > Oceanic | place: Pacific Ocean | collected 2015-01-08 | reverse complement strand
TGCTTTCGCCGAACCGGCTTGTAGACCCGGCCGGGGTCATCGCGAAAGCTGGAAAGCCAGTCCATTTCAATAAAACGCTGCTCGATATCACTGACCGGCATACCGCTGGCGTACAGGGCACCAACCGCGGAACCAGCGCTGGTTCCCACCACCAGGTCAACCGGAATCCGCATTTCCTCCAGGACCCTCAGCACGCCAACATGGGCCATACCCTTGGCGCCACCACCACTGAGAACCAGCCCCACCCGGGGGCGCTCCTCAGCCGGAGCCAAAGGCGCCAGAAGAAACAGGATTGGGGTCAGCAGCCAGGGCGCAATCCAGGCCCAACGGTTGCGCTGATTCACAACTGGCTCATTTCCGCGCGGAGGAGTCGTCGTCCGCCAGCGAGAGGTGGGACACATCGGGTATCACCGGCGGCGGCAGGTCACGCTCCACACCCAGATCACTGCCGGGCGGAGCCAGGCTCCACTCCTCCAGATGCTGGAACATTGGGGGTTCCACTTCGGTCTTCTCTGCCAGAGCGACTCCGACCGGATCCAGACTAAGACCAGAACCTGAGAGAATGGTGTCCACCTTGTCGCCTGCCACCGGAAGACGATCGCCGGGCTCGGTCTCGGGAACCTCACTCCGTTTCTCCTCCGCGGGGCGGCTAGCGGGCTCCGGCTGCTGACGCGGCTGGTTTGCCGGGGCCGAAGGCCTGGGCTGAGCTGCAGCACCGGCAGCAGGCCGGGCATCGGCCATCGGCTGGACATAAGCCACCATGCCGTGCTTTTTCAGCACCGCCCGGTACTTTTCCGCCTGTACCTCTTCCAGCTTGTTACGAATAACCACCGGCTGACCACTGAACATACGGTCTACCTGGTCGAGAGAGGCCTTGAACAGGGTGCGGGCGTTATTGCGCGCGGTTTCCAGATCCGTTCCGGGAACGCATTCCCCTTTAAAGACAAGCTGAAACATGCGTTTTCCTCTTAACGTCCGTCTTTCTTACATCATAGTTGATCGAGTCGCGCACCGGGAGCCCGAAACCCCACCCGCCACTGTATCGAGAGTGCAAACAATTGAAAAATTAATGTCACATATCACGCAAAATGCGACAGACTCTGCAATAATCAACGGTAACCAAACTTTACACTTGGTTACAGATTAACCGGATTGTCACCAGGGAGTGGCCTCCAATGATTATCAAACCTTCGCTTCACATCGCGGTCGCGGCCCTGTTGCTGTCGGCGCCTTTTGCCCATGGTGAAAACCTCGACGTACTCATGAGCCAGGTGTTTCCGGCGGCCCAGGCGACCTATATCGGTTACGAGAGCGTTGAACGGCAGGATATTCCTGCCAGCGCCGCGGTCGACCGCAAGTACCTGATTGTGGATTTCCGCCTGGCCTCGAATCAGATGGAATCGGAACAGCTTCAGGCAAGCGTGCACAAGGTCTGCATGACCCTGCTGAAAGACCGCGAACTGATCCGGCAGCTGTCGGATTCCGGCTACGACATGGTCTCGGTCGCTTTCGACCGCCGCTCGCAGTTCGATTGCCTCTGAGGCACCCGATTCCTCACTCTTCACGGCCGAGCAGTTTCGGGAACGCCTCAAGGGTGCTGTTGACAGCATCCAGGTTGAACGCCTCGACATCAGCAAGTAGCTTTTCCCCGTAGCGTGTCACGGACCGGGAGCGGAACCGCTGGCCCCAGGCGAGGACCCGGCGCGCAAAGTCCTTCATCTGTTCCGGATCGCCGCTCTCTCTTACGGTCTCCCACTCATCACCGAAGTCCGCCGCCAGCTGCTCCCTGAGCCAGCCCCGTTCCTGCATGCTGAGGGTCTGGGCCAGCAGCCGTTCCGATTCCTTCGGCGCTCCCTCGTCATCCGCCTGCTCCACCGTGGCCTCTACCCGAGGCAGCGTCACCGTAAACACCGAACCTGTACCCGGCTCACTCTCCACTTCCAGTTCGCCGCCCATCATCCGGGCCAGTTTCCGGCTGATGGCCAATCCGAGCCCGGTACCGCCATAACGGCGGGTGTTCTGGCCCTCCTGCTGCTCGAAGGCATCAAAGATCCGCTCCACCTGATCCTGCGGGATTCCGATGCCACTATCTCTGACCGTGACAACCAATTTGTAATACTGGCGCTCCGGCGCCTCTGTGCTCTGTTCCGCGTTATCGGATCGTTTCTTGAGCGGCTTAGCGGTGGCCCGAACCGTCACACCACCGTCATGGGTGAATTTGATGGCATTGCCCACCAGGTTGAACAGGACCTGCCGAAGCCGGGTCTCATCCAGCATCATGGCGGCGGGCATACGTGAGTCGACACTCACTTCCAGAGTGATGCCCTGCTCACGGGCCCGCAGGTCAAAGATGTGGCGAACATCGTCCAGGAGGCGACGTACAGACACTGCAGAATAGTCGAGCCTCATCTTTCCGGCTTCGATGCGGGACAGGTCCAGAATGTCATTGATCAGCATCAGCAGGCTTCGGCTTCCAGCCCGGATTGCATCCAGATAGTTCCGCTGCTGTGGATCGGTAACGCTGTTGCTGAGCAGATCACTGTAGCCGATCACCGCATTCATCGGGGTCCGGATTTCATGGGACATGTTGGCCAGGAACTCACTCTTGGCCAGGCTGGCCGCCTCGGCTTCGCGGGCAAGACGTTCGGCCTCCAGTTTGGCGGCGCGCAATTCGTCCTCGCTCCGGCGCAGGGCATTCTCGGAACGAATGCGCTCATCCACCTCCCGGGACAGTTTCCGGTTCCAGTACAGAAAGATCAGCACCACCAGAATGGCAATCAACACCACTCTACGCACCACCGTGTAATCGGTTTCCTGCTCGATATCCAGATGGATCCAGCGGTTGTAGATCGACTCTGTCTCGCTGGCCTCGAGGCTGCCCAATGCCTTGTTCAATACCCGATGCAGCTCCGGACTGTCCTTGCGTACCGCAAGCCGCAGATCGTATTGGTACGGGGTGATACTGGTAATACGGAGGTTGGAAAGACCCAGCCGGGCCACGGTGTAACTGACCGCCGGGATGTGGGTAACCATGACATCCAGATCGCCATTGGATAGCGCCAGGAGCCCCTCCTCCACGGTCTCCATGGGGTACAGGTCCAGATTCGGATGATTAATCAGCAGGTAATCATGTGCAGCGTGCCGGTTCACCACTCCCACCCGCTCACTGCGGAGCTCGCGGAGGTCGCCAATAAAACGCCCGTCATCCCGTATGGCAAGAGCAATGGGAACGGTCAGATAGGCCCGCGTGAACAGAAAGGCCTCTTCCGTGCGAGGTGTCCGTGACAATCCCGGCAATATATCAACCTCACCGGATCGGAGCTGCTCTTCAGCATCCATCCGACTCCCTGCCACCGTCCGGGTAAACCGGACATTCAACTGGGCCTCGAGCCGGGTAAGCAGGTCCGGAATAAGGCCCGTAGGCCGACCATCCTGGGTGTATGCAAACGGCGGCCAATCCGAGCGGAAGGCAACCTTGGGGTTCGGGTGTTGCTTGAGCCACTCGATGTCCGATGCCGACAGCTCCAGCCCGCTTCGCTCCATGGCTGGCTGGTCTGCCTGCAGCCAGGACTGGCGGATAGTGCGATGTTCGTTATGACTGATCGCGGCAATGGACTTGTTCAGCACCTGGAACAGTCGATCGTTGTCAGAGTCCACCTGTAACACGACATCCACCGGGTTGCTGTCCAGCAGGACCGACAGCCCGATGCCGTTCACCATGGCCGACTGCAGATAATCGGAAACAACCGGAACCGGCGCCAGAAATGCATCGGCCTGCCCCGAGAGTATCTGTCCGACGGCTTCGCTGACGTTGCTCACCGGCACCGGGTTGAACTCCTCCACCGGGTCGAGCATGGGGTATTGATTGGGATCACCGGCGATCACGGCAATCCGGTTGCCTTCCAGATCGGCCAGAGTACGAATGGCAGCATCGCCGGCACTCACGAACAGACCGTAGGTGAGGGACATCAGGGGGTCAGTAAAGCGTTTACCGGGAACTACCGGCATGCCGGGCATCCGCGTGGTGAGAACTGCATCGGTCGCCAGCTCGCTCTGAACCGGGCCACTTTCGCGTCCTGTTTCCAGGACAACGGGCTCCATGGTAACTCCCAGCTTGTCTGAGAGCCGTGCGAGGTAGTCAATGTAAGTCCCGGCAAGAACGCCATTACCGGTATCAAAAACCAGCGGCACCTGATCACTGCGAAGTCCGATGCGAAAGCGGTCCTGGTCTTCCAACCAGCTCAGTTCCTGCTTGCCAAGCACCGGTGCCGGCGATGCTTGCGGCGGTTCCGCCCGCAGGGGGGATTGAAACAGCGCCAACAGGCAGCATAGTAAAAAGGCAAGGGTAACCTTCACTGGATATCCTTAAGGGTTCCGCTACATTTCAGGGAACAATACCTGCAAACGCCATTGATTTCATTCAGGCAAACGGCCAACGGGAGACGGAATGTCCATGGACACCAGCAAACACACCCTCAGTACTCTGTTCGAGCAACTAGGCCTGGCGTCCGACGCCAAGAGCATTGAGGATTTTGTCGCCAGGTACTCGCCCCTGCCAAGCGAGGTTGCCATCCAGGATGCTCCCATCTGGTCCGAAAGCCAGTCTCACTTCCTGGAAGAAGGCCTGGAGGAAGACAGCGACTGGGCGGAAATCATTGATGAGCTGGATGCGATGATGCGTCACTGAGCGGTGGCATTGTCGCTGATAACAACCTGATCGCGGCCCGCGTCCTTTGCCTGATAAAGGGCCCGGTCTGCCCGATCAAACACCGACTCTTCAGTGTCGCCGACAACAAAGCCTGCCAGCCCGGCAGAAAAGGTCACGGTGACCGGCTCTCCGCGAAAGTGGAAGGGCAGTTTGCCGACGTGCTCACGCAATTTCTCCACCACCGTGCGGGCGTCTTCAGGCTCGGTTTCCGGGAACAGCACCACGAATTCCTCACCGCCAAACCGGGCCACGAAATCGGTGGTGCGCAAGCGTTCCCTGAATTCTTTCGCAACCAGTTGCAGTACCCTGTCGCCGGCCTTGTGGCCGTAGCAGTCGTTAATCCGTTTGAACAGATCGATATCCAGCACGCCCACGGTCAGAGGATGGCTGTAGCGTTGCCAGCGGTTGTACTCGAATGAAAGGCGCTCCTGCCAGGCTTCGCGATTGGGCAACTCGGTAAGCAGATCGGTCATGGCGCGCAATCGTTCCTTGCGGACCTGTTCCTGCATCTGTTCGGAATGAGCCTCCATGGCCGCAACTTTCTCCTGCATCGCCTCAAGCTGCTCGGAGAGCGCACGTTCACGTTCCGATTCCTGAGTCCGGAAGCGGCCGACCGCCTGACCGATGGATTCAAGGTGACGACTGACCGACTGTTTGAGGTCCTGCAGATTGTCGCTCTCCTGCAGCCGCTGCCCGACACGTTCAATTTCCTCACGTATTTCCCGGTCGAGATCCTCAGATGCGTGCAGCCGCCCGGACTGGGCCGACGACTGGGCCGAGAAATGCTCTCGCAACAGCTCCAGCCGTTCATCCAGTCGCTTCAGAAAGTCTTCGAATTCACGCTTGCTACGGGTTACCGCGGCTATAACCAGTTCGGCCACATGGTTCAGCCCTTCCCGCAATTCGTCCCAGTCATTACTGGCCAGCAGGGATTGCTGAAGCGACCGTGCACGGGCCTCGGCTGCGGGCTCCAGGGAAACCTGGGCAAGCATTTGCCCCAATAGCTGGCCTACCCGGCGGGCAATACGCAGCCGTTGGGCATTGTCCTCGATATCCTGATCATTGCCCGGGACAGCCTCTGGCTGCTCGGTGCTCTCGGGCAGAGATTCTGTAATAGTCTGCTGCTGTTGCTGCTGCTCTGGCTCCCGCGATTTTCGGGAGAAAAAGGAAGGTTTCCTGTCATTGGAGGACTGGCGTTCGTCGAGAAGGGCCACCTGGCGATCAATCTGGTCCTGCAATTCCTTCCAGGCGTCTACATCCACCCGGTTCTTTCTCAGATCCTTGCGGATTCGCGCCAACAGACGGTCCAGTTCCGGGGTCTGGCCTTCGGATGCAAGGCTGGTGCGCACCAGCATGCGTTCAAGGGTGTTCCGTTCCGCCTTCCACTGCTTCTCCCTGTTATCTGCAGACTCGAGCTCCTGAAGGTACTTTTCCTTCCAGGACTGATCCGATGCCATGGAATGCTCCCGCTTACCCTTGCTGTAATGTTGAAGATCGCAAATGTCTTGCCCGCCCGTTGACGGCATCAGGCGTTCTTGTCGCCGGTCTTACCATGATACTTATCGCGACGCGCCCTGGGGTGACTCTGGTCATAAACACGAGCTAAATGTTGAAAATCAAGATGAGTATAGACTTGGGTTGTGGCAATGTCGGCGTGCCCTAATAACTCTTGTACGGCCCGCAGGTCGCCACTGGATTCAAGCATGTGGCTGGCAAAGGAGTGTCGCAGCAGGTGTGGATGGAGTTTCTGGTCGGCACCGCGGCTGATGCCCCAGCGGCTTAGGCGGGCCTGGATACTGCGGTGGCTGAGCCTCTCGCCCCTCTGGCTGACAAACAGTGCGTTTTCACCCTCATTGGCCAGCGCGACCCTGTGTCGCAGCCACTCCTCAATGGCCGCAATCGCCTTGCGCCCTACCGGCAGCAGCCGTTCCTTACCGCCTTTACCCAGCACACGGACTTCACCGCCGCGCAGATCGACGGTATCCAGATCCAGACTCGCCAGCTCCGCCAGGCGCAACCCCGAGGAGTACATCAGCTCGAACATGCATAGATCGCGGACTTCCAGGGGATCATCCGGCTGGCCATCAAGCAGTTGATTCAGTTGGTCCACGGCCGCCACTCGAGGTAAACGACGACCACTCTTCGGGGCACGGATATCCAACGCCGGATTATCCGAGGCCAGCTTCTCCCTGAGCAGGAACTGGTAGAACCGACGGGTCGCGGAGAGATGCCGGGCAATGCTTCGCCCTGACAGGCCCTCCCGACTGAGAGTCGCCACATAGCGGCGCAAATCATGATTGGTCACCCGCTGCCAAGCGGTAAAGCCAGACAGGGTAAGCCAGCTCGCCAGACGCAGCAGGTCGCGCTGGTAGCTGTCGCAGGTTCTGGGGGAATGGCGTTTTTCGGAGGCCAGGTGCCGGATAAAATCCGTCAGCGGCCCGGAAAGCTCATGGGGCACCGCCGGAACCTCCGACACTCTAGCGGGACTCCGTCGCCATATCGGTGACCGGGGCAGCCGTGGTGTGGCGCTGCACCATCGGGGGCAGCAGGCGGCTGAGGGTATCGCTGATGTAGCTCAGAAAAAGCGACCCCATGCTCTGGTCAAAATAGCCCGGCTGGCAGCTGCCGACCGCAAACACGCCCACCAGCTCATCATGCCTCAGCGGCACCAGCGCCACGGAGGCAATCGGTTCTTCTCGGTCCGGGAACAGGAACTCACGCTCGCTTTCACGGAACTGGCCACACACAGCCCTCTCGCCTTCCAGCAGACTACCGAGCCGCTCTCGGGCCACGGATGGGCTCACCACATGCAGCGCGCCCTGGGAGGCTTCGGGCAGCTCGACATCGGTGAACAACAGCACGGAGGCGGCGTCGAGACCGAAATCACCACGGATGCTGTCATCAATGGCTGCGGCCATGTCGTTGAGGGTCCGGGCTTCAATCACCTGCATCAACAGCCGCTTGCTCTTCTCGAACAACCGGTCGTTGTGGCGGGCGATGGACACCAGCTCTACCAATTCCCGGCGCAGGGTGTCACGTTGCTCCCGGAAAAGATGTACCTGGCGCTCCACAAGGGAAATAGCCCGGCCACTGTCATGGGGCAGGGTCAGACTGCGTAGCAGCTCATCCTGGTCGACAAAGAAATCGGGGTTGGCTCGCAGGTAGTCTGCCACCTCTTCCCGGGTGAGCTCACCGGCCTTCTGGCGGGCCGTTTGTTCTGTCATGGAGTACTCCTGGCTGTCAGGATCTTTGTTTATGGGGGCGACCGCTTCTGCGGCGGCGACCACCAGCTTCACCTGGCAGCCTTAACTGCCCCTCAAATACGCTGGTTGCAGGCCCTTCCATCATAACAGGGGTCCCTTCACCCTGCCATTCGATGACCAGCTTGCCACCTCGCAGCTCGACCTCCACGCGGGAATCCAGCAAGCCCCGCAAGCAGCCAACTACAACGGCAGCACAGGCGCCGCTACCGCAGGCCAGAGTTTCACCGGAGCCCCGCTCAAACACCCGGAGGCGCGCATGAGTACGATCAAGGATCTGCAAAAACCCGATATTGGCCCGGGACGGGAATCGCGGGTGTCGCTCAAGCTTGGGCCCCAGCGTTTCCACCGGTGCCTGGTCCACGTCCTCAACCAGCAACACGCCGTGGGGGTTGCCCATGGACAGGGCGCTCAGTTCCACTGTCTGGCCGTCCACATCCACGGTGTAGACATCCTTGCGCCGGTCGGCGGCAAAAGGAATTGCCGGTGGATTGAACTCGGGCACACCCATGTTGACCATGACCATCCCTTCGCGCCCCACACGAAGCTCAATCACACCCTTCGCGGTCTGAACCCGGATCACTTTCTTGTTGGTCAGACGCTGATCACGGACGAATCGGGCAAAGCAACGGGCACCATTGCCGCACTGCTCCACCTCGGAGCCGTCCGCGTTAAAAATGCGGTAACGGAAATCCACATCCGGCAGCCCGGGCGGCTCCACCACCAGCAGCTGGTCGAAGCCAATCCCGAAATTCCGGTTGGCCAGTTCCCGAATCATCTCTGGTCGCAGACGGAACGGCTGACTGATGGCATCCACCACCATGAAATCGTTACCCAGCCCGTGCATCTTGGTAAATCGAAGCATGGGGCCCTGACTCCGGCGTTGCTGTGTCATCTCCTCGCCCCCGCTCATTCCGGAAGGCAGCTCTCGGGTGCGAGCTGGTCTTCGAGAGTTTCACGGCGGCGAACCACATGCACCTGGTCACCATCGACCATCAGTTCCGGCGGCCGGTTCCGCGTGTTGTAATTGGAGCTCATAACAAAGCCGTAGGCACCGGCGGAGCGAACCGCCAGCAGATCCCCGGCCTTAAGACGCAGGTGCCGGTCCTTGCCCAGGAAGTCACCGGTTTCACAGACCGGGCCCACCAGGTCCCAGGCCTTTTCCTCACCATCCTGATGCGGCTTGACCGGGATAATCGCCTGCCAGGCGCTGTACAGGGCCGGCCGGATCAAATCATTCATCGCGGCATCAATGATGGCAAAATTCCGGTGTTCGGTGCACTTCAGGAACTCGACCCTGGTCAGCAGAATGCCGGCATTAGCGGCGATGGAACGGCCTGGCTCAAGAATCAATTCCAGCTTCCGGTCACCGAGCCGTTCGGCCAGCGCCTTGACATAATCCGACGGCTGCGGTGGCTGTTCCTGGTTGTAGGTGACACCCAGGCCACCGCCCATATCCAGGTGATGGATGTGGATGCCCTGGTCCGCCAGGGAATCAATCAGGGCCAGCACCCGGTCCAGGGCGTCGAGGAACGGGGACACGCTCGTCAGCTGTGAGCCGATGTGACAATCCACACCCTTTACGTCGAGATTCGGCATACCTGCCGCACGGGCATAGACCTGCGGCGCTTCGGCAATATCAATCCCGAACTTGTTCTCTTTCAGACCCGTGGAAATATAGGGATGGGTACCGGCATCAACATCCGGGTTCACCCGCAGAGAGATCGGCGCCTTTACGCCGAGTGCTCCCGCCACAGCATTGAGCCTGTCCAGTTCGGTGTCGGATTCGACATTAAAGCAGCGAACGCCCACTTCGAGGGCCCGCTTCATTTCCCACTCCTGCTTGCCAACGCCGGAGAAGACCACCCGCGACGGATCGCCACCTGCTCGCAACACCCGCTCCAGCTCACCGGCTGACACAATATCAAAGCCGGCACCAAGCCGCGCAAGAACGTTCAGCACCGCAAGATTGCTGTTGGCTTTTACGGCGTAGCACACCAGATGCGGGTGATCCCGAAGGGCGTCATCATAGGCCCGGTAATGCCGCTCAAGCGTGGCGCGCGAATACACGTAGGCCGGTGTGCCAAAGCGATCAGCAATGGCAGAGACAGGGATATCCTCGGCGTACAGCTCGCCGTCGCGGTAGTTGAAATGATCCATGAGTTTCCTGATTCGTTTAACGGGGCCGGGAGGCCATGGCGCTAGTCGCGGGTTTCTTCGCGATCGGGCTGTTCCTGGGCCGAATCCGGCCCGGACGTTATCGAAGCGGCCTGACTGTCACGGTACAACGGACCTTTCTGACCGCAACCGCTCACAACCAGAGCCAGCATCAACGTCACGATCGACAGAGTCCACGCTCGCATATTGGCTACCTACCCCTGAGTTCACTATGGGCGCAGTATACCTGACACCCGCCCCGGGCCGCGAGGTCAGCGCGTCCTTGCAAGGTGCCGGTTAAGGGAATCCTCCAGCACAGACCGGTAATACAGGTATTGACTGGTCTGGATATCTTGCTGATACACGCGGGGATCGAGGTCGTGGGGCAGATGGATGTCGGTCAGATACACCGGGTAAACCTCGTCACTCTGGCGCAGTGACCGGATGTAATGGGCCACCGCCGGAATCAGCTGGTCACCATACTCCTGGACGCTGAATTCCTGGTCACCGCAGAAGATATCGAAGCGCAGACGGCTGTCGCCCTCATGGATGCCCACGGCCTGCACCTCAAACCCGGGTAGGGGTACACCCGAATCCGATTCCGGCCGGTATTCGGCGCGCCAGGTGCCGTCGCGCCGGACAATCTCGTAACACTGAACGCCCGCTACCACGCCGGCCGAATCAGTGTGGCGCAGCAACCGCCGTTCAATCAGGTTATCGAGAAACCGCAGTACCGGCACCAGCAAGTGCCGACGGCTGGTCACCGCCTGCTCCCAACTGAACAACGAGCCCAATTCGTCAACCACCCAGAGCCGGGCCTGGTCGCCCAGAATACGGTAGAAAACCTGGATGTTATCCGGCTCGCTGGCCAGGCAAACCGCCCGCAAGGCCGGCTCCTCCTGCAGCGCGTAGCGATCGAATACCACCGGCAGGTAACGCTCCTGGGGCA
>Ga0098039_1001055_pt1 | contig 11084 bp, 12 predicted proteins | sample 6_EtaG_FD_75047 | JGI IMG/M metagenome (GOLD analysis project Ga0098039, IMG submission 75047) | Marine viral communities from the Subarctic Pacific Ocean - 6_ETSP_OMZ_AT15160 metaG | ecosystem: Environmental > Aquatic > Marine > Oceanic | place: Pacific Ocean | collected 2015-01-08 | reverse complement strand
TCAGTACAGGGCGCTGGAAGCATACAAAATTTATCTGCCCCTAGAGGCACTGATTTTGAAGATCGTTTTGTGTTAGATTTTTCTGTGGGATGGGTTGCTACCGTGACAGATAATGTCGACGGTGCTACTATCGAAAACATTGATTCTACTGCCACTACTGTCGGTGGAATCGTCTCGGATATTGATGTCTAGGAGGACGAGTTAGATGTCCATCGACAGTGTAGTTAATGTTAATGTAGTTCTCCAAGGATCAGCCATTTCCCAAGCGGGGTTTGGTACTGTTCTAATTATGTCTGGGACATGGCCTGCTACCGGCACTGCCTCCTCCAAGACTATCGACACATATTCCACCCTTTCGGAGATGGTGGATGCTGGCTGGACTACGGCAGACGCGCCGTACAAAGCTGCCACCGCCATGCTGTCCCAGAAGCTCCCCCCTACTCAGTGGAAAGTAGGCAAGGGGGCGGCTACTCCTATCCGGCAGGAGTCCTCGTTTACCGTCGCCACTACTCTCGATGGCGATTACACTGTAACCGTCGATGGTAGCACCATAACTTACACTGCTGATTCAGATACTGCGACTGAAATTGCAGAGGGTCTAGCCGATGCTATCGACGCAGCTGACCTCGGGGTAGAGGCTGAGAATAGCGGAGCCAACGTAGAACTCACTGCCAGTTATGGGGGCGTTGCTTTCACTGTTGTTTTAGTGACTACAGGGGGCAGCGGGGTGCCGGATCTCAACTCCCTTACTGCCGACGTAGCTGCTGCAGGATCTGCCATCTTGCTGGCTGACATCTACGCCGCAGATTCAGACTGGTACGGGCTGGTTAGTACAGTTCGGCACGACTGGGAAATCGCCTCCCTGGCTACCTGGACGGAAGCCAACAAGCGACTGTACGTAGCCCAGACTAGCACCGCTGCTGTTTTGAGTACTGCCTACACAGAAGATGCAGAGGATGTAGGCTCTGTGCTTAAGCAGAACTCGCTGGCGCGTACCGCTCTCCTGTATCACGCCACCGATAACGAATACGCTGACGCTGGCTGGATCTCAGGCAAGCTGGCTGTCGACCCCGACGTAATCTCTACTACCTGGGCTCACTATACCATTAAGGGGGTGGCTGTAGGCGCCCTCACCACTGCCGAGCAGAACGCGCTCGAAGGCAAGAACGCTAACTACTACGTTACCCTCGGTGGCAGCGGAGCTACGTACAGAGGAACCTGCGCGGACGGCACGTTTATTGACAATGTCCTTGCCTCAGATTGGTACAGGACTAGGCTCGTAGAAACGCACCAAGCACGCTTCACCGAGTACAGCAATGCAGGCAAGAAAATCCCCTACACAGATTCCGGCATTGCAGTTATTGAAGCGGATCTGCGCTCCATCACGGAACGAGGAATTGCCGCAGGGCATTTCCTCAAGCGGCCCGGTTCTGATACCGAGACTGTAAGTCCCAAGTATACGATACCCAGCAGGTCCTCTGTATCTGCGGCTGACGTCTCTAACCGTGTCTATAAGTATCAAGCAGAGGTGGTGCTTGCGGGCGCTATTCACTCACTGACCGTGACTGCGTATCTCCCGCTGACCTAAAGAGGTAGTAATGGCTCTACGAACATATGATTTTAACCGAGTAGTCGTCCTCTTTGCGGGCTTTCCCATCACGGGATTCGGCTCAAATGGAGGAGTGTCTATTACATTTAATGAGGACGTCTGGGATCCAGTCGTAGGCGCAGACGGTGAAGAGTCCCGAGCGCGAAAGAACAACGACGGAGCAGAGTGTACTATTACTCTGATGCAGACCAGCATGAGCAATGACCTGCTCCAAGGTTTTCTGGAGTTGGATATCGCCACGGGGTATGGCGTCTACCCGATGCTGATTAAGGACCTTAACGGGCTGTCTACATACGGTAGCGCTGCGGCGTATATTAAGGCACGTCCTGCTGCTTCATATAATGCCGGGGTAGAAGAGCGTGAGTGGACTATTAGAATGTTAGACGTCAAAGATTTCTGCGGCGGTAATCTAGATACAGCCCTACTGGGGTAGTGTGCTATTTTAGGCTAGAAAAAAACAGGAGCCCGTAATGACCAAGGAGCCCGTAAATATCCTTGACGATGAGGGGAATGATCACTCTTACGTGATCTGCCAAATACCCTCATTACAAGCTGTACAAATGCTGTCCATCTTCGAGAAGACGGGCGCTACTAACGAGATGCTAGATCAGCTGGTGGATTCTGTAATGGAAACCATTAGTGCTACCAAGCCAGACTATGACCCTATTAAGTCTGTGGTCGACGCTGCGTGCCATAGGATTTTAACGAACGGTGAGACGGACCTAATAACGAAACTCCTCATTCACGCTGAGCGCGACGGTGTGCAGCTTACTAAGGCCGTATGTGAGGTGGTGTTTAGCGGTAATCTCGGAGAGATGCAGAGAGCTTTGGCGGCTGTCGTCGAGGAGAGTTACCGGGGTTTTTTCGCATCGCGAGTCGAGCCTCTGAGAGAGTGGGGGGAGCGGCTCGTAAAACAAGCACACCTAGCCTTCCAAAGGCTATTAGAGAATCCATCTCTGAGTTCGGCTATGAATGGATTATCTACGATGTCTGGATTAGGTCTAAGGGCAGGGCAGGATTAGACGAGATAAAAAACTCCTGGTCCCTAGAAGACCTCCTCATGGCCCGACACGCTTTAGATGTTTATCAAAGCGTAAAGGCGTTCTATAGTAAGGAAGCCGAGCGGGAGGCTAAGTCTAAGATGCCTAAGAAAAGATAAGAGATGCCGCAATGAAAGGAACATTAGTAGGCAACCTTATCTGGCGCTTTAACATGTCGTTCAATCGCAGCTCCATGAACGCTGCGAAGAAGGCTGTTAAAGATACGGGAAAAGAGGCTGAAACAGCCGGTAAGAAGTTCAAAAAACTCAACAGGATTCTTCAGGGCGTAGGGATATCCTTTTCTGTGCTGGCAGCTATGGCCGCTGCCAGGGGCGTTATAAACTCTATTAGAGAGTACGAGCGCCTAGGCGTTATCCTTGAAACGGTCACTGGATCAGCAGAAGCTGCCGCTGCTGCTCAAGGGTTTATAGACCGGATGGCTAGGCGGCTGCCTTTCACTATAGATCAAGTAGCGGAGGCCTTTATTCGTCTGAAAGGCGCAGGCCTAGAGCCTACCGAACAGCAGATGATGGCTTTCGGTAATGTGGCCGCTACTATGGGCAGCGATATCGACTCTCTCATTGGTGCCGCGCAAAGCGCTGCCAGAGGGATGCCTCGTGCGCTGGAAGGTATCCTCAGAACAGATATAGCTACTAAAGGGAGCTACATAGAAGTCCTGATAGAAGGCGAGCGTGTCCGCGTAGAGCGGGACATGGAAGCGGTGCTTAATTTTCTGCAGGAGATGGGCGAGGATCGGTACGCTGGCGGCGCTGAGCGTATGATGAATAGCCTCAACGGAGCGTTCAGTAATTTTGGCGATACTATGCGCCAATTTTCTAGGCGTATCGGGGAGGGGGGATTCGGGCCTGGCATGAGACGCCTAGTGAACGCGCTAGGCTCACTCACATCGTCTTTTTCTTGGCTAGGCAATATAATAGGCTTCTTGCTAGGGACTCCCATGTCCCTGCTGGCTGCAGTTATACAGGTTTTATCCGACAATCTAATTCTCTTTTCTGGTGTTTTAATCCCTTTGGCAATGACGGTACTGCCTGCTCTGGCAAGCTCCGTATTCCCCGCTATTACAGCAGGCCTAGGGGGGATAAACGCCATGCTCAAAATGGCCACTTTGAAGATTGCGGCCATCATGGCGGTGGGCGCCCTACTGGCTATTGCGATAGAGGATATCTACTTCTTCGTAGAAGGCAGACCTTCCCTTCTAGGGAGGCTCATCCCGGAAGAAGACCAGGACTCTTGGAGAGCCGTATTCGGTGCCATAGGCGCCGCTATAACAACCCTTTTGGACCCTACAGCATACATGCGGCTGGGGGAGACTATAGGTGAGTGGGTACACAACTTTGTAAGCGTAACTATCCCTAACGCCACCCGCGCTGCCGTAGGACACGTTATGGGCGCTTTAACCGGGCTCGTTCGCTGGGTGCAAGACCTCGGCGTCGCGTTCATAAACTGGTTAATAGGTTACTGGAACGAGATCATGCCATCTCACCTACACATAGCTCCCGTAGGTAGAAGTAACTGGGGCTCTATAGACCAAAGAAATGAGATGTGGGGCGAGGGAGGAGAGGGCCTTGGAGGATCGCGTACTGCCGATGTTATGGCGGCTACTATAGCGACTAACCTAGCTTCGTTAGGAAGAGATCCTCTTTCTATGATAACAAGAGGTCAATCCCCGGCTACCGAGGCGGCACGCTATCGCTTAATGGTAGAGGATGAACTCCAGCGTATGCAGTCCGGTACTGGCAGGGGTCTTTCGGAAACCACAGGAGCAGAATATAGGCGGGCTTTATCCCTCACAAATGAGAGGATATCTGCAGGAATTAACTACACCGTAAGGTACGATATAGACATGGAAGGGGCTTCTGTCGATGCTGTTAGGGAGATGATGGAAGAGAATAATGCTCGCATACTAACCTTCGCAGAAGAGGTAAACAGCGGGACGTTTGACGGAGCCCGAATTGAGGGCACAGGGGCTACCTCTCCATAGGAGATCTGCATGGCACTAATTAAATTCCCAGGCGCCACCGGAAGGCCCACGGAAGCTGAACTACGTCAAGCGTTAGAAGACGCGGGTAGCTTCGCTGCAAAGTTTGAAGGGCTAGAGACGTCTCTGACTGCCACGCCAGCGACTATTATAGTAAGACACCCTGAAGACAGCGAAAAAGATGTACATTACATGTTTGATGCCACTCTGTCTGAGACTCCAACGGATACTCTCACAGTAACTAGCTTCCCCACAGATTCTGGCAGCACGATATCCGATCATGCCTATAAGAAACCCGTTAAGCTAGGGCTGACCGTATTCGCTACTAATCACCCACTGAAATTGGCCAACGTAGGGATTGGGCCACCGGATGAGCCGCACCCTAACGACACTATACCGGGTGCAGATATCTATGACAGGAACCCCAGTCCTTATAGGGCTGTAGCTTTCTACGACCAGCTTCTGGCGTTGCAAAAAGAGCTTACATTAGTAGAAGTGATAACTGATCTGCGTATGTACCCGAATATGCTTATCACTTCTGTTCGTGTGCAACGGGGAGGTTCTGCATCTAAGGAAGCCATTAAAATAACCTTGGCGCTGACCGAAATAAATAAGGTTTCCTTCGAGGAAACTACGATTAATCCAGACGCATTCGATGACGAAATCGCTGCGTTGGAGGACGACCGGGGTCGTCGGAGCAGTAGAGAGCCGGAAGAGGACGCAGAGGACGAAGCACCGGCTACTGAGAAAGATCCCGGCAGTACTGCTGTTCAGATGTACGATGGAAAGTGGGAGCCCCTCTCCGGGCTCGGTGCTACCTTCGGCGTACCTTAAATAGGTGAGTAAGTGCCTGCGAGAATAATAGACTTTGATCCGGGACATCCCGCTCAGCGTTTTTCCATTGCGCTTAACGGCGCTGTTTTTACTCTTAAGTTCTACAAAAGTTCGCGAACTCAAAAGTGGTACATGAGCGTTCTGGACTCGCGAGGCACGCACCTCCTTTCCGGTATTCGCCTTGTATCTGCCTGGCCTCTCCTTGCTAGTCAGGATTATAGCGATAAAATGCCGGAGGTTTTCCTGTATCTACTGGACTCTACTGGGGCACAACGCCCAGCAGACGGTGAATTGCTGGGTAACGACGTCAAGATCCATTACGCCTACTCGGAAGACTGAAAATGTCCGGTAACTGGATACGCGATGCCCGCATTACTATAGGCGATCCAGCTACAGGGGAAGCCCGTGCGTACACAGCTTTTGCGGAGGGTCGGGCCAGGTCGCAGGACGCCTTCGGTGTGCGTAAAATAATGTTCAGGATAAATAATAACCTGGACGAGAGGCCTAATAGCGCCACCGTAGAACTCTTCAATCTGTCTGCCGATAATCGGGCGTGGGCGGGAGGTGCGCTCGAAGGGAAACAGGTAATAGTAGAAGCCGGATATCGTAACCAGGACACCCTCTCAGAGATATTCAGGGGCGACATCTACAGATCCACTACGAAGAAGAGAAAAACGGACCTAATAACTGAGATAGAGTCGGGGGACGGGATCGCTAGTTATAGAGACGGTTTCATTTCCGTAGGTTTTGGGCCAGGTACTTCGCATTTACATTTCCTTCGCACTGTATGCAGGTCTATGGGACTCGACCTGGACATCTCGGCTGCTGACCTACAGGAGATAAGTAGGCAGGTACTTAACGGTCGATCTTTTCACGGTAACGGCAGAGATTTCATACGGAGAATCTGCCGTACTACTGGGCATGAGTGGTCCATTCAGAGGGGCATCGTTACCATCCTATTAGAGAACGGATCGCTGGGAACCACCGCCGTTTTACTTAACTCGGAAACTGGCCTTATAGGTACGCCTGAGCCTATAAAGAAAAAGATCAGATTCGAGAGTACAAGGCAGAGAAGGCACAGAAGCCGTAGGCGATCAACGCTGAACGAAGACGCGGGTGGGCTTAAGGTTAAGTCTCTATTAAATCCCGCCCTAGCACCGGGGGCGCTCGTTCAGCTAGAAGCCTCGCAGTTGTCTGGTCTATTTGTGGTTAAAGATGTAACGCACAGAGGGGATACGCTAGGGCCGACCTGGACCACTGCTGCCAGCCTTTTTGAGTTTGCTTAATACCCATGCTACCCAACATAAGTAAATTGGTAGAGGGGAGCCTGTCCTCGATAAATACGGTACGTATCGCAGAAGTAGTCAGCTTTGGCCAAAGCTCTACTGGCGCTCCGCTCGTCGAGGCTAGGCCCCTAATAACCGGCGCTTCAGGCGCCCCCTTTCCCTCTATAATTAGAGTCCCCGTAGTCTACCCCATGAGCGGGTCGCGGCAGATGGGCATAGCCTATTCCCTAGAAGTGGGGGATGTAGTTGTCCTGTTGTTTAACCAGGAATCTTTGGACGAGTGGTTAGAGCACGGGGGTCCCCAGGAAGCGGAAGATACACGCACTTTTGATCTCTCGGACGCCATCGCGGTGCCCGGTATAGTTCCGCTAAATAACGACTTTGTAGCGTTGCCCGATTCCGACTATGTCCGCGTAGGCGACCTCTCCTCTGCGGGCACTAACGCCAGACTAGAGCTTACGGATAAAGTCTGGCTAGGAAATGACACAGTTAACTTGCTCGCGATTCTGGAGGATTTGCTAACGGCTCTGGAGTCTACAATTGTAGCGACCTCTTTAGGCTCGCAGCCGCTAAGCTCCGCCACAACTATAAGCGGCCTTAAAACCACCCTAGCTACGATCAAGGGCACCTGATGAGCCTTAACGGAAATACAATGGGTACGGCTATAAGCACGGCGGCTTTAGCCGCTGTAGACAAGGCTGCTCTAGCTGATGCTATTAGAGGGGCGCTACACCCCACCGTTGTCACGATAACGGACGCCGACGATTTCGATGCTATCTGGGAAGCTATCGCAGACGAGGCGTTAAAGCATGTATTCAGTACAGCTGTTATGCAGGCCCTCGCTGGTGCTATAGTGGCTCATATAACCAGCAACGCTGCGGTCAGCGTGCCCAGCATAACTGCTGGCAGCGCTACTGCAGCAGGGACGATTGCGTAATGCACGTAGATTTTCAAAGGGGGGACGACGGGGACCTGTTACTTGAGAATAGCGAGTTCTCCTTGGTGGGGGGACATGCTGCTATCGCTCAATTTTTTAGATCCCGTCTAGAGTCCTTCACGCGCGAGTGGTTCCTGAACCTTCAGTACGGCGGTGTAGACCGTGCGCGTATGCTAGTAAAAAACCCCCGCCTCGGGGAGATATCTGCTCTCCGTCGCGCTGCCGCTTTATCTGTTCCTGGGGTTGTTTCTCTGTCGAAGTATAAGTCTGCTGTAGGCAGGGATAGGAACTACGTAGAAATTATCAGTGTTATAACGGAAGATGAAGAGGTAGTGTCTGCAGTCAGCAGTAATGTTACCGCCCAGTCTTCCGGTATGCCTGCGCTGTTTATTCTAGGGGATCATGGGGGTGTAGTATGAGCCTCACAAGTACTGGTTTTGTACTCAAAAGGCAGTCTGACTTTATAGCCCAGCTACAGGCCGCTTTCCGTGCCGCTTTTACGGCAGATATAAACGTAGATACTGCAAATCCTGACAGTGTGGGCGGCCAGCTAGTCGGCATCTTCTCAGAGCGTTTTGCTCTTTTATATGAGATGGCGCAGGCGCTCTACGATTCGGGCAATGCTAGTAATGCGGAAGGCGTACCCCTAGATAATTTAGCAAACATCATAGGACTAGCTAGAAAAGGATCTACGAGCACCACCGCTGTAGTTACGTTGACAGGGGAGGCAGGAGGGGTTGTCCCCGAGGGGCAGGAATACTCCACTCCTGGGGGTATTGTTTTTACTCAGGACGCTGATGCGACTATAGGCTCCGGCGGCTCTGTTACAGGAGTGGCTATAACTGCAGTGGAGCCCGGTGCTGTAGTGCTGTCTGAAGACACTATAACTGTAATCACTACGCTGTTGTCTGGGCTCTCGACTGTAACAAATCCTGCTGCCGCCACTACAGGAACAGACGAGGAAACAGACGCCGAGTTGCGGCTCCGAATGGTATCTGCTTCGTCTGTTACGGGCTCGACGACAGTTGATGCTATTCGGAGTCGCTTACTTAATTTAGATGGCGTTACTAATGTTCAGGTAATAGAAAACGCCACAGACGCTACCGTAGGATCACAGCCTGCCCATACTATTGAGTGTGTTGTCTACCCTGATCAGTCTGATACGGACGCCCTAGCAGAGGCTATTTGGGACAATAAAGCAGCGGGTATTGGAACCTACGGGAATAGGCCTGCTGTAGAGGTCGTAGATACGCAGGGGTATTCGCACAACGTGTACTTCAGCTTTGCTACTGCTGTTCCTGTCCAGGTGCAGGTTACTATTACATACGATAGTTTTTACCCAGAGACTGGCGACGCCCAGATACAGCAGCTGGCTATGGACTACATTAATGTGATGACTCCCGGCGACGACCTCCAGACTTTTAAGTTAACCTGCGCCTTAGCGGGGCTAACAGGAGTCGTCAGTATGACTGTACTTACTAAGCTAAGCGCGTCCGGGTCTTTCAACGCGGATAACGTAGCCCTAGCGCCTACGGAGGTCGCTAGAATATCCGCGCTGTCTGATGTCGTAGTTAATTCAACAGAAGCATGATCTTACCTATAGAAAATCACGAAGAGCAGGCTCTAGCGAGGCTGTTTAGCTATCAGAAAGACTACGTCAATCTGCGGGGTGTGATCTCTATATTTGCCGAGGCGGTGCAGGAGATAGAAGACCTCCTGTACTCGATGATCTCGGACACTACCTTGGATATGGCTGCGGGCGCTACGCTAGATATGTGGGGGGCGCTCCTGAACGAGCCTAGAGAAGGCCTCTCTGATATAGAGTATAAAAAACTCATCTACACTAGAGGGGCCACGCGCAACAGCCCCGGTACTGCCGAAGATCTTTTTTATATTTTTAATAGGCTCTCGGCATATTCTGACAGAGTAAGGCTAATGGACCACGTGGGGATTGCTCGATTTGAGTACGTCTCCTCCTCGGACCCTTCTCTGACTAACCGGCGAAGGCTCACGAAGCAAATAAAACAGGCCACTTCTGCCGGTGTGGGTGTTAATATTGTCCAGGCGCTGCCTGGGTATTTCGGGTTCAAGCACGACCCTGAAGCTAAGGGTTTTGGGGTTGGCAGGCTAGGACGTCGTATAGACGAAGATTGAGGTAAGAAATGTCTGAGTCCGGTACAAAACCATCTGATGAAATGGCGTGGGCTAGTGCCCCTGCTGGTGTAGATGTTGTTACCCCTAGTGCGGCGCAAGAAGCTGCCGGGTATGTCTATAATCAGATACTTCCACACGACGAATTTAACTATATCCTAAAGAACTTCACGGACTGGATTAGCTATTTCCATGCTGGCAGACCCCGTATTTTTTCCGACTTGTATTCTCTCTGCACTACTTTAGCGGAAGGGCAGACGGGTATCGTTGCGGATCTCAACTATACTAATTCCCACGAATCGCCCGGTAGGGATTATACTTTAGGAGCAGCGGCGACCGAGAACTGGACCGGCACAGCAGCCTCCTCCGACGCATCTTTCTCCTCTCCTATATGTACCGATGGCAAGTACGTATATATTGCCACGACCACTTCTATCGACGAGTACAACGAAGTATCCTCCTACTCTAGTAAATACCTACTTGCTATCGACATCTCTACCTGGAATGTAGCTTGGTCCGTAGGTAAATTAACTTCTGATGGCTCAGTAGATCATACAGCAGTTGCTTGCGACGGGCAGCACGTGTTCCTTTCGCAGAACTCCGAGATTTTCAAGCTAGATCCCTCTGATGGGTCAGCAGTAGCAGCGTGGTCGGGCGTAGATCACGGTGCCAATATCCATGCAATTTATGCAGACGGACAAACTGTATTTATAGCGGGGGCTGTTTCTAGTTCGCTGACCCATAAAGCTCTGAACTATACAAACGGCAGCGTTACGGCATCCGGCAACCATACGGCAGACGTATACGCCATTGTAGGAGATGGGGATTTCATCTACATAGGCGGCGATGAGGCTACTTCCTCTGGTCCTCTGGTTAGGAAATTACACTACGGAACCCTCGCTGCCGTAGAGGAGGATTTCGACTACGATACGGGCGGGTCGGCTACCGAGATCACCTGGGATACACCCGGTGCCGGGACGCCCCATGTGCGCGCTCTGGCGCTGTCTAAAGAAGTGCTCTACGTAGGCGGAAAGAGCGAGAACGGTACTCCGCTGGTTGCCGCCTTGACTATCGAAGGGGGCGGCGCCCTAACTACCCTCTGGGACATGAATCAGAGCGCCGATATTTACCTGGATTTAGGTACGCCCGCCCCCGACACGACTGGTAAATTTGGAGATGTTGTTAGCCTCGTTCTAGACCCTTCAGGCTATCTCTGGGTAGGTACCAT
>Ga0098039_1001054_pt1 | contig 11088 bp, 21 predicted proteins | sample 6_EtaG_FD_75047 | JGI IMG/M metagenome (GOLD analysis project Ga0098039, IMG submission 75047) | Marine viral communities from the Subarctic Pacific Ocean - 6_ETSP_OMZ_AT15160 metaG | ecosystem: Environmental > Aquatic > Marine > Oceanic | place: Pacific Ocean | collected 2015-01-08 | reverse complement strand
GCCGTGAAGGATGGGAACCTCGCAGCGACGGAAATGCTGGAAACCTCTCCGGGGAACCCGACCAGGTGGGCAGCGCAAGTGGGCTTTCGCGCCCAAGAACTGGCTGCGATGATGCGGGACGGAGAGTGGCTGAAGTAGTATCCCGTAGGACTATAAATCACGTTGACAGGAGCATCGGCCAGAGATTACAATCTCCACGATGCTTACTAAAACGCACCTTTATACTCTTAGACGTTACACCCCGCCGGCCAAGCGCAACCGCCTGAAGAAAGCGGTCGAGCTGGCCGGTCTTACCCAGAACGAAGTCGCGTTTGGCACAAGGCTTCACGCCTCGTATGTGTCGGACATTATCAATGGGCGCTATGTGTCCCTGACGGTGCGGAATGCCCACCGTTTTCGGCGTTTCTTTGGATGCGATTCCGTTGATGACCTCTTTCCTGATGAAGAGGCTAAGTAGATGTTTGGCACTGTGATTATTGTTGGATTGATCTGGAGCGTCGGAGTGCTGGTGGGTGTGGTTGCCACGGAAATGTATTACGGACGATTTCGTGATGAGCTAGCGGACGCACGTAGACAGCTGCGCTGGAAAGATGCTGACACCGATCCTCCTGATGAATATGGGAGAGGCGAAAACCAAGAAGGGGAAGAATGAGCTACACGACAAGTGAGAAAACCGACAAGCTGTTCCCGGCCTTGAACAAGGCGATGAGCAGCATGGGCATCTTGGAGCCAACCGGAAAGAACGGTGCGTTCAAGAGGGCTGACGGGACAGGCGAGTCCAAGTATGCGCCGCTCCAGACTGTCCAGATGCACATCGCGAATGCCTGCGATGACCACGACCTCATCGTGTCCCAAGGGCCAACGATGACTCCCGAGGGATTGATGGTGGTTACTACCCTGTTGGCCCACGCGCCGAGTTCGCAGTGGATTCGGACGGAGTTCGGACTGAAGCCCGACCGTCCTAATGTTCACGGGCAAGTGGCCTGTTCCACATATGCGCGGCGCGTGGCGCTGGCGTCCTTGTTCAACCTGATCATTGATGAACCCTCCGATGTCGATGGCCCGGACATGCTGGATGATGACGGGAACCGTGCGGCCGGTGTCAAAGAGGGACAGACCTCGCATCCACGCGCGACCGTCAGTGGCATCAAGCGTCCCACTGCAGCAGCCAAGCCGAAGAAGCGTTCGGCGAAGCAGGGCGCCGCCGCCTACGTGAAGGGCGTTCCGCTCGTGAAGCAATTGCCGGAACCGCTGCAGGCTGAGAAGTGGGTACAGAAGAACGTGGCGAAGTTTGAGAAAACTTTTCCGACACACGCTCCGCATGTCCTGAAGTTACTCAAGGACAGCCCGGACGCGGCTGAGTTTCAGCGGCTCCTGACGCGGCTGGCGATTGACTTGAAGAAGGAGAACAATGAGTCCCCAACCCCCCGCCGACGGTGACGGGACCTTCGGCGCTTATCGAGGCCAGCCGCTCTGGTTTCGAGCCGAGGACCACACCTACTGGTATGGCAAGACTTCCCCCTCTCGGCTGCTGTCTGTCACCGAGGTGTTGCAGGCTGCAGGACTGGTCAACACCCAGCACTTTTCTGAGGCGGCGGCCGAGCGGGGAACCTTTGTTCACCTCACGACGGAATTGTTTGACCACGGGACGCTTCAGGAGTCCGAGTTAGACGAGAAGCTGCTCCCCTATTTAGAAGCTTACAAGAAGTTTTCGACCGCGTGTCACCCGAAGTGGACCAAGATTGAACACCGCGTAGGGGACCCGACTCTTGGCATTGCCGGGACGATTGACCGCGTGGGGTCCCTGAAGCCAGCAGGCAAGGCGCGGTGCAAGGTGGTCCTCGACATCAAGTCGGGGGCGCCAGCGCCGAGCCACGCGATTCAACTGGCGGCCTACGCACACTTCGCGACCACTGAACTCTTGTTGGCCGGGGCAGCGCAAGCGCCCTCTCCAAGCAAGCCGTTGGTCCAACGCTACGCGCTGTATCTGAACAAGCGCGGGACCTATTCGTTAGTGCAGTGCAAAGAAGTGACGGACATTGCGGTGTTCATGGGTGCGCGCGCGGTCTGCCTTTGGAGGAAGAAAAATGGATTCATTAAGTAAGGTCACTGAGGAAGCACTGACCTGGCCTGAACTCGCACTGCGGTGCCAAGTGGCCACCGTCGAAGAGTTCTGCGAGGCGGCGCACATGCTGCAGGACATTAAGGCCATGCGAAAGAAAGTGGAAGAGGTGTTCGGGCCGCATGTCAAGGACACCCATGCCGCGTGGCGTAGCGGCTTACAGCTTCGCAAGCGCGCCGAGGACCCACTGAAGGAGGCCGAGGACGTCCTGAAAGGGCGCCTCTCGCTCTTTCGCGAATCGTTGAAGCAGCGCACCGCCGAGGCCCAGCAGCAGATGGAAGCCGACGCAAAGAAGGTGGCCAAGGCGCAGGGGATCGAGGTTCCGGTCGTGTTGTTGGAAACGGCGCTCCCGACCGTGGAGGGTTTGACCTTTACCGATACGTGGAAGGTGACGGTAGACAGCGATGAAGCGTTCTTCAAGGCCGCGATGCGCGACAAGAACTTGCGCCCCTTCCTGAAGGTGGACGCGGCGATGTTGCAGCGCCATGTGAACTCCGTCAAGGGCGAGTTCGCAGTGAAAGGTATTTCAGTAACCCACGCGGAGCGAGTTTCCGCGCGCGCGAGTGGGGACTAGGCTCAGCGGAAGAAAGGCACAGAATGGCAGGAGACAAGAGAAACCTCGGTGGGCTGTGGGTCAAGACTACGCGAACCGGCAGGACCCTGTATGAGGGGATGTTCCCGTTGAAAGACCGCAACCCCAGCTATCCCGACATCGTCACGATCATCGAGGCGCTGAAGGAACTGCTGGCGGCGGGAGAAGAGAAGGTGGTCATTACGGTGTGGGTTAATGATGACAAGCCGAGCGAACGACACCCTGATATGTCGATCCAACTCTCAGCGCCGTGGAAGGGTGAACCGCAGAGTGAACCGGTCAAGGAGGAAGACGACGCCGGCTCACTGGATAACAAGGACGACATTCCCTTTTAGTTAGCCACGAACTCCTTCCGGGGTTCTCCTTCCCCGGGGTAACCGCCGCGTGGTCTGATCGGCGAGGGGACATTCAGACTGTCGGATGGTGGTGGCGGGGGGTGGGTATCTACCCTTCATGGCGTCGGCAGATGCCGTTCCTACTTCCCGCCTCGCCTGTGATTTCTAAGGAGAGACATAGTTATGGCTAGAGGACGGATGATTTCCAAGACGCTCGGGTCCAGTGTGCGGTTTACCGAGTTACAGGACCACGCTGGAAAGCTGGGTGAGTTTAGTGCGGCGCTGTTCTGTTTGCTCGTGGCGAACTCCGATGACTTCGGGCGCCTTGAGGGTGACGCGAAGTCCGTGAAGTGGCGCTGCTGGCCGGCGAGTCACCGCCCTCCCCGCGAGTTCGCGTTAGCCCTTCAGGCGATGGATAAATCTGGCCTGATTCTTTGGTATGAAGTGGAGGGCCGACACATCGTGGAGGTCGCGCAGTTCTCGCAGCACCAGAGTGGGTTGCATAAGCGAACCCATAGCAAGTTTCCTGACCCTCCGGGGGTAGCCTCAGAGGCTCCCGCCTCGTCCAATAATCACCGCCGCGCCCCAGCCGGGGAGCCTACGCGCGCGCACCTCTTGGTCGAGTCCTACCCGCAGAAATATTTTAAACTCCGCAAGCAAAGCTACCTCCACTCCCGCATCCAAGACGAGCGGGACTTAGAGGCGGCTGAACAGCTATGCCGGGGGTATGGCGAAGAGGACCTTGATCGAATTGTCACGCAGTATCTCAAGCTCAGAGAAGACAGCAAGCAGGCCACGCTCATTCGTGGCAAGCGTCGGACGTTAGGGCGCCTCACTGACATGGCCGAGGGCATTGCCACGAGGCTGAAGATTGAAGGGCTGCAATGAATCCTAACTCCCCGAACGACCTCGACGCGGAACGCGCAGTACTCGGCGCCATCCTGATGCGGAACGACGCCTATCTGGAAATACGCGACCGCCTCACATCCAAGGATTTCTACCGGGCGGTGCATGGCTACATCTTTGACGCCATCACCGACCTGAACCGTGCTGGCACGAAGATGGACTTCATCACCGTCAAGGTCAAGCTGCAGCGCGCGAAGAAGCTGAAGGAGGTGGGCGTGGCCTACCTCAGTAGCCTGACCGATGGGGTGCCAACAAGCACGAACATTATGATGTATGCCGACGTCGTGGTGGACTGCGCCGATAGGCGTCGGCTCCAACAGGTGTGCCAGCGTGGTGTGTCCGACGCCCGTGAGGCCGAGTCTGCCGAGGCGGCCGCCACGCAGCTAGTGGACGCCGCCCGTGGGGCGGTGCAACTGCGCGGTGATGAGGGCCATACAATCGGCGCCTCGATTCAGGAACTTCTTAAGAGCCTCGACGATCCAGTGGAACCTGTTACGACGGGGCTACCCACACTGGACGGGCTGGGCTGCGGCTTTCGACCTGGCGAATTGACGCTGCTGGCTGGGCGTCCGAGCCACGGGAAGACGGCGCTGGCGCTCCACATGGCCAAGGCGGCATCTGAGCAGGGCTTGCCGGTCCACTTCTGTAGCCTCGAAATGAGCCGTGAGGCGCTCACAAGCCGCTGGCTGGCCTCGGATGCCGAGGTGTGGTTCTCGGCCCTGCGCGCGGCGAACCTCACGCACACGGAGTTTACGAAAGTCTCAGCCAGTGTTGAGCGACTGTCTGCACTTCCCATTACGATTGATGACCACCCCGGTATCGGGTTGGGGCATCTGCGTCGGGCGGCGGTGGGAGTTCCAAAGATGCTGCTCATTGTCGATTACCTCCAGTTAGTCAACCCACCGTCGCTGTCCAAGGGGCAGACCAGAACGCAGGAAGTTGGTGCGATTTCGCGCGGACTCAAGGCCATCGCGCACGACTGCAAAATCTCTGTGCTGGCGCTCTCGCAACTGAACCGAGAGGTCGAACACCGAGGCGGGGATGCACGACTCTCAGACCTCCGAGACAGCGGGGAGCTTGAGCAGGACTGCGATTTATGCTTACTGGTATCGCGTGGTTCGATGAACGATGACTCGGCGCCCAAGGACCTAGTGAGCCTGCGGATTGCCAAGCACCGGAACGGACCGCTGGGCAAGCTCGACCTCCACTTCACAGGCGCCACCCAGCAGTTCCGTGAGCGCCGCGTCGGGGACTCCACGGTCCCAGAGGAAAGCGGTGACGATTCCAAGATGAAAGGTTGGTGACATGGAAGGAAAGACGCTCCTTGAAGTATTCACTGAACAGGACCGAGCCGAGGCCGAGCCGGCCCCAAATGGGCCGAGCCTGCGTGACTGCGTGGCCGCGCTGTTTCGGGAGAATGACGGACAGTGGATTAACGCCCAGCGCCTCATGGCCGTGGGCGGCATGTTCGGCTGGCGCAGCCGCGTCAGTGATTGCCGTAAGCAGCTGTGCATGTTTATCGAGAACCGGCAGAGTAAAGAGGGGAAGTTTACCGTCACGGAATACCGCTATACTTCTGGTGGGTTTACGTTAATCTCCGAGCATGCGACGCGCAGGGAAAATCGATAGTAATCAACGCGCCATTGTTGACTGCCTTCGGTCTGAAGGCGCGACGGTTCACTCACTCTCTGGCGTCGGCCACGGGATGCCAGACTTAATTATTGGCGTGGCATTTAGGACCTACCTGGCCGAGGTCAAGAATGGCGAGAAGGTTCCGTCAGCGCAGCGCCTGACGCCTGATCAAGAGAGATTCCATGCCTCATGGCTGGGACATCCCGTGGTGATTCTTCGCGATGTCAAACAGACCCGTGCGTGGGTGCGCCGTATGTTAGGAACCACGCTCTAAGGTGATGGCGTTCGCAGAGATCACGTTGACTCGCGCCGAGCAGCGTCTCGCTGCGTACTTGGCGAAGGCGCGATACCAGAGCAACCGCGCCTCCGGGGTACGCGACCAACTGCGCTCGACTCGCGATCCCGTCAAGATGGAAGCGGAAGCGACGGGCGCGGAGTTGGCATTCTGTTGTTCCATGAACCTCTATCCCGACCTGTCCGTGAGTCCTCGCAAGGGCGGCTACGATTGCCGAACCGCGAAGGGGCATCGCATGGATGTGAAGTGGGTGGCGCGTCCAACGGATCACCTCCTCGCGGTGCTAGGGAAGCGGCAGGAACGGGAGGTGGATGCCTTCGTGCTGGTGCGCGGACACTCCCCGGTCTATGACATCGTGGGGTGGGTTCCTTTCAGGCAACTGATTCACCGGTCGAAGATCCGCGACTTTGGATATGGCGCGACGTACGCTATGGCTTCTCGCGACCTGTATCCCATGGAGACACTCGGGTGCTGGGACGGGGATCAGGAGTTCGGCTGGCCGCGCCATCCCGTTATAGGAACCACGCTCGATGACTAAGAAAGCGAAGACCGGGCGCATCATTCGCGTCTTAAACCTTGGCGGAGGAGTGCAAAGCAGCGCCATGCTGGTGGCCGCTTGCTTGGGCGACCTCCCCTCTGGAGTGCGTCCTGAGGTGGCGATCTTTGCCGATACACAATGGGAGCCGAAATCGGTAATTCAGCATGTGCAATTTCTCGCAGCATGGGCGCGTGACCATGGCATCGACGTACGCACAGTCACGAAGGGATCAATTCGCAACGAGCGTGGAGCAAACCAAATGCCCCTCTCGATGCGGAAATCAGATGGGACGCGCATCTTCTTGGGCCGACAATGCACCACAGACTACAAGCTGGTTCCGATACGCCGAGAGGTTCGCGCCATCCTTGGGTATAGGAAGGGACAACGGTGGAAAGATCAATTGGAGTCTTGGCTCGGGATAACCGTGGACGAAGCCCATCGCATGAAACCGGCGAAGGAGCCGTGGGAAACCGTGCGCTGGCCGCTCATCGAACTCGGCTGGAACCGCGAAGACTGCAAGCGGTATCTAGAGAGACACGACCTGCCGGTGCCTATGAAAAGTAGCTGCATCGGGTGTCCGTTTCACAGCGACAAATACTTTCGTGACATGAAGGCAAATCGTCCCAAGGAGTGGGCTGATGCGGTGGCATTTGACGAGCAGTTGCGTTCAGAGTTTCGGATCGGCGGTGTGGAGGGACAAGCCTACCTGCATCGCAAGTTAATCCCTCTCACTAGCGTGTACCTTCAAGAAGACCAGCCCAGTCTGGGTGGGTGGGGTGAAGAGTGTTCAGGATACTGCGAATCGTGACGAAGGAGAAGTAGTGCTGCCTGTGTTCTACGGGACCATCGGTCCTGACGGGGAGCTACGTCTTGACCACCCGATTAAGTATCGCCGGCATCTGGAACACCTTGCCGGCAAGCGCGTGGCGCTCTACGTGCGGCAACCCTCCGACCTCCGCAGTCTCAGCCAGAATCGGTACTATCATGGAATAGTGGTGCGGTTATTAGCTGACCAATTTGCCCTGAGTGACCGGGAAACGCACGAGCTTGTGAAGAAAGAGTTCGGCGTGAAGTCCACGGCGGTACTCGGGTCTGCTGAGTTTGAACTCCTGATGGAGCGCGTGAGGGCGTGGGCCTTGACCGACCACGGGGTCACGATCCCGCTGCCCAACGAGGTCATCTAGTGAACGGACTTTGTGGGCGGATCGCCCATCTCATCTGAGGTTCCTTGGTAAATCGCGACCAGCTTGTCCAGCTTCTTGAGGTAGTGTTGCTGGTTCTGGAAGAAGGACTCTCTAAACTTGCCATCGAACCCTCCAAAGACCAGCAAGTGGCAGACCGTAAGGCTCACCGCCTTCAGGGCTACGAGGGCATCCTGATCGGTCCGGGCAGCGAGGAAGTCTACGACCTCAATGGCCAGAGCGTCTAGCTTTTCGTCGGGGTCCTGCTTGGGTGGGGTTTTTGCCATGCGGCGTCCAACTTAGCCCGGTCAGGGTGAGGTGAAAGTGGGAGTGGAGGACTTATCACGCAGCGACAGAGGCGTAACCCCACTTGTGGCGTGGGACGCATCAGAATCAGGAGGTCCTCCAGTGGAATCTCTGATGGAAAGGTATCGTAAATGTCCACGCTTTACCGTCCGGTCTTCACCGCGCGCTGCAGGCGCCAGTGTTCCTCCCACGCCTCATCAAGCTGCCGCTTGGCCTGCTCGTAACGTGGGATGTTGGCCTCATGTTCGGCCACGAAGTCACACAGGTGCTTAAATTCTTCGGGAGTCAGTTTACCACCAAGCTCCTGATGTTTCGACATGGTCATACTGCCCTCCGCCCCAGCCGCCGCTGCTCGTCCACCTTCGCGAGGTCCGAGAGGAACTCATCTGAATACCTAGCCGCCGCATCCTTCAGCGCGGTCTTGGAACCCGAGCTTGTGATGAGGGTGTGGCCGCGCCCATTTGCCCACAGGAACACGAGGTTAAAGCTGTCCCCCTGTGGACGGATGGCAACGCGAATCGAGTAGCCAAGGCCCACGCTGACCTCGCCGACGATCCCCTTCACGCCACCGAGCGGCATCCAGTCCCACTCGATAGTTCTGACCGCTTTCGTCTTCATATGTCTCTCCTTTCGCGCAGGACTTCGGACCCGCGCTGTGGTTTAACTAGGGGCGATTGCCCCTAGCCCGTCACCCGCCGAGCTTGTCCCACTCAAGTATCTGGTGGACCTTGCGCCCTCTCGGGTCATGCTTGCGGATGGCCTTGGCGAGTGCGTCCTGCATCCGACTAAGCCTGACCGCTGTCTCGACACTGAACCGACCGTCCAGACTCTCGTAGATGGCGCGATAGTCTTGGAGTCGCTCGAACTGGTTCCTTTTCTGTTGCGGTGTAAGCAGCACTGGTGTTCTCCTTTCTGCCACGGACTTCGGACCGGGCATGTGGTTTAACTAGGGGTCACGGCCCCTAGCCCGTCACCGAGGGGAGGAATGATGCCGCCTGAGGCCCGTGGGGAGTGGGCCTTTGCGAACCAGGCCATGCTCATTCATCGCAGCGACCACCACGAGAAGATGGTCCTTGTCGAACAGATACGCGGTGGTGTCCACCGCTATCACGGCCTCGGGGTCCACGTTCGCCAACATCCACTCCTTCGCCAGCGTCGTGAGTGGCTCCAGCGTGAAAGTTTCCTCCGCAGCCCTGAGGCTATGTCGTTTGAACTGATCTTTGGCCGTAGCAGTATCTTTAAAATTGCTAGGCCCATCCTCTTCGACCGTGCGTGACCCGAACACCTCGACGAGGTAGTCGGCCGGGGGCATTGATGTGCTCATTACTCTCTCCTTCCGTGTTAGGCGCCCGGACTTCGGACCGGGCCTGTGCTTTCACCGGGGACGTTGGTCCCCGGCCCGTCAGCAACTAGCTTCGGCAGCGATTCGAATAGATAACCGTGGGCCTTGTCTTGGGTGCCACTGGTTTCTCATCTGGAATGGCTCCCTCGCCCTCCGTGGGGAACCACGGCCAGCCCATGCCGAGTCCGTGGCGCATTCCAGCTGCCCCGGCCACCACGCCTGCGCCGCAGATGCTATACATATACACGGCTTCATACCAACGCAGGTCGGGAACGTGAGACACCGCCGCCGCGAGGCCCACGGCTAAGACCAACAGCATTGTTCCAATGAGACTCTCTAATACATCCATGACTTCCTCCTTTGCGCGGGACTTGGGACCCGCGCTGTGGTTTAACCGAGGCACGTAGCCCCGGTCCCTCACCGCCTAGTTGTTATCCCTGCCTATGTAACTTGAGCACCGCGCCACGAATCACCGCGTTGTCATCCCGGCCAGCGCGTAGAACAAAGAGCGCGCCCTGCAGCCAGTGGTGAACCTCACGCCGACACTCGTGGTGAAGCACCACCCCCTCAGTGACTGTCGCTTGTGGTTGGCCTTCACGACTCACGGAGCGCGTGAACCGAATGTCCCACCGGGTAGACTTGACCTTCACGAGGTCAAGCTGCACATGCGCGAGGTGCCTCTCGTGCAGTAGCTCTTCGTTCACGCGTGACAGCAAGCCGCGTAACACTCCCATCGGAACATCGCCTGCGTTGGGTAATCCAAAACTCATACGTCCTTCCTCTCTCCTTGTGGCCGGGACTTGGGACCCGACCTGTGGTTTAACCGGCGCCGACCTGGCCCCGGCCCCTCACCAGCTAGCAAACCTGCTGACGCAGCCAGTCGGTGAAGTCCCCATCACTCTCGCCATCGCGGCTCCCGACGTTCAAGACCACAGGCTCTCGGGAGTCCCAGAGGCGCTCGGGGGACATCCGGTCCTCGTCCCACCGAGTGGTGAGCTTCCAGTCGTAGACTGTGAAGACGCTCCCGGCGTTACTGACAAAGACATACTCGCCCGAGACTTTGGATTCCTTGCCTTGGTCGGGACGGCCAAATGTCTCTACCAAGGCTCTCGGGGATATGGCAACGGTGCCTTGCAGCGACGTTCGGTCCGCTGCACCGACCTCTGTGGTTCGTGTAAATATCATTCTCTCTCCTTCTGCCACGGACTTGGGACCGTGGCTGTGGTTTAACCGAGGCGCGTGGCCTCGGCCCCTCACCAGCTAGTCACCTTCGGGATACGAGTAGCACCTCGCCCACATGGCATCCTCGGCCACACTGGCGGGGTCGTACTCTTCGACCCGTTCGAAGATGACGCGCATCGGCTTGCTGCCGGTATGCGACACATACTGAAACCGACCGGCCAGTTGAAACTTGCCGCCGTTTTTGCGCTTGCTCTCTCGGACCCAGAAGTCAAACGGCTTGCCGCTGATCATCTCTCGACCTTTTTTACTCTCCGGGGTAGTCGAGTTTTGGCTTGCCCACACCAACTGGTTATCGTCGGGGCTAAAGGGCGCGCGGCCCCCCAGTCGCACGGCCTCAGCGTAGGGGCCGTCCAAGGTGACAAACGCGACAACGACGTTTTCCAGACTCACATGGCCCGACAGCCAGTTGCCGGGGTTAAATTCGACGCCGTACCGCGTGGCAATGTCGGCGCGCTTGGTGGGTAGCGACCGCCAACCGTCAGCCACGAGTCGGTGTCCGACGTAGTTGTCATGTGCAGTGTCCATATCAGTCCGTTCTACGAGCGCGCGCTTTGCGAGTTCGTCCTTGGCCCATTGGGCGCCCTTGGCCGCTTCGTG
>Ga0098039_1001053_pt1 | contig 11089 bp, 7 predicted proteins | sample 6_EtaG_FD_75047 | JGI IMG/M metagenome (GOLD analysis project Ga0098039, IMG submission 75047) | Marine viral communities from the Subarctic Pacific Ocean - 6_ETSP_OMZ_AT15160 metaG | ecosystem: Environmental > Aquatic > Marine > Oceanic | place: Pacific Ocean | collected 2015-01-08 | reverse complement strand
CGGGGGTTTCAGACGTCTATTTACTCAATCGCGATGGCGACACGATTGCTGCTAGTAATTGGCATCGCCCTAACACCTTTATTGGCCAGAACTATGCTTTCCGCTCCTACTACACCGATGCCATTGCAGGCGGCCAGGGCCGTTTTTTTGGTTTGGGCATCAAGTCTCTTGAGCGGGGCTACTACTTTTCTTCGCCCGTGTGGCTAGACGACACCTCGCCAGATTCACAGCCAGACGGGGTGTTAGTGGTTAAAGTCCTGCTAGATGACGTTGAAGAGAGCTGGGCGGAACAGGATGCCGAGCTGTTTGTGACCGATAGCGACAACATCATTTTCATGGCCAGCCACCCAGAGCTGCGCATGAACGCACTTTACCCGCTCAGCGATGAACAGCGCCAAACACTGCACGACACTCGCCGCTACGCCATGGAGCCGCTGTCGCCTTCGGGTATAGAAGTCGATGCGCCTTACCGCCAGGGCAGTCAGCTGGTCAGTTTCTCCCAGGGCCCGCTAAGTAACGGCGACTACCTTAGCCTGACCCGGCATATTCCTGAGTTTGGCTGGCAAATGCATATTTTAAAGCCGCTAACACCAGTGATTAGTGCCCAATGGATTGCCGCCCTCATGGCAGGCGGCCTTTATGGTGTGGTAACGCTTGGTGTGGGCATTGGCTGGCAGCGTCTAAGGCTGCGTCGTGAGCGGGAAGCATTTGCCCAACGCGAGCGCAACACTTTGGCCCGCGTGCGTGACGAACTGGAAGTCAGCGTTGAACGCCGCACTCGTGACCTGGTGGCCAGTAATCAGCGCCTTTCCGATGAAATTGAAGAACGTCGCCGCGCTGAAGCCAACTTGCGTCAAACCCAGGATGAGCTTATTCAAGCCGCCAAACTGGCGGTATTAGGGCAACTCGCCGCGGGCATCAACCATGAACTCAATCAACCGCTGGCGGCTATTCGCGCCTACGCAGAAAACGCCCGTCGCTTTATCGCATTAGCCCGCCACGACAAGGCGGATGCCAACCTGGAACAAATTGTCGAGCTGACCGAACGCATGGCGGATATCAGCGCCCAGCTGCGGCAGTTTTCGCGCAAAAGCAGCGAACGCCAGGAGACGATATCGGTACAAGCTTGTATCGACTACGCCTTACGCCTGTTTCAGAGCCGCCTGCGCGAAGGCAATATCAGCATTATTCAGGATTGGCCCGATGAAACGCTGTGGGTAAAAGGCGACCTGGAGCGGCTGGAACAGGTGCTGGTTAACTTAATCGGCAATGCACTGCAGGCTATGAAAGGCGTGCCGACCCCACAACTGATCTTAGGGACGCATACCCACCAGCAGCAGGTCGTTATCAGCGTTACCGATAACGGCCCTGGCATTCCCGAGGAGCATTTAGGGCATATTTTTGAACCCTTTTTTACCACCAAGGCGCCAGGGAGTGGTTTGGGTCTGGGGCTTTCAATCTCTTCACGTATCATGGACGATCTAGGCGGCAAGCTGCAGGCTGCTAACCAACCCGAAGGGGGCGCCTGCTTCACCATTACCCTGCCCCACTCAACATTTACGCACCCCCAGGAGCGCACTCACTATGCATGAGCCGTCGACGCTGCCGGTCATGGTGATCGACGACGAACCGCATCTGCGGATCACCGCCAGCCAAACCCTCGAACTTGCGGGCTACACGCCCTACTGCTTTGAATCGGCAGAACAAGCGCTGGCGGCATTAACGCCGGACTTCCCCGGCGTGATTGTTAGTGATATCCGCATGCCGGGGATGGATGGCATGGCGTTACTGCATGAGCTACACAGCCGCGATGCCACCCTGCCGATTATTTTAATCACCGGCCATGGCGATATTTCTACCGCGGTAGAAGCGATGCGCGCAGGCGCCTGGGATTTTCTCGAGAAGCCCTTTGCCGGTGATCAACTGCTGGATGTGGTACGTCGTGGTATTGAAAAGCGCCAGCTCAGTTTGGAAAACCATCGCCTAAAAGCGGAACTAGAGGTGCAACAGGCCGCATTAGGGCCGCGGTTGGTAGGGCGCACACCGATCATTTCACGGCTGGCCTCGATGATTCAGCGCATCAGCCAAGTGGAAGCCGATGTATTGCTGTTTGGCGAGACAGGCACCGGCAAAGACCTGGTCGCCCGTGCCATTCACGAGCGCAGCGCCCGGCGTAACAGTCCGTTTATGGCCATTAACTGCGGTGCGGTGCCTGAAAACACCATTGAGTCAGAGCTGTTTGGTCATGAAAAAGGCGCCTTTACTGGCGCCGTAGAACGGCGCATCGGCAAGTTTGAACACGCTAATGGCGGCACGGTATTTTTAGATGAAATTGAATCGATGCCCATGGCGCTGCAGGTCAAACTGCTGCGGGTACTGCAAGAGCGCAGCGTCGAGCGGCTAGGCGCCAATGAAACCGTTCCGCTTAATATCCGCGTGATTGCGGCCACCAAAGTCGATCTCAAAACCGCCTCTGAAGAGGGAAATTTTCGCGAAGATCTATACTACCGGCTGAACGTGGTTACCCTGCCGCTGCCCGCGCTGCGTGAGCGGCGCGAAGATATTCCTTTACTGTTTCAACACTTTGCCGTGGTGGCTGCCAACCGCAGCGGGTTGGAAGCGCCAACCCTAGACAGCCCCGCCATTGCCGCCCTGCTGGCCCACGACTGGCCCGGCAATGTACGTGAGCTGCGTAACCTTGCTGAGCGTTATGTGCTGCTGGGTGCTGCTTTTGATTACCGCCTGGACGCGCTGCTGGAAGGGGTCAACGCCGATACCGAAGAGCTCACTCTGCCGCGCCAGGTAGAGCTGTTTGAAAAGAGCCTGATCAGCCAATCATTGGCGCGCTACCACGGCCGGGTAACCGACGTGTGTCGCCACTTAGGCATTCCGCGCAAAACCTTTTACGACAAACTTAAAAAGCATGGACTCAACGCCGACGACTACCGCCACAGCAGCGAGCCTTGATGCAGCAATTCACCCAATACCGACCAGGGCGGCACCCAGGGAATTAGCGTAAACGTCGCAATCAGCATCAACAGATTGGACATCGGCCGACGGCTATCACCTAACTTCAGCGCCGTTCCAAACGAACGCTTTAGCCGGGCACCCTCCAGGTCAACGCTATATATTTCATCCAAACTCAGATGAATCAAAAAACCGACCAACGTGGCAGCCCCGTGGGACCAGGCCAACCACGCTGGCTGGCCGAGTAAGTTAAAACTAAACGCGGCGGCCAGTAGGCTACATAGCCCACCTGCCAGCAGAGAGTGCCAAATACCGCGGTGAACGGTCAGTCGCGAAAATAGTACGCCCGCCAAATAGCGAACACAGAAGTAGATCCCACCACAGGCAACCAACAGCGCACCAGGCGTTAGCCAGGGCTGGAGCAACAGTGCCCCCAGCACCAAGGCAGGCACTGAAAGTAGGTTAAATATCAAACGGATAGAGTGAGAACGGTCGGCATCAATATCGGGCAGAATGCCACCAAACGTGACCAACGCAATCATCACCACCGCCTGGGAAGGCGGCCACCATTGGCCTTTCCAGCCTGCGTAAGCTACTAGCATGCCGCCCGCCGCTGCTACCGTAATATGCGTGCGAAAATTAGCCATGACGCGGCATCCCAGAGTCTGCAAAACAGAAAACTGTATAAATTAACAGATTTCTTGCGGCCGCGACATGACTTATTTAGAAAAAAGGTTGGCTGAGCAACTGCTTAGGCTTTTCTAAGAAAAATGATTAAAGAGACGCTTCTGCCAAGAAACGGTCTTTTAATTTGACGTAGTTACCGGCGGTATAGGGGAAGAAAGCGCGCTCTTTATCTTTCAGCGGCCGCATCGCTTTGGCCGGATTACCAGCATACACATAACCACTTTCCAAATGTTTACCCGGCGTGACGACAGCACCCGCGGCGATAATGACCTCGTCCTCGACGACCGCGCCATCCATCACAATCGCGCCCATCCCTACCAGTATCCGGCTGCCCAGCGTGCAGCCATGCAGAATCGCTTTATGGCCGATCGTCACGTCGTCCCCAATGGTGAGCGGAAAGCCGTCGGGGCTGAAGTCACTTGCGTGGGTAATATGCAGCACGCTGCCATCCTGCACGCTCGTTCGTGCGCCGATACGAATACGGTGCATATCGCCACGAATCACCGTCATTGGCCACACGGAGCAGTCGTCACCCAGCACCACATCTCCAATGACCACGCTGGCCGGATCAATATAAACACGCTCACCCAATTGGGGTTCGATACCTTGATAGCCTCTTAGCGCACTGCTCATCACTCGCTCCTGAAATGTTGGAAGGAAAACGTAGAGAACTTGACCAACCCACTATAGCAACCCGGCCAATAGAACAATAAAGGTCAGCGGAATCGACACCCAGCGGATGATATTACGCCACACTAAGTAGCCGCTCTCACCAACACCTAACGCGCTGACCACCCTTTCACGTGGCATGATCCAAGCCGCAAAAATCGCGATTAGCAGGCCACCCAGTGGCAGAAAAACATCCGGCGGTATACTGCTAACCAGCTCAAAGACGTTGCGCCCGAACAGCGGCCGAAACTCAGCCAGGGAGGAGAAGGAGAAGGCTGATAATAGCCCGATCAACCAGACGCTGAGCGCTACGATCGCCGTCGAAATACTCCGACGCAGCCCCAGCCCTTGCAGCGTGGCGACCATCGGCTCCGCCAGATTAATCGCCGATGTCCAGGTGGCCAACAGCAGCAGTAAAAAGAACACGCTTAGCCATACCGAGCCCCATGGCAGCTCAGAAAAGGCGATAGGCAACGTCACAAACATCAAGCCCGGGCCGTCGGCAGGGTCCATACCCTGAGCGAATACCACTGAGAAAATAGCGATCCCCGCCAGTAACGCCACGCTGATATCGAGTACTGCGACCGCAACCGCCGCCTTGGGTAAGCTTTGCTCTTCCGGCATATAAGCGCCATAGGCCATTAATGCACAGGCCCCCACCGCCAACGTGAAGAAGGCATGGCCCATGGCATGCACCACTACCGATGGTGTCAGCGCCTCGAAAGAGGGTAAGAACAGCCACGCCAGCGCCGTACCAAAACCATCGGTCGTCGCGGCATAGCCCGCCAGTAGCAGCAACAACAGATACAACAGCGGCATCAGCAGGTTGTTCAACCGCTCCAGCCCCTTGGCAACGCCCGCCGCGACTACGCTCATGGTCATAAATAGAAACAGCGAGTGATTAAAAATCAGCAGCCCCGGATTGGCTAAAAAAGATTCAAAGCTGGCACCGATCTCAGCGGCACTCGCGCCATTAAAGTTGCCGTTAACGGAGGCCACCAGAAACTCAATCGACCAGCCGGATACCACCGAGTAGAACGATAAAATGCAGAACACGGTGAGCGCCCCGAACAACCCTAGCCAGCGCCAGTGCGGGGAAGCCCCCGCCTCGGCCGCCAAGGCCCCCAGCGCCTGCATCGGCCCACGCCGACCGGCACGGCCAATCAGGATCTCGGCCATCATTACTGGAATCCCCAGCAGCAGCACGAACGCCACGTAAATCAGCAAAAAGGCCGCGCCACCATTCTCCCCTGCCACATAAGGGAAGCGCCAGATGTTGCCTAACCCCACCGCAGCACCTGTTACCGCCAAGATAAAGGCCCGTTTCGACCCCCAGCGCTCCAGCGTCTCGCTCATCACATGCTCCTGCCATTGGTGGCAATAAAAGGCGGCAAGACTAGCAGGCGCTTGCGTGCAGGCCAAACCCTAAGCGTAAACCCGGATATTAAACATCGTTATTATAGTTATTGAAGCGAACATTGAAACGCAGCCCCACCGCCCGCACTGTGTCATTATTATTGCGCGTTTTGCGCTTCCTATACGGTTTTAAAATTGCTGCCACCTGAGGTGCCTATGTCCACCAACCCGCTGCTTGAAACGCACGAGCTACCCCCCTTTGCTGAGATTCGCGCCGAGCATGTGGAGCCCGCTGTGGAAACGCTGCTTAGCGAGAGCCGCGAAGCCATTGACCGCCTCGCCGAACAGGCAGCCGCCGCCCCGCCAAGCTGGGAGAATTTTGCGGTGCCACTCGAAGCCGTCAATGACCGGCTGACTAAAGCATGGTCACCGGTCTCGCACCTTAACGGCACCATGAACTCTCCAGAATTGCGCGAAGCATATCAGGCATGCCTTGAAAAACTCTCCGCTTTTGGCACCTGGGTTGGACAACACGAAGGGCTGTTTCATGGCTGGCAAGCGCTAAAAGAAGGCCCGGCCTGGGAAACCCTGGATGCCGCACAGCGGCGTACTGTTGAGAATGCGCTGCGCGATTTTCGTCTGGCCGGTGTCGACCTTCCCGCAGACAAAAAAGCCCGCTACGGCGAGATTCAGTCGCGGCTCTCCATGCTGTCAAACCAGTTCTCGAATAACGTGCTGGATGCCACTCAAGCATGGCATAAAGATATCGACAGCCAAGAAGCCTTAGCAGGTGTACCCGAAAGCGCCCTTGAAACATTAAAAGCGACTGCCGAAGCGAAAGGCGTGGCGGGCTACCGTATTACCCTGGATTTCCCCAGTTTTTTCCCGGTGGTTAGCTACGCTGACAACCGCGAGCTGCGTCGCGAAGTGTATACCGCCTTCGTTACCCGCGCCTCAGACCAGGGCCCTGATGCGGGTAAGTTTGATAATGCCGCGATCATGGAAGAGATACTGGCGCTACGTAGCGAAATTGCCCAACTACTCGGCTTTGACACCTACGCTGATTATTCGCTGACTACCAAAATGGCAGAGTCCCCCGAGCAGGTACTCGACTTTCTCAACGACTTAGCCCGCCGGGCGCTTCCCCAGGCGCAAGAAGAGTTTGCCGAGCTAAGTACTTATGCCCGTGACGAACTTGGCCTGGAGGCGTTAGAACCGTGGGATGTTGCCTACGCCAGTGAAAAATTGCGCGAAGCGCGCCATGCTATTTCTCAAGAACAGCTGCGCCCTTACTTTCCCGCGCCACGGGTGGTCGATGGCTTGTTTCAGGTGGTTGAACGCCTTTACGGCGTGCGCTTTGAAGAAGATACCGAAGCGCCTCGCTACCACCCTGACGTACGCTATTTCCGCATCACCGAAAACGGCCAGCCGATTGCCGGTTTTTATCTGGATCTATACGCCCGTGAAGGCAAACGGGGCGGCGCTTGGATGGCTGATTGCCGCGTGCGGCGTCAAACAGAGCAGGGCCTGCAATTGCCGGTCGCCTTTTTAACCTGCAACTTCACGGCCCCGGTAGGCGGTCGACCTGCGCTGCTCACCCATGATGAAGTCACCACCCTGTTCCATGAGTTTGGTCACGGCCTTCACCATATGCTGACCAAACAGGATATTGCCGATATTTCCGGCATTAATGGCGTTGCCTGGGATGCCGTCGAACTGCCCAGCCAGTTTATGGAAAACTACTGCTGGGAGCGCGAAGGGCTAGACTTGCTCGCCAAACACGTTGATAGCGGCGAACCACTGCCCGCCGAGCTGCTTGAGCGCCTGCAAGCGGCTAAGAATTTCCAATCCGCCATGGGCATGATGCGTCAAATCGAGTTCTCACTTTTTGATTTACGACTGCACCACGAGTTGAGCGCTCCCAGCGCCAGCGACGTACAAAACTTGTTAGATGAAGTGCGCGATGCCGTATCAGTATTGCCGAAAGTAACGTACAACCGCTTTCAGAATAGCTTTGGTCACGTATTTGCCGGGGGCTACGCTGCCGGTTATTACAGCTATAAATGGGCGGAAGTGCTCTCGGCGGATGCCTGGAGCGCCTTTGAAGAGGCCGGTATCTTCGACCCTGAAACAGGACAGCGCTTTCGTTGTGAAATCCTCGAACAGGGCGGTGCCCGAGACGCGGCGGATCTGTTTGTTGCCTTTCGTGGCCGTGAACCCAGCGTCGAACCGCTGCTGCGCCACTGCGGCATTCGCGCTGCTTAAATTTTTTAAACCCTTTCCCATGCGTGGCACCTTGGGTGCCACGCGTTTGGAGTTTTGAATGTCGACTGTTAAACGCTTTATCGCCGGTGTTACCTGCCCGCGCTGTGCGGCGATGGATCGTATCCGCGCCTGGGAACAAAACGGCATCCGTTATCGCGAGTGCGTCAGCTGCGATTTTTTTGAGCAACTGCCCATCGAAGAAGATGCGCTTACTGAGATGACCACTAGGGTCAACCAGGTTCGTGATGATCAGAAACAGCAGGATGTGCAACCCGTACGCATTATGGATCCAGGCAAGTCTTCCCGCTAATTCCCTCCTCTCGCACTGGTCGTATCAGAAGAGCGCAGCAAGTGTGCGGTTATCCGCACACTTAAAAGCCGTTGCCGTGCGAACAACCGGACACAATAGCGAAAAGCCCTTTCCACCAAAGTTGAATAAAAAAATTATAAGCATTTGATTTTAAAGAAATAAATATAAGCTGGCACAACTATCGCTGTTATAACTGCTGCATAGCCTGATTAATGCCGTTCGATGAGCGCTATTACTCGGAATCATCAGACTATAACCCCAATAACAGCTAGGAACTTTCGCCATGCGCAATCAAATGCCTAAAACGTTCACTCTTCTCGCCAGCAGCGCCCTGCTTGTGGCGGCTGCCAGCAGTGCTCAAGCTCAAGCAGACCGTTCCGGTTGGCCTGACAACTTCACTGTAGGTACCGCAAGCCAAGGCGGCACTTACTTCGTTTACGGTTCAGGCTGGGCAAACTTTATTGCTGATGAGCTGGGTGTATCGGGTGGCGGTGAAGTCACCGGTGGCCCTACTCAAAACCTGGCACTCGTGCACACGGGCGACATGGCATTTGGCTTAACCACCATGGGTCCCGCTTCTGATGCCATTAAAGGCGAAAGCCCACTGGCGCCTGGTATGAAGATGGACAATGTATGCGCCATGTTCCCCATGTACGAAACGCCGTTCTCCATTACCGCGCTTGCTGACAGCGGCATTGAGTCAATCTCCGATATTCCGGATGGCGCACGTATCGGTTTTGGTCCGGCTGCCTCAACGTCTGACACTTACTTCCCGGCCATTTTAGAAACCTTGGGCGTTGACTTCGAGCGCCGTAACGGCGGCTGGTCAGACCTGGGCGGTCAGTTGCAGGATGGCCTACTTGACGTTGTTGCCTTCGCTGCGGGCATTCCGATCCCGGCAGTTAGTCAGTTGGAAGTACAAACTGACGTCAACATCATCGAATTTAATGAAGAAGAGTTAGCTACGGTACTGGAAAACTACCCAGTCGCTGAATTCATGATCCCGGCGAACACTTATACAACGCTTGAAGAAGATGCTCGCGCTGTCTCCATGTGGAACTTCGCTATCGCTGGCTGTGATCTGCCGGAAGACTTCGTTTATGAAGTCACCAAAGCCACCATGGAAAACAACGACCGTATGCGCTCTGTGCACCGTAGTGCTGAAACCACCATTCCAGAAAACATCAAGCACAACACCGTGCTGCCGTTCCACCCCGGTGCTGCTCGCTGGTATGAAGAGAACGGCTATGAAATTGCTGATGACATGATCAACTAAGCAACCTTAAACCGTTCTAACTGCCCCGTTTCCGGTTTCGCCGGGCGGGGCAGCTTTCGCTGCTCCCCCCCCTTTGTCTGCTTTTGCTGTGAGGGTGAACTCTAATGAGTCACAAAACCGACCAAGAACCCACTGGCCTCAAGGATGATGCCCACGCGGCTTCTGCGATACCAGAGTCTATTGCTGATGGTGTCGATGACGACGTTGTTGAACCCAATCGCCGCCTGTTTACGGGCTGGCAATTCTTGCTATTTGCGGCATTAGCGATCGCTTACTCAAGTTTCCATCTGATTTCACTCAACGTGTATCCGATGGAAACCTGGTCGTTTCGTATCGTACACATTGCCGGTGCGCTTATTCTGGGTTACGGGCTATTTGCCGGTGCCCGCTTTGCCGAGGACGATCATCAGGCGTCAGGCGCCTGGATTAAGTGGGTTAGCTATGCGCTACTGATCCCCGCTGCCTATACCTTGGCGCAAGTTTTCGTGATGTACCAAACGCTCAGCGGTAGTGCCATGCGCATCGACCCAAGTGTCGAAAACTGGCACTACGGCTATCCGCTCATGGCGACCACGGCGGGTGCGATTGTGCTGTCATGGTTTTACCGTCAAGCTCGGCACCGCTTCAACCCTGCCGATTTGGTGCTGATGGTTTGCGCGATGGCGAGCGCAGGCTATTTGCTAGTGGCTTATAACACCAATATCCGTATGTCGACGGGTACGTCGTTTGCGCCGTCAGGTATTTCCTGGGCGGCCATCGCAGGTTCTCTGCTGATTCTAGAACTTACTCGCCGAGTAGCTGGTTTAGCGTTAGTGGTGATTTCCGCAGTCTTTTTGACCTACGTTTTCGCCGGTCCTTATTTACCGGGCTTTTTGGGCTATCCGGGCCTGTCACTGCAGCGTTTCTTCAGCCAGGTGTACACCGATGCCGGTATCCTCGGGCCCACCACGGCAGTGTCATCGACCTATATTATTCTGTTCATCATTTTTGCCGCATTTCTTCAAGCTTCGAAAGTCGGCGACTACTTCGTTAACTTTGCCTTTGCCGCAGCGGGTCGTGCTCGCGGTGGCCCCGCTAAAGTGGCTATTTTCGCCTCTGGCCTGATGGGCATGATCAACGGCACATCGGCGGGTAACGTGGTTTCTACCGGCTCCCTGACCATTCCTTTGATGAAGAAAGTCGGTTATCCCGCGCGTAGTGCGGGTGCCATCGAAGCCGCCGCTTCAACCGGTGGGCAGATCATGCCGCCAATCATGGGTGCTGGCGCGTTCATCATGGCTGAAGTGACCGGTATTCCGTATACCGAAATTGCCATTGCGGCGATCATTCCTGCCATCCTCTATTTTGCCTCTATCTACTTTATGGTCGACTTTGAAGCCGCCCGTAAAGGCATGCGTGGCATGCGCAAGGATGAGATCCCGCTGTTCTCGAAGCTGGTGAAACAGGTTTACCTGTTTGCGCCCATTATTATCCTGATTGTCGCGCTGTTCATGGGCTACTCGGTTATCCGAGCGGGCACCCTGGCAACCGCTTCAGCCGCCGTTGTGAGCTGGATTTCG
>Ga0098039_1001033_pt1 | contig 11177 bp, 18 predicted proteins | sample 6_EtaG_FD_75047 | JGI IMG/M metagenome (GOLD analysis project Ga0098039, IMG submission 75047) | Marine viral communities from the Subarctic Pacific Ocean - 6_ETSP_OMZ_AT15160 metaG | ecosystem: Environmental > Aquatic > Marine > Oceanic | place: Pacific Ocean | collected 2015-01-08 | reverse complement strand
GGATGCGCCACTGAGCGCCGACGGTGGCACTATCGCCACGGTCATCCCCGATGGCAAAATCGACCAGTCTGAGCGCTTCGAGCGCACGGCAAACTCCGAGGCTATCCTAGTGGCAGTCTCCAACTTCGTCGACACCCTAAACGACCGACAGCGAGCCATCTTTACGGGCCGCGTGGTCAACGAACTGACCGGAAGTGACAAGCGATGTGCCACCACCTTCGGTGTCACAAAGCAGCGAGTCGGCCAAATCGAGAAAGACCTACGCGGCAAACTCGCAAGGCACTTCACTGCCACATTCGGCGCGGACGGCGTGAACGACATGCTGCGCGCCAGTTTCTAGGCGAGGGCCAGAATGAAAGTATTTGATAATGACAGAACCAATGTGTCAGTCACATTGCTTGTCACTCTCCTGGCTTCGACATTCGTGACACTTTGGGGTCTGATTGTCATATGAGCGAGGGCACATTAAACATAAATGTCAATGACATCATCATCGAGCAAGGTGACGATGGCACAACCATGGGCCATGTCATTGATATTACAAGGAACTGGATAACAGTCCATTGGTTGACAGGTGCCAACACCCACTTGCCCGGTGGCATATGGGCATGCCCAATGAACGAAGCCCGAACTGCCATTGAATCCGGCGAGTGGGAACTACTTTCAGAAGCAGAGAGGTTTGAAGTTGAAACTCCGTGAAATCGTTAATACTTTACTTGCCCAAACGCTCGGACCCGAAAAATCCGAAGTGTCTGGCAGTTGGGCTGTCTGTATCCCCTGCGAGGGTGACGTACAGCGATATGACACAACGTCACTTGTCCAGGCCGAAGCAACTCTAAACGAGTGGCTGATAGCCGGTTGGCCCGCATGGATAGAGGACAACGACGGCAATCTGATTCACAGTGTCCAGCAAGCCAGCGTTGAGCTTAACTAGCTGGGTGGCACATCTATTTAACATCTAACCATTCCAATAGGTTAGGGAACACACACAGGATATATATATAGGCACTAGCTAAATGCCATGGGCAAAGGGTAACGAAAGCAGGCAGTTACACACTACACTTTAACCTACCCACAGCCTTGACCTAGTAAAGCATGTTCCTACATTGATATATGACATGGAGAATGACAACGACAACATAGCCGACTTCACAGCATACAAAATGCGTAGCATAGTCGAGCACTTAGCCACCCTAGGCCGCATTGACTTGGCGCATGGCATGCAGCTGGCACTTGACCAGTACCTGCTAGGCAATATCGATATAGGCTTCAAGGATGGCATGCCCTATGTGTCAGAGGTATATGTGGAAGACACTTAACAACATGGCACATATGTGCTAAACTAATGTGAGCGTAAAACTCCTGTGTATTCAACTACATAGGGGGGGGAGGGGGGTACCCCGGAATGTACCTCCTACGGGATCGATATGCCCTATATGCCGGGCTATATACGTTCACAATGCGTGGATAATTTTCCAGATTTTGAGTTTTCGAAAGTTCAATGATTTCCCATGGTTAATTAAGATATCTCTTAGGGGAGATAACAACTTCTTACCTACAATATAAGTACATTATAAAAACTATAAACTATTTAATGATATGAAAATAACAAAATCACAGTTAAAACAAATTATAAAAGAAGAGCTAGAGGCAGCCATGGCCGGGGGTGGCCAACTAGACCCACAAGAAGCATTAAGAATGGTATGTGGCGCCAAGCCGGCAATCCTCCTAGCACTAGATAATCCCAAATTTGGGCGTATTGTACTTGAAGGAATCTTTAAAGCTAAGGGTGGAGAAGCTGCGCAGCATGCTATGCAGCTCGTAGATATGTTTGAAGACATGACCAAAATGAAAGTCGAAGACATATTAAAAATACCTTTTGCAAAAATGGCAGTAACAACAGCGCTTAATCTCGCTTGTCCGAACTAGTTAATAATATGCGGTTAACCAAGTCCAAACTTCGACAGCTGATCAAGGAAGAAATTTCTGCAATTGAAGAAAGACTGGATTTAGGTCGTTTGGCCGGTGGCGCTATTGATGGCAATCACTTATTCTTGTTGGAAACCGCTGAGCGATATCGCGCGATCGTTGAAGCCGATCCTCGATACGCCGAAACTTTAAGTGCTAAAATAAAAAGCATTCATAGTTTAATCAAACGAATTAGCAAACTTCGACTTAAATTAGAGAAAGGTTAACTATTTACTAACATGAAACTATTATTTGAAAACTGGCGAAAATGGCAACGTGAGATCTTCGACGGCCGTACGGATCCTTCGACACTACCCGGGGGCTTCGCTGAGGCAGACTGGCCGCCGGTAGATTGGGAACAGCTGCAACGCGAAGAGGATGAATACGGAGCGTTAACCCATATAATGGATCCTGATATAGCCCGTGATGCTGCCCTGAAAGTGGCTGAGCCGGCCGGTGGCAAACCAAAGCCGACACCACCCCCACCGGCATGGCCCGGGCCTGGTTGGGATCCGGCCGGTATACCGGACAACGCCATAGGGAAAGTGCATCCTTCGCTTCTGCGCCCTAATCCAAAACCTGGAGTTGGCTACGAATTAATTCAATTTTCTACCATATGGTGTCCTCCTTGCAAGGAGGCGTTGCAAGATCTTAGAAAAAACAATATACCATGGACTTATATCGATATTGAAGATAAGTCAGGAAGCGCTGTACAATGGAAAAGAAAACATGTTCGTGGCAGAAAGGGTGTTCCGGAAACACCATGGTACAGATCGTCTGGCGTTGAAGTTACGCCAGAAGACGAGTGGGTGGCAGAAAAACAAGATTGGATGAAATATAGCCTTTTATATCGTGTACTCTCGCACATGAGCATGGCAGTACCAACGTTTATGTTTGTTGATAACAGCGAAGTGGGGCGTTTGATGTCGGCCGGCCACTTCTACTCAAAAAGCCCTAAGTACGCTAGTTTCATGAATAAATGGCTTTTTAATGGTCATAACTTTGTTACTACAGGCTATGATCAAAAAATGCTATTCGAACTTATAAAGAGATATGGAATCGGCCAGTATACATAGCCTACCACCAGCATTCTGAATCTATATATTCCCACTCACACGAGTCCCAGTAGAAGCACCAGTGATATTCACAAATCCAGTCGTCGCTGTGCCATTGCTCCCACATGCAACATTCAGCATTGGAGTATGAATCACAATATTGCATTCCGGCCTCTAATGGAAGCGGGTCATACATACAATATTCTAGCTCTGTTACTGAATTTTCGTAATAAACAGGTGTTCCAGTGTCGACAGCTTCAATCTCGAATGTGCAATTGGTAATTACCAAGCACATTATACAAATAAATAAACTCTTCATATTACTAATATAATAACAGTCCAAGAGAAATTAACTGATTGTGTCTTACAATATGAAAAAATTTTTCCGAAAGCTTTTGGGCTAATCTCCATATATCGCATATGCCACCACCATTATTATGCTTAAGCACATAAAAATTTGAAATGCTAATTTTATTATTTCTACTTTATTCATATAAATTAAAAAATATACCCACTATAGTTTTCATTACTATTTAGTACATAAGCTTTAAATAAGTTATTCTGAATATGGGAATCTTTAATATGAAAATTACGAAACAACAGCTTAAAAGGTTAATCAAAGAACAAATGGGCGTTTCAGGTATTCTTGATAGACAAAGAGAATTAGACGCTATGAGCGGTGGCAGGAATAGACGTCTTAGCCCTGGTATGGATTCTGGATCCGATGTAGGCATGCCAAGAGGCTTGCAGCGAGATCCTGAAGCTTCAATTGAGCCGGGCGCCCCCAGTGTTGAAGAGCGCTTGGAAGCTCTTGAGACTACTGTAGCAGATTTGCGCGAGCAGATCGACGATCTGCGCATGGAAGCGGAGTATGGCCCGAATTATTGGAAATTATAAGGATTATTTAATGAAAATTACAAAAAACCATCTTAAAAAGCTTATCAAAAAAGAATTAACAAAACTATCCGAAGTGACGGACGCCGGCGATGATGGCCGCCGGCGGGGCGATGATGGCGCGCCGACGACGCAGCAAGCTGGCGTGGACATTGATGTTGATCAGATCGACTTGTATTTGGGTGGGATAGAAAATACCATCTCTAGAGCCAGACAACAACTTCAATCCGGACGGGGGCGCCCTGATGAAATCGTTGGTAACGCAGTTAATAAAATTAACAAATATATTGCAACAATCGTAAAGTTGTCGGGTGGCGCACCCGACCGGCCGCCTCAGCGTCAAGGGCACGATAACAGATATGTTAACATGTTTTTGAAAAAGGGATATCGTATTGTTAACAACCTATCAGAGGCCCATGGGGCTCGGCGGGGCCTAATGACCTATAAAGCCGTCGGGCCGGCATTGGTTGCTAGCGGTGCACGAGGGACAGCGGATTCACATATTATTGTTTTAGAAGACAAAATCCCCTTAGGGGAACGCTTCCAGCGGGACAACCCCAGGGGGCATATATGGTTATGCACCACCGATCAGGGGTGCACCGTATGGCTTCGGGACGAAGGCTCGCCTTTCGGTAACAGAACCAAACTCCCCAAATCGTTCTCGCGGGAGGCTGTCGACGGGGTCGCGGAGGGAACGATTATGGATGTGCGCCCCGAAACGCTGGGTATCGGTTACGATCATGAACATCCAGATCACAAGGCCCGGAAGCGACGGGTTTGGAAAGAAGTACCCGAAATGAAAATTGTAGCTATTTTGTCTAAGAGTCCGGAACAGTCACGCTAATATGGAATAATTAATCATGAAAATTACAAAAAGACAATTGAAAAGGATCATCAAAGAAGAGCTAGAATCTCTATACGAAGATGAGGACGACGACGCTAGGGCTCTAGAACTAGCCCGTGAGGCCGATCCATATGCCCAACCCGACGTCGGGGGCGGCAGCGCGCTGGACGACGAAGACGATTGGTATGATGATTGGCTTGATGATGTAACAGCTCCAACACCAGAAGAAGATGTAGAAAGAGCCCGTCACGAAGTGGCCACTCAGGATTTAACACGCGATGATTGGAGGGATACATGGGTTCCTCAGCCAACTATACCAAAACAAGCAGCAGATGAAGGTTATAACGTCCAGCAAACGGCTAGAGAAATAGCTGAGAAGCTTAGTTACCTGGATCCCATCGCGCGCTTAAAAGAATTACAAAGATTTTTAAAGGAATTATAACATGAAAATCGCTAAACAACAACTTAAGCAGATTATTAAAGAAGAACTTGAATACGTGATGGATGAAGCATTTCCCATGGATCCAGGCCCCGGCAAGTACGAAAAGTCAACCGAAGAGAAAATCGGTGAGGCAGCAACGCAAATAATAAGCGTAACAAAAACCTCCGGAGATCTTGAGACGATCGAGAGACTTGCCATGGAAATCCAGTCTTTAACGAGGCCTGAGTTTGGTGATTGGGATCCGGAGCGCGGCGAATGAAAATTACAAAACAACAACTTAAAAAAATCATTAAAGAAGAATTGGCACAAACAATTTCAGAAGACGACGATCGCATCCCGCCGAGATTTTCGCCATCGTTCGAAGAAGCGGGCGCACGGGATATCGTCAAGACTGGCGGGTACGGGGATCCCGGAGAAGTCGAAAGTGGCTATGCAGAACCACTTAGACAAATTCAAGAAGATATAGCAGAAATCTTGGATATATTAAGAGCTGGTGGCAGCTCGTACTAAAACATTAGGTCAGTGCCACCAACTCCTTTTAGGTTATGTTCTTGTGTCCAGGATTCTGTCTTAAGACACTGCATGGCTGAATCTTGATACCACATTTCTGCTTCATTAATCCACCAAACTTCACAAATATGTGAAGCCGGAGGACTGGTGAAAATCCACAAGCATCTATTTGCGTCTTTTGAGCCGGGTACCTCTTCACACTTGTCACTTGGCCAAGGATATGGTTGATCGGCCTGTGTGTTTCTTCCTTGTTTGGTGATCAGAATTTCCAGTTTAATTTGTCGAAGCTTGAGCTTTAAAGCCTTGAATTCTTTCGCCAACACAGTGAGCTTTGCAACATGTTCAGCCCAGTCTTTTTCAATCTCTTCTGAAATAAAGCTATTGATTGTGTTAATCGTTCTTTCGGAAATTTCTGGTGCAGAGAACACTAGAAAACCGCCCGGGCCGTCTGGTGTAAGCGCTCTACCCTGCGATTGAGCAGCTGCAGGAAACGAAGCAAGCAACAAACAAATAATAATAATAAATCTCATTTTATTCTCCTATTGATTATAATATAGAAACTTTATGAATAATATCAAATGTTATTATTGGAATTGTTTGGATTAGCCTACTATTTAGTTTGAATGTTGCATTTTCATTCTTTGTACAAATATGAGATAAAATAATGATTATTACCAAACGTATGCTTAAGCGAATTATTAAAGAAGAGTTAAATAGTATTAAAGAACAAGATCCGGCCGGCGGCGGGCCCGAGGGTGACAAGCCCGCCGCGGCTCCCGCGGCAGCTGCCGAGCCCGTGCCGGCAGCGGCGCCGGAAGTTTCGGCTCAACAGCTTCGAGGAAGCATGCAAAAGTCGGTACAACAAGGAAATAAACTAATCCAGAAAATAAACCTCTATATTAAGAATGCCTCAATGAAAGGCAAAAGTCACAAATTTATAAATAAAATGCTGGCCGGGGCTGCGCGTGAGGCCGCGGCGGCTAGCCAAGCGTATAAGGCGGCAGCTGCGAGCGAAGCGAAGCTCGATGCCCTTGTTAACCCGCAAAAACCAGGCCGGTACGAATGTGGGCCAGGGACTAAGGAAGCAGGTGGTAAGTGTGTTCCGGGTTAACTACTTTCTTACTTTAAGTACTGTATGAAGCGGTCTTACAAAATCAGCGCTAAAATATAACTCTGCGCCATCTGTATTATAGTTTACTGCTTCAATCCCTTTTCTGCATCTTTTGATTGCACTTGATATTGCAGAGTTGGTACCATAAAAACTAATCCAACCATCTTCTTTTACTTCACGCTTGTTCCAGTTGATAATCACTTCTGCATCTGGATCTCCGCCGTTATAAAAGTATTTCTTTTCTAAGTGATCTAGGGTCTCTTCAAAAGTCTTGTCCCCTCTCTTAATCATGTTAGTTTTATTCATGGCGCCCTCTTTAAAGAAAATAAAAATCTTCTGTACCTTTAAGATAACCACTAGTTATTAACAGGAAAGCGTTTTTATGGTATTATAAAAAATGAAGTTAGGTTTTAAAGAAATTGACAAGGGTTTAAAAAATGAAGTTTTTGTTGACGATGTGTATATTGGTACAGTCGAAGCAAATATTTGGAATGGTAAGTGGGCAATGAGACCATATTTTATGCACCATAGCCCCCGAGAGCTTATAAAAAAATTAAAATATGATTCATTTTATAAAGCTGGAAAAGCCATGGCAAAATTATATTCCGAAACTTTTATTTTTAATGAAGATGATGATGAAAACGATACACAAGAATTCGACATGAGAGGCATTTTTAAACGTCGGCGGCCGTGAGAGATTAATATATGAAAAAAATAGTATTGGCTCTTGTAGCGCTTATTTTTCTGCAGTTTGCATGCAGTAATACAGGACAAGAGTACGGTACTATTAACGAGTTAGATGTTGTAGAAAATGCAGATGTACAAGAAGAAGACGCATTAGAAATTGTTCCATGGACACCGGAGCCAGAACCTTTAGCGCCAGAATGTATAGAGTGTGATTGGTATTTTTGCCCTCCGTTGGATGAGGTATGGAGAAAAGAAATTTGCTTTAATATCTGTGAAGATCCCAAAGTACTATATTCTGAATCTGAATGTATCCAATATATGGAATGTGATCCAACCCAATATGTGATTGATGATATAGAATGTATAACTGAAGATGGATATCCCGGCACTCAACAAAAAGTATGTAATAAGGGACTAATTCAATATACTGATTGTACAACAGCTTGCGAAGAAGAATTATGCAACTATGAAGACGATGATTGTGATGGTGAGATTGATGAAGGTCAGTTAAACGCATGTGACGAATGTGGAGTTATACCAGCTGAGCAGTGTAACGGTTTTGATGATGATTGTAACGGGGATACAGATGAAGATTTAATTCAGCCTTGTAGTACAGCATGTGGAGCTGGATATGAAATGTGCTATGAAGGAAACTGGGTATCATGTACAGCGCCTCCAGAATTAGATGAAATCTGTGATGGTCTAGACAATGATTGTGATGGCCAAATTGATGAGGATTTGGAATGTGTTTGTACAATACAAGATGTAGGAGTGTTGTTTCCATGTCAAGATGATCCCCTTATTTGCGGTCAAGGCTATAAAACTTGTCAATGTTTAAATCCTGATTGTGTGGATCTTATGATGACAGAATGCTATGCTTTATGTTATTGGGTGCCTTCAGGTGATCCAAACAGTGTTTGTGATCCTTTGATTGGGATGGAACTAAACCAAGAAAAATGTAATAATTTTGATGATAATTGCAATCAATTAATTGATGAAGGCCTTAACGCACAATGTTACACCGGTCCAGAAGGCACAATTATGGTTGGTATGTGCATGCCAGGCGAGATGACTTGCGACGCAGGCACCTGGGGTAATTATAATGAAAATGAAAGTTTTATTCCGTATTATTGCAAGGATGAAATAGTACCCCAAGAAGAAATTTGTAACGGCCTCGATGACGACTGTGATGGCATAGCAGATTGGGGCGGGGAAATGAAAGAAACAGATGTTCTTTTTATTGTCGACTGGTCTGGCTCAATGGGTGATGAAATGAGCGCCGTAATGATAGCATTGAATCAATTTGCACAAAATTTTAGTGATGAAGATGTCATTAAGTGGGCATTTATGCGAGGGCCTGTGGCAGTACTGCCCTCAACTCATGATGAGCGTCTAGAACTTGTACAAGATTTAATTGGCTTTTCTGATTACCTTACCTCTTTGGCTGGAATGGACACTAGTACACAATCGATGAGCACTGCTTACGAGATGTTATTAGATGCGATTTATATATCTGTACATAATATTACCGCAACGTTGCCGCACCCAATGGCCAACTTAAGTTGGCCCGGAGCATCTAGCGTTGGCACAAGCGTAATTGAGTCTGAGCCTCCATTGCAAAATTTTGATATCAGTTGGAGGGCAGGTGCAGATCGCATAATTATTGTCTTTAGTGACGAAGTACCTCAGAGTTATTTGGTACCAACTTTAAGTGTAGAAGAGGTTAAAACAGCTGTTGCTGGGACACCTCAACTTAAATTATATACATTTTCTAGAACTGCAGGATCAATACAATGGGCAAATATTGCTAATGCTGGTAATGGATCTTGGTATGAACTTACAAACAACCCTACAGAGATGTATGCTAGTTTAATGGAAATTCTTGATGAAATTTGCAAAGGAGGCGAAAATGAGTAAAAAATTACTAAAAGAGTTAAAAGAACAAATCAAAGAGGCGGAAGAAAATCTTAAAATAGTACAAGAAAACAATGCCAAATTAGAAGATGAATTAGGATCTTTATGGTCTATGATGGATGAACTTAAACAATCTGATATTAAAAATTGGGGGCATTTAGTAAAACAGTTACAAAATGAATTGATAACAAAGTCTTTAATGACTACAAGCAAAAAAGCAGAGTGTTAGGAGGGGAAATTGCTTGTTTAAGAAATTGGTATGCTTCGAGCATTTAATTTATAGGAGGATACGTGTTGAGATATTTTATTAGTTTTATTATTTTTGTTTTTATTTTTTTGAATGTGTCTGCTACCGTCGCAAAACAACCTAAATCTAAATTTTATGATTTTAGTGAACAACTAATCGATGGTGAAATTAAAAAACCTACAATACTTTTTATAGATCGTAGACAGCAAATAAAATTTGATAGATTACTAAAACTTAAAAAGAACTTTCTGCCCAAACTATTTGATACCGCTAAAGAAAGAGTTTTTAAATAAAAAAAACTATTTAATAGTATGAAATTAATATTTGAAAATTGGCGAAAATATCTAAATGAATATGGCGCTAGAGGTATGGGGGGCAATCTTGCTACTATATCCGGCTTAGGAAGACAGCCCATGCCTGCTACAATGCCGCCTAAAACTAGTAAGCCAGATCTTGGAGATGATCTGGAAGCCTCTGTTAAGGCAGTGCTACATAGAAATGATACAATATTATTAATAAGAAATGATAAAGGATGGGATTTACCCGGTGGTCACGTACGTCGTGGAGAAAACAAAGCAGCTGCTTTGGTTCGTGAAATATTTGAAGAGACAGGTTTAAATATTTCAGATGTTCAAGATTTACATATGCAAAGTGGAAATAAACATTTTTTTTGTGCAGAGTATCTTACAGATGATGTAGTATTAGGTGGTGAACATAACGAATACAAATTTTTTGATATTTATGAAATAGAAGAGCTTGATGAGCTATCAGAAGAGTTTAAAAAAATTATTTTCTCTTGTGTTGCGCCAGAAGAATATAGATTATGAAAAAAAGTATATTGCAAGAACTAACGCCCGCGCAGAGGATGGCCCGTGGGCGGAGAAAGGCAGATTGTAAAAAGAAGGAAGGGTGGACTTGGAATTCCGTAACGCATCGATGCGAAAAAGATGCGCCCGAGCTGGAGCCGGAGCCCGAACCAGAGCCGCGGCATGAACCAGAGCCGGAGCCTGAGCCACCAGTTCCTGAACCAAGACCTAAGCCCAAGCCAAGACCTAAGCCCAAGCCAAGACCTAAACCAAAAAAACCAAAAAAATTAATAGATCTTACTTTACAAGAAGTATTAAATTTAAAAAAAGATAAAACTAAGCTAAAAAAAGTTTACGCTGGTGTTTTTGGCCCCGGTGGAGACTGGTCTATTTCGGGCACGAAACTAATGAAGAAGTTCTTTATAATGCGACATCTTCTTGGTGTAAAAAGCACACCTGGTCTTGACGCATCGTGGCGCTCAAGCTTTGCGGCGAGGTTGGGCGAACCTGGAACGCCGAAGCGTGATGATTGGGATTGGCTCTTCCCCGGGGGAGGGAGTTTATTAGATAAAACACTTTATGATGATGTTGGGTTTCCATGGCCGACTGAGTTTCCAGAAAAACATACGAAAGAATCGTTTCGAAAACTACAATATGAAAAACTTAGGTTGACTGAGTTAATGGTCGACCCTAATAAGC
>Ga0098039_1001030_pt1 | contig 11184 bp, 9 predicted proteins | sample 6_EtaG_FD_75047 | JGI IMG/M metagenome (GOLD analysis project Ga0098039, IMG submission 75047) | Marine viral communities from the Subarctic Pacific Ocean - 6_ETSP_OMZ_AT15160 metaG | ecosystem: Environmental > Aquatic > Marine > Oceanic | place: Pacific Ocean | collected 2015-01-08 | reverse complement strand
TCCGAGAATGACCATCCGCCTGAATATTTTAAGAAGAAGAACTGCTCATACACGTTCTCCATATAATTATCGGTCAGGCCAAAAAAAGTCCGCGGAGAGCGGAACCTCCATATCTTGTTCGTGTTCACATTCTGAACATTCATAATGTTGAGTCAAATCAACATTAGGTGCGGCTAGACGATAGGCTTTTCTAAAATGTCGCGAATCTAATGACGGCAAATGATTAGCCAAATAAGTAATAACTTCGGGATCGCTATTTCCGTTAACCGCGACTATCGTATTCACCAACTGACGAGTTACATTTCTTTCGTCTTTCTTGCGCTTACGATCACTCTCAATGCCACTCAATAAAAACTTTTCATCTCGTCCCGTTAACAATTTAAATGTTATTGTCATTTGTAATTTAGGCAATACGACTTCAAATGTACCGTCTTTGTTATCCGTGATTTCAAAATCTTCTCGTTCCTCTCCCAAGTAGACATCGGCCTCATTTAAATCAAAGCTATATGGTGTAGTAGCGCCACAACTGGGACAGGTCACTTTTGTTTCATAATCGCTTCCATAGCCGGTGACGCGCATTGCTACAATAATGGCGTTCCGATCTCCGACAAACAAGGAATCAGGATCAATTCTCTTATTCACAATCAAATTAGAGATTACTCGATCTAATGCCACGCCCTTTTTAAGCAGAGTGCGTGACGTAAGAATGTCCTCTTCCTTCGCTGTCATTTGACGGATTTCAATACTATCCTCACCATGTAAAGGATGACCCTCTGGGTAGTATTTACCTTCTGATGGCAATGCTACAAAATCAGTTGGGACTACAAAGGAGAAACCACCCGTGTCAGCATCCATGGCCTGTGGGGGTGGGCTCGTATCCTGTTTTTGAGTGCCGCCTAGGCGCTCTCTATTTCTCGACAATATACACCTCTCGTGTTAGTAATTTTATGAATTGAAGAATTCGGTGCCACCTGCGCCAGCAACTGCAACGGATGGTCCAGAAGTTTCTACGCGGGCCCAGTCATACTTAACGGTCAACGACATCTCTGTTAAATCATCTGTGCCATACGCCAAGTCACCATATTTGACCTCGGTTAAAAAAGAATTCCAAAGAGTCCACGTTTCGAGTGGATTACCATCCGAATCGATTTGAGTAATAATAATAGTTCCTAACGCGCCGGCTGCTTTTGCCTTTGACATAGTAGAAAGGGATGTAGAATCAGTGGGAGGGGTATAACCTGACTGTACCACAATATCAGACACCGTAGCAGTCATATCGGGATCCACAGGATCCACCAAAGTTACAGCCACATCGTTCCATGTAACTGAGCCGGGATAATAAAAAGTATGATTTAAATATTTATGCTCGGATGAAGCAATTGCAAAAGACGGCTTGCTTACTGTCTTTGCATACCAAAGCATTGCGCCACCTTGGGACGCTTGAATGCCTTGAAATTCGACAGTAAATCTAAATTGTCTTTTAGGATCTTTTAACGTTGTGTCTTCACCAAAATTTGTTGACCAGAATGGCATAGTTTGAAACTCCTGTAATGTATTCTAAAGTTAATTAGTGCGCGGGGGGAAATTCCCCCCACCTCTTTTAGTCATCGAAAGAAGCGCCTGTGGACATGATCACAAAGTCGATGGCAATGTATTCAATAGCGCGTGCGGGCTTAATCATGATCTTGGCATAAAGAATGTTCTGATCAATCAAATCTGGGGTTGTGGTGGTTTCATCAAGAATTAGTTTATAATCCGTGATACCGAACTGTGTCTTTACATTGGACAATAGCGGCTCAATGAGTGACTTAAACCTATTCCAGGTTGCCTGAACGTTTTGTTCAAACAAAATCCTGGTGGAAAGAATCGAGATTTGCTTTTTAAGATAAATCACAAGCCTTCTAACATTAATTCGATCTAGGGCTGATTGACGCTCTTGAAGCGTTTTCTGCCCGAAGACCACAATACCCGTAGAGGGGAAGGACGCAATCGGATTGATGTAAGACTCGTAAAGAGTGTCTCGTTCTCTTGAAGTGAGCCTTTCAGTAATTCCGGTAACTGGAATTCCCGCAGCACCCTCGGAGAGGCCGCCTCTATTGAAGCCAGCAGGTGCAAACCATACGGCCGATTTGGCCTCAGAGCTAGCTAAGACACCCATCATGACCACACTGGGTGGAACCCAAAATAGTTTTCCGCTTTGCTCATCTCTAGTTTGTACCCAAGGATAAAAAGTGCAACCGTAACTGGAATCAATTCGGCGATTCCGGAGGTTAGTGGCAGCATTGGTGGGCGTCGTACCAATTCGACTAGTAATCGAAGAATAGTAAGCTTCGGCCGGTGGAATATATACGTCTGGCAAATCAATGATAGTCAAAGAGTCGGCTCGTTCTTCACAAACATTTACCATATGAGCGGTTAATCCTTCCTGCGTGACTCCGGGGGCCGTTAACAGGTTCATATCGATAAACTCAGGATCCGCCACTGTATCAATAGCTCTCTTAATTGTGTAATACACATAACTATTAAGATTAGTGCCTGTGCCCGCTCCCGATCCGCCGGCGCCGGGGATGCCTTTGTTGTAAATCGGATTTGGCTTTTTGATATCAAACCCGTCAAAGCCTCCCCAGAAAGGTGCGGTAAACTTATCGTAGCCTGCATCTACCAAGTCCACATAAGAACCAGAAGTCTCAGACGTTCCGGCTGCGCGGGATCCAGATTGATACACATAAGTTCCATCAGAAGATGAACTCAGATTGTCCATCGAAAAGACCTCCGCCCATCCCCGAACACCGGTTGCTGGCTCGTAAGCTGCGGTAGGATCATCGGGGAAGTCTACATACAGTAAATTAAGCCAATCGGCAGCGCTCTTATCCGAACGAGTCGATGTCTGATCGCGGGAAGTGCTGAAACCGAAGTAGGCATTACGTGGGTCACTCAGTCCGCCGTCACTCGCTGAAACTCGCATATTTCCACTGGGGAAAGTAAAGGAGGCCGTGAGTCGGCTGGATACCTGGATGTAGCTGGCCACTGCGATGCCGCCCGATACATAATTACCTTTCTCTCCACATTGAGCGACCAGGCCGCCCGTAACAAAAGAACTCACAGCGGCTGAGCCACTTGCAGTTACATCGACAATATTGGTAAAGCGAGGAGGTGCAAAATATCCAAATGGAAGTAGTGTGGCATCTGATGCACCCTGATCTACACTATCATTCATCTGCACATAAACAAATCTAGACTCGTTAGGATATGCTCCGTAAAGCCTCAATCGCAAATTTGTGGTATCCCAGGTCTGATATTGATTTCCAATTTTGCGCGCTACATAATTAGGTGAACTCGGATCCAGATTACAATTGTCAAATCGTTCGAGTACCACTACGCTATTATCGGTATCAGTAAATTGACGCAGCACTACGGAAAAGGTGCCATATTCGGAACTAGTTGTCGAAGATGCTCGAATCTTTTCAATAGAAACTTTAACATTTTTCTGCAACCATGAGCCATGGCCGCGGCCAATCAATCTAAAAAGCTTTTGCTGGTTAAACGGTACGTAACTGCCGGGAGTACCCAAATCTTGGCCAATAAACCAGCCTGCGCGGGCTTCGCGTGAAGCTTGGCCTTTCAAGTTATGAGGGCCCGTGCTTACCGTATTAACCAGTGCAATAGGCATCATGACACCCATAAGTACGCCGGTGTTCAATCCCTTCCATCGTAAATCTTGCTCAAACGATTCGCCAAGGAAATAATCTCTTTCCGATCCCGAACCATTCGTACGTGGCGGATAAAAAGATCCGCTAGCAGCTAATTGAGGATTAGTGTTAAACTTTTTGCGAACAAAGTTTTCAGAAGAATCATCAAAATTAAATTGAATTGTTTCTTCACTGTTGTTCACTGAGCCTGTGATGGTTACCGTAAATAATCCATTACTATCAGTACCAATTGCTGCTCCTAATGAAGCTGTATTAGCGTTGCCTTCGGGGCTAATGGGGGCACCACCATACATACCACCACTTAACATAATCCGGCCACTATTTAAATACCAAATGGCCGCTAAGCTACCTGTACCAATATTTTGGGCTTGGGTGCCTACGTTTACTGTGCTATTAGAAGATTGGGAAACAAATACCCATAATCCGTAAGCGCCACCATTGCCTAGGAGGCCACCAGCTTCAACTACATCATTATCAGTTTTCCATCCAGCTTGGGCATCCGTAGTCGCATCGTTATTCGCGTCTTGTTGTCCCAGCAGCCTCACATAAGTAAGCGGAGCAACTTTGGCATTCAAAAATGCCTTGGCTGCGTATGTCCCATACATCGGAGACTGATAATTTCCGTCGCGATATACATCGCCGGTTCCATTGCCAGGAACTGTATCACCAAACATTCGAACAAAATCGGAATAGGATTCAACAGTTACCGGCTGCATTCCCAGGCCGCGGGAGGCTCTACCGATTACTACGGGCCCAATTAGAGGGGCAGAGGCAGGGATAAAAGAATTATCAATTTCATTTATAAAGACTCCAGGAGATACAAATTTAAAACTTCTTACTGACATGGGTGGGTTTCCTTATATTAAAAGTAGGTACAATCATTAATTAAATAGTATTTTCAATCTCAAAAGGATTCGCTTATGGAAGAAAAAGATTCTCGTCATCTTCAGGAACTGAGCTTTCAGACGGAAAGAGATATTCTACCACATTTTCATCAATTCTTACGAGTGGGCGATCATCATTTTCGCCTTCTCCAATAAGATATCCCAAAACACGAATAGTAATTTCGGAAGAATATAGTCTTAATTCTTCACTGAGATTTGCTACGTTATTGTTGTGGGTAAACCCCTGATCAATAAAACCTTCATAGAGATGGCCATGGCGTTTCATTGTGAAGGCATTAATTTGTCCCGTTCGCGCCATAAAGGGGGCTACCAGTTCATTCATTTGTTGCTGATATTCAGTCTTGACAACAATTTTATAATCTATATTTATATAAACAGGAATAGGGATGGAAAGAGATTGAATGACAATCCTCTTGTTAACACGCGGAAAATACCGTTGATAATCTCCTGATGTGTAATTGGCCTGACGAGTATTTCCTACGACGGCATAGTTTCTTGTCTTGTCCTCCACTATTCGGCGCGCGATGACTAAGCGACCAGAGCGCCCGTTTCGATTTTTCGAATAGTAATTGGCTTGAAAAGCTCCTTTTCTATTGGGGTCTTTTGTTATGCCTGTTCTTTCAATGGAAATAAGAGGCAATTTTAAAGCGCCGGCGTCATCTCTTAATGCCTTGTTATGCTTAATTTGGTATGCTCTTTCGGGTGCCTGCCACAAGACAGGTACAGATGTAAAACCATCGTTACGAGTGGCGCTTAAATTTAAATCTTCTTTCAGCCATGAAGTAATAGCAAAATCAATGTTTTCTATGGTAGACGCTAGCATACCTATCTCATATAAATTATAATTGCCAGGGGGCGGCAGCATTGCAAAATCAAAATTATCAGGTAGCATCGAATAGTCCCTTCCTTGCTCTCACGCATCTAGCGGCGATTTCAAATTCTCTAGTCGCTTGGCCGAACAATAGTTTAGGTTCGGTGAGCTTAACAATTTCGTAATAATAATCGCCATATAATACAAAATCGCCTTCTCTTACATATAGATCCTGATCTTCTTCTAAGCGCCGCTTGTGAAAATGGATATTGATCTCCCAAGATTTATCCACTCCCATACTTTCCATATATTGGGTAGAATAATCAGTAAATTCCACCAAGGCATAAACACGAATTGGAGGAAGATAAGTTTTCTCTATTGCCTCGCCATATAATTCATGAAAATCCGTTGTTTCCAAATCAATAGGATAGTAAAGGATTTGTTGTCCGATGACTTTTTCGATAAGCTCATCGTTAACCTGTTTAACAAGGTCGCGTTCCTTTTTGCCGAGAAAAAGTGGAGGAGGGGGGGATGTATTGCGCTTCCATTCATCAGCCATTCATTAGTTATCCTACAAAAATTGGTAAGGGGGATGCACGCAGAACATTTGCTGCGGCCTCTGTCATTTCTTGATCTGTCTTTGTAAGTATGGAGTACTCCATTTCCTTCAAAAGTTCTCTTAATTTATCTCGCAAAGTCGATTGCTCTTCTTTGGCTTGTGCTAATAGCTCTGAATGATTTAACGTCACGCTTTCGCCGGGAATCGGTAATGTAGTAAATTTACCTCGAATTTGACCCAACATTTCTTTACACACTGCTAATGCATATTTACGAATCCATTGTTTCCCGATTGCATTAATGTTTTCATAAGGGAGATTATCAAACGGAAGCGTGTTCATGTTATTAATGCCATTTACACCACTTCGATAATTTGGATCTTCATCCCACGAATTATTATCAACATAAAACCTTACCCAAATTCTATTTAAATCGCCAAAGTCCCAATAACTTGGATTGGGATAAAGGCGTAAGTTGTTATTAATAATCTCATATGAATAATGAGAGGTTCGCGTATAAATTGAGTCTTCATACATTACAGCTTGCAATTTATTTTGCCATGTAGGAATAATTTCAAACGTAGAATCGTCGGCAAACTGTCCATATGTCGAGTAGTTGCCTACCACTCCAACGCCTCCATAGTAGCCGTAGAATCGCCACATAGCACGGGGAGATTGATAAAAGACCTTGGTTATAATGACTCTTTTATCCCCTACCTTACCGGAGAAGAGAACCGCTGTACCGCCATCATCAACTCCCGTAGAAGAAGCATCTGCAATAATCGTTTGGAGATCATAATCTTGTTGATCTTGGGCGGGTTTAAACGAAGCTGAATATTCCTGAACAGTCCCTCCAAAGCCTGCGACGGCTGCTGATCCATCACCTATGCGCTTAGCGTGTCCCGTTGTAAAACGAGGATATTTTAGACTTGCGCTCGTGGGGCTAGTACCTTGTAGAACCCCCAAATGGTTAAAGGTGCCTGTTTGCTCTCCCAACATATTGGAAAGAGCGTTTTTAGATTGATGAAGATTGACGATATAAGAATATTCTAAAACCGCCTCTTCATAAGCGGCATATACATTAGCCGGCGTGAGTTCAATATCAACCACATCGCCACCAAGTTTCTTATATGTGTAGTTTACCTGGACCGCTGCGCCTGACAAAAAATCGGCGGAACCCGTATATATGCCGAAGGGCAATGCCGATGCGACTTGACTAGCCGATCCCGTAGAAGTTAAGATAACCGCACTCGTTTGAGATCGTGGATTTAAATTAGTTGGCATTTAGGCTCCCTCCTTGTGTAAATAGTGCTCTATAAAACAAAACCCCCAGAGAGACTGGGGGTTCTTTTAGGATCTTAAAAAGGTCGCTCAAGTAGGAGTGGTCACAGTCTTAGCGGGTCTCTTGGTCGTCTTCCTGGTCTTTCGGGGCTTCCGCGCTTTCTTAACGGTTTTTGTCTTTGCTTCGGCTATTGGAATAGCCGTTGGAGCTACCGTCACCGGCGTTTCAGTAACCACTGGCGCCACAGCGGTATCAACCTCTGTCACTGCGTGTTGGGCACGAGCCTTATTTTTCATCCATAATCGTTTACGTGGGTTCATCACATTTCTCCTATATACTATATAGTACATTTAAATAAAAACCCCCCCAACCCAAAAGGGAAGGGGGGAAAAATGTGAAAATGTATTTTATTGTGTATTGAAAGTATAGGCATCGTTTCCGCTACCAAGCATTGAGCCATTAACTTCAATTAAGTATTTGTTGGCAGCAACACATGTGATATCTATCGTGCTACCTCTACCGTGACCACTATTGGTGGCTGCGCCAGCGATCACAAGTTGGTCATTAGATGCCGTAGCGTGCTTGCCGCCTGCGGCGTATCCATATACATTAGCATAAGTGCCCACACAGAAGGTATCTGTTCCTGAAACCAGATTGATTGTGTACTGACCGCTGCCAGCGAGGGCGGTGGCTTGAACGATTCTTACCGTCCAGCCCACTACTTGACCGGTAGCGATTGAAACAACTTTCGCGGCGGACGCCAAATTGCTTATAATCGCTTTCCCCGAATCACTCGCGGTCAATGAAACTGCGGCGGTGTCGTTTGCTATAACCGTTCCGGCGCCTTGCGTCATCTTGCCGTCCTTGGCATTGAGAAACGTGGTGCCCCCCAAACTCAACTCTCTCTTTAATCCTTGGATCAGTGCTTGGGTTCGTGCCAAGCCTACTCTTTTTGTTCCCATTTTTATAACCCTCCTTTTATAATCATGTCAAAAAAACATGGGACGAGCCTTTCGACTCGTACCTATAAGTAGTTTTAACAAGCGAAAGCCCCCGTCAAAAGACGGGGGCTTTGCATTTATTTTACTACGCTATTTTTAGGTAGTAGAACCGGCCTGACCTAAGAGACCTTGGACGATAACTAGACCGTACATATCGGGACGAACCATCTTCTTGGCGTACCGAGTCATCACGCCCTTACGGGGCACGAAGTCTTCGGGACCGAAGATCGTTGGTGTGGTCTGTAGTGGCACATAAGGTGCGTATACATATCCACTCTCTAAGAAACTGCCACCGCGGCGACCAACCAGGATGACCGTACGTGGGAAGTAGGGATCTACAATCACGTCGAACTTCTTGGAAAGGCTACCAACCTTAACAGAACCGATGGAACCCTTATCATCATCAGCGGTAACGCTTGCGCGGAAGCCAGCCGTGAATTCAAGGATATTAGCAACTTCGGTTCCGCAGACGACAAAGTTAGCTCCACCTCGTAGAGTCTTACGATGGATCTGAGCGGACACATCATTGATGGTCTCGGCCAGAGTCTCGTACCACTCACTCACGGTACCGGTGAAATCGGGAGCAGCCGAAGATGCACCAATTTCAGCACCAGTCGTGCGGTTCACGAAGAGGCCAGGTGAGCGTGACCAGTAATAAGTACCAGCCGCTGCGCCCATGATAAGGTCTTCAAGGATCTCACGGTCGATTTCGAGAGCAATTTGCTCAGAGAGAATCGAGGTAAGCTCCACCTCTGCATCCAAGTTGTGGTATGCGTTGAGGTCTTGACCTAGCTCTGGGGTCCACTTGGCCTTGAGCTTCTTACTGATTGCCGTCACAGCAACACTGTCCACCTTGATGTCGATCTCGGGAATACGTGGGTTGTTTTCCAATCCCCATACCGTCGTACCGATAACTGAACCAAGAGCAGTGCTCGTGGTGAAGTTGTCATCAATTGGGAACGTAAGATCTAGGTTAGTAGCCGAAGCCGTAACCGTACTCATGACTGTTTGGCCGGGGGTACCATTATCGAAGCCAACAGCACCAGATGCCTGCGCAAGCACAAGAGTCATCTTATAAGCTGCATTGCTCGGATCCTGCGTGGTAGAACCACTCGACACAGAACTCAAACGACGAATGACCTTTAAGTTATTATTGACGTTAGTAGCGCTAGCCGCGAGCTTCTGGACCGCAACGAGATCCTGAATGTTAAACTGGCTAAGACCAGTGGCTCCCGTAACTTCTACGACTGCCACTAGGCTACCGGAAAGATCCGGATCATACTTACACAAGCCATCAAGCGTTGCCTGATCGGCCGCTGTAAGCTGTGGATATGTTCCCGCAAGAGTACCAACTGCGCCAGATGCAACAACAATTAGGCCTTCCATGGCCAGTCCGGTTGCTGAACCCGTTGGGGAAGAGTAACCGTTGTTGAGCGCATAGGGCCCAGCTTCCGCGTTATCTCCCGAGAGGTCAACACCACCGGTCAACTGTGCGCCGACCACGCCACCACCGTATAGGGATGCTTCTGCTGAACCATAACCCAAACGGGGAAGACCAGCACCATTAGTAGACGTAGTGAAGTCTAGGAAGAAGATGAGCCCACTTGGGAGACTCATTGGTTGAACGCTAACGAGATCGTTGGCGATCAAACCAGCAAACACTCGACGGACAATTGGGAAAGCGACGGCTGCAAAACCCTCGACATCACCTCCTGACATAGTGCTTGACTCACGGAGAAGCTCTTTCGCCTGATTTTCAAGCAAACGAGCCATTGCGTGGCGACCGCGATCATCCCCTAGACCTTCTAAGAGACCAGTGCGTTCCCACTTTTTAAGTAATGCGTTGCCTTCGCTACGCATATCACGGTTGACAATTCCTTCGGTCAACCTTTCTACGATTCCAGCCATAATATATTACCTCCTATAATTAGTTAATACCTGCTAGTTTTTTCATTCTATCCAAAAATGGATCAGTAGTTTGCGTCTCTTTACGAGAAGCACGAATAACGGAAGACGGTCGACTGATTGCTTCGCTTAGTGATTGGGGTCCCGGTGTAGATTGGGACGGCACTGCGCTTTGAAGTGTATCGTATATTGTCTTTGCTTCCATCACTGAACCAGCATTGGAAATAGCTTCGGCAATCTTTGTTTTTTGCCGCTCATTTAGGGAGGTATTTCTCAAAACACGGTTCGTGTAAAGCAAGCGTGCATTGGAAATGTTAACATCATGCATGTTTTCTTTCAGTTCCATAGTTACTTGCTTATACTTTTTGATTTGCCCTTTGAGTTTCTTATTTTCAAAAAGTAACTCTTCTTGGGCTTTCTTCAAATCTTTAAAATCTTTTTCAACATCTGTGCTGCGGCGGTAGGCCATTTCTTTTTCAATTTCCCATTTAAGGGCGTCCGGAGAACTTCCGGCCCAGCCGGACTTTTCGGCGCGCATGTCCACAGTAAGTTTTTCCATAATACTATCAATAAGTTCTTGGGGGATGTCGATGTCTTCGCCTATCTCTTCCGGCATGGCCTTTTCGTCTTGTTCGGTTGCGGCCGCCGTTTCTGCTGCTGAAGCTTCACCTTCGCCAGCGCTACCGGTCGCATCAGCCATTTCGCCGGCGCCTTGTGGATCCTCGTCATCATCTTCTTCAAGGACCTCTTCATCACTTAACATCGATGCCAATTCTTCTTCATTGATCTCAAAATCTTCTTCCATCCCTTCTTGGAGTTGACGGATGGTTTCTTGCAACGCATCTAGGTCTACATTTACTTCGATGTCTTCGCCAACATCGGGAGTAGACCCAAGGTTCTTGCCCTTCAAATGCGAAAAGCCATCGGTTGCAGCTAGTGGAATATCTTCGTCTTCTAGAATAGGCTCTCCCTCTTCTTCTTCGGGGGCCATCGGTGCGGCCGGGGCTGCGGGG
>Ga0098039_1001028_pt1 | contig 11194 bp, 11 predicted proteins | sample 6_EtaG_FD_75047 | JGI IMG/M metagenome (GOLD analysis project Ga0098039, IMG submission 75047) | Marine viral communities from the Subarctic Pacific Ocean - 6_ETSP_OMZ_AT15160 metaG | ecosystem: Environmental > Aquatic > Marine > Oceanic | place: Pacific Ocean | collected 2015-01-08 | reverse complement strand
TGATTGATTACCTAATGTCGCTCAGGGTACGATGGAGGTGGCAAAAATATGATACTTCGTGTTTTTGCTCTCCTACGGGGTCGGTTCCTTAACAGGTTCCGGCCCCAACTTTTTCCCGCCTTAAAAAAATCGCTTCTCCAATTGAATTTTTTGTCCAGTCGGTTATTTATTGAGGCAATGACGGCTTCTTTCTGGATGGTCAATGTTCGGCTTGGATTTCCATAAACTGCATAATCACCTGTTTCCTCGGCGGTATAACGAGGTGACTGGTATGCCGGTGAACGGTCAGGGCGTCCCCGATTACCCCATGGTAAACCCGGAGTCTCCCCGCTCTGGGGTACACCTGTGTCGAGAAACGATCTTCACTTCAGGCTCCTTGGCGTTCATCTGTTATGCGAAGAATATGTTTTCCAATGGAGGTGAGACGCCTACCGGAGTGAAGGTGTGCCTTAAAATCACTGCTGGCATTAAAAAAGGCCGTGGGAGTTACGGTTCCACGCGAGTCTTTGGTGAAACGATCAGCTTTGAATGCGCTTTGCAGGATTTGGTTGGTATTTGGCGAGTGCTCCGGGGCAGGGCGCCGAGATACTCCCTGTGGTTGCCGTTGCCCGGGGCTACTCCAAAGGCGCTGGAGGTTAAATGCCAGCCGGAGGCCAGCGACCCTTACTATCTGGCGGTGTCAGAGGGAGATCTCTCCATTAGCGTCCCTTTCAATGAAGGGGCTGCTGTTGCTTTTCAGGCGGTCATGCTGGCGGTCGTGAGAGTTCTTTATCCTCATCTGGATCTGCAAGCGGCCATTTCCTTGCTGGATGGCGCTCTGAATTTTCCGGTCAAGGGTGATGATCGCCCCACGGCGTCGAATGTGGACTTGGTAAGTGATGAGTTCGAGCCTGATTTGAGAAGTGAGGGTGATGAAGATGTCCCTCCGGGCCTCCGCAAGACGATCTATGCGGTCTGCCTGAATCGCTGGCCTGCAAAACGTAAGGATGTGGCTCAGTACATACAGAGAAACGCTACCAAGCGTCCTGCTCAGAGGATTGTTGACAGTGCTAACAGCGGCGATTTCACGGAGCTGGACAAAATCGCAGGGTACTTAGATGGACGTTCTAAATGAGGTAAAGGCCCGCTTGGGAATGCGCGATTCGCTGCGTCTTTTCGCTGCGGCTGACATAGTAGGGGCTTTTGAGCCGTTGGGGGAGTTCTCCCGGGCAGAAGTCATCCGTACTTTCTCAGACGTTTATGGCACAAAATGTCTGGATCGGGCGATGGCTGACCTTGAGGCGGGTAGCGTTTTGACTGTCGTTCAAGCCTGCAAGCAGGATGTGAGTGCCGGTTCATCTTATCGAATTACTCCGCGAGCGTTGTGGTCGACGCGAGATCCTCAAAGCCTTGTTGCACGAAAGCTTCGGCACGGCCGGGGTGGCTGTCGGGGAACATTGCCAGCATAGAGTTTTCCTTTCTTTCGCATACCGCGCTGTCTTTTAATGAGATACAGCGGGGTTTTTTATGCGCGAATTGATAGCCAAGCATAACGCCGATCATCCTTATGAGCGGCATGTACTGACACTCATAGAGGAGTGTCTGGCTGAGGCGAAATATCCTACAGACCGGATCGAGGTTCGAGTTGAATTCACGCCGGTTATTACTACGTGGTCCAAGCACAAGCTCGATCTGGAGATGCTTGGCGCCACCCCCTCTGGCTCAGTAACGATCTTTTATAATTCCCTTTTTTTGCTGCAAGACCCGGTTTGCTTCTTTGAGCAGGTGGTTGCCCATGAGGTAGCGCATGTTCTGAATGGGACCGTGGCGTTTCGGAATGGCACAAACTTGGCGGATCACGGCGTTGAATGGTCCGAGTGGTTGGAGCGGATCTCCGAGACGGCGTTGCCGCAGGCGTCAATTGTTGACTCGGAATTTGATCATCGCGCCGTACTTCTCAAAAAGGGTGGTGTGCTCGCAGTTTGTGATTGCGAAAACACTGACAACTATCAGGCTCACCGGAACTCGGGAGACAAGATTGTGCAGCTTCGCAAAGGGGAGATTGAGTGCAACCAATGCGGAGCGGCCTATCGAATTGCGGGCTCCGATGAATTACCGGCTTCGATTGTGGCCGACTTACAGTTTATTGCCGAAGATATTAAGGAGCGGTTAACGTGAGTAGTATGCACGCAGGCGGGAGATTGGATGCGTTCTCGCCACTATCCATTGGCCTTTCAACGCGAGGAGCGGATGTCCAGCTGGCTCTACAGCAGCTTTCCAATCCGCACTACTTGGTCAGCGGAATGTCTGGTTCAGGCAAATCGCACCTTATTCGAAATATCATCGCCCGGTTAAATCGCCGTGGGCTGACTTCGCACATCATCGAGCTTCACCCTGATATGTCGCACGCCGACTTTGTTTCAGCCGGTTGCGGTGATCATGTGTCGCCCGACGATTTCAACTACCTCAACTTTGATTATGTCGACGGTGACGCCTCTGTAAACATTCTCCAGTTCAACCCGAATGCGGAGAGTGGCGGTGTTTATATGGCGATTCAGGATGTTCTGGACGTTGCTCGCCTCTTCAACCCATCACTGGGTTCCCGGCAGGTGACATACCTGCAAAAGCTACTTGAGTACACCTACAGCCGGAAAGGGATCAGCCACAACGATCCGACTACGTGGGTCGACCATAGCAATCCTCGGAACCCAACTGGGCATCATCCCAACTTGCATGACTTGCTCGATTCTCTGGTTGAGGTTCGACGCGCTGTTGCCAGTGGCCTTGGTGGTGACGTTTTCGCCGAGGTTGAGAAGCTGCGCCGACAGGTCAAGAAGTCCAAGAGGACAATAGACAGTGGTGTTCTGGACGAAGAGGATGAAGCGGATAAGACCGACGATCTGATGAAGCGGTTCGAAGTTTTGAAAGAAACGGTGTGCGCAACACTGCACCGTGAGATTTTTGGGGATGGCGACTCTGAGCCTTTCTATCAGGGCTGGAAGACCGACACCCTTGACTCGCTGGCGGATACCATTCGTTCCATGGTTGAAAGCTCGCTATTCACTCGTGGCGTTGATGATCCTCAGCTGGTGAAAGGGCCGCGGAAAGGCAAGATCAATGTTTATCGCTTGTCCAATCTGAGCTACGTCCACCAGAAGACCATGATCCACATCCTTTTGACTCGGATCTACAACGCATCTATGCGTATGTGTAAGCAGCTGAACCCTGAGACGCCGGATACATATCTGGTGCTTGATGAGGGTCGGTATGCCAAGGAAGCCGCCAAGAATCCGATGAGCCCGTTGAACGTGATCATGGGTGGTTCCCGTAAGTTTGGGCTGGGAGCCATTATTGGCGTGCAGGGCCCAGAGCAGATCAGTAACGATATGGCCCAAAACTTTGCCACCAAATTTATTTTGGCGTGCGCTGAGGCCGGTTATGCCGATGCCAAGAAATACTTCAACCTGCCTCCTGCCCGGATGAAAAAGATCACACCCAAAAAGGATGCTTTGGTTAGCATCAATTCAGATCCTTTTGAGCTTGTACGTTTGTTCCCCCGGGAATACAGGAGTGTTGCATGACACGGTTGAACACGGTTGTTCTGGCTTTGGCCATCTCAGCCGCTCTGAGTGGGTGTGCTGCAAAGAATACACAAAACGTAAGCCCGTCTTTCAACTACAACAAGGATGTCAGTATTGGTCTGGAGGCCGAGTCTATCGGGAATTACTCGCTGGCCCGGGATTTTCTGGAGCACGCTCTGGAAAAAGATAACGCCTACCGGGCAAGGGTCGTGTTCGAGGACGATCCTGTGCTGACGGACGAAAGCAGGCAAGCTGTGCTGGAGGCCTTGTCGCGAATTTACTACAGCACTGGAGATCTGGGCTCGCTGTATGAGCATCTCCATGAATACTGGAAAGTCTCGGATCTCGCTGGCATCCCATGGGTGTCGGAAAATGAAATGAAGGGGAACTACGAGTATCACCTGAACTGGTACTGCAGGTTATTGGACGATCAAGAGCGTTTTTCCGACGCTCAGGCCTGTTGGGCGCATCTTGGCAATGTTACCCGAGCAGCGGCATCCATCCGGGCGTTTGAGATGCAGGAAGTATTCGGCCAATAAGCCGGGTACTCCTGCGGCCCTATGCTGAGGCTTCTTTAGCTCGGCGACTTTTCCTTACTCGAAGGTTGTAACCAGCGCTACCCCAGCGCTTAAGGTTGATCCTGCGGTCGGCCGCTAGCTTCTCTTTATCCAGCAATAGGACATCAACGAACTTTTGACGACCCACCTTGATATCGAATAGGCCCTCATGAGCCTCAATTCTGCTTTCACCTGACCCAACCGCATTCGTCAGTAGCTCCATGTCTTCAAATGTGCTGACAATTGCTCGCGTCATAGGGTGGTGGCTTGTGCTGTCTACGTTCACGTAGGCTTGCAGCACTTGCGCAATGCTGTGCGGGAGCTGGCCCGCAATGTTCTCTCTGAGCTTGGATTCTAGGATCGCCACATACTCAACGCCTTCAATCGTCCATCCCTCAGCATGTTCCCGACCCATGTAGTTGTTGATGTTGATCTCTGGCAGCAACCCATCTATCACGCGGCGAACAGTCTCCATAACGTTGGCATTAGTCAGAGCAGTTTCTGATGTTTGCCGGTCATCGGAAGTTGTGAGGCCGTCAGCAACCTTGAGTGTCTGGATTAACTCTCGGGCTTCTGTGCTCAAGGTTCGAGGAAGCTTCTTGGCATGGGCGTAGCTGAGTACCCGACTCAGTGTTCGACGATCATCTTCCTTTAGTCTCTGGAACTCTGGCAGGTGGCGCACGATTTCACCGCTCATGCGGTCGTGCCGTTTACTCGTGATCTGCCATCCTTCAGCTGTTTTCTTGTAGGCGAGCAGCTTCCCAATGTCGTGTCCGAGCCCCACGGCTTTCGCCAGTGGGTGGTCAGAGGATTCCTTCATTCTTTGCATGACGCGAATGCTGTGATCGTACATTCCTACCTGCGAATGGTGGCCTGCGGGATCGGCAGGGTAGTCTTTGTGTGCGTATAGCGTTTGTAGAAGCGCAAGTTCCAGTTCTTCTATTGGCGTCTCAGGTGCTCGTTTCGATCTGATCTCTGATCGCCGAAGTCGAATCTGGGTGTCGTCGAATAGGGTATCGAGAGCTTTGCCTTCTCTTGGCTGGTGGGTCACCGGATCAATGGAGTCTGGTGCCACAACTGTTATCCGATACTCGCTGTCATCATGACGCAACCGGTCAACGGTTTGTTTCGGGCGTGATTTGGCTCGGGTGCGGACAGGGAATGCAAAATGCCCAATTACGATTCCGGCAATCAATGTTAACCCGGTATAGAAAAGGGTGTGCATGGTCACCAAAAGTATTGTCGTCAGTAGGGCTTTATATCCACCTTCAATGATGGTTGGCCACAAGACTTCCGGCACATACGCCATCCCGTTTGTCGCTTCAAGCATGTAGCTCGACGACTGGTAGGTGCTGGTGAGCCAGAATGCATAGCCGCCAATGATGATCGCATACGTGATCAGCACTGACATTATCGTGACGGAGTTGCTCTTCAACTTTTATTTTCCTTTTCCCATTCCTCTAATACCTAACAGACAAAAAAAATTGTCGTCATTTCTAAAATTTTCTGATTTTTCGCAGATCGATGCGTCTCTTACTTAGAAGAGCAATCCAAACTGGGTTTTTAACTTATGAAAATTAGCATCGCGTATTTGGGTTTGGCGCTAACGGTTTCTTCTTCAGTTTCCGTTGCGGGCGTGGAGTATCAGGATACTAACCTGCACCGTTCTGACGACCTTGTGCGATTTGATCGAGCCTACCGCGCAGGTCTTCAGGATGGGACCACCACAATAATCTATTCGGACGCCAAAGCTCCCGGCGCCGTTCCGGATCAACCCAAGTCAGTACGTCGCTCGCATGCTTCCGCTTCAGGTGGCGAGCCAGAATCCTCCGAGCGCTATTCAGCACGTGATAGAAGCGAGAATGAAGACTACATGGCAGATGCTCGCGAGTATGAAAGCAGTCTGCCAGAAAAAATGCAGGATGATCGGTACGCGGAAAAGCGCCGATACCCAACAGATCAGAAGGAACGCTCAAGTTATCCTCGTTCTGCATCTGACGACTGTGATTGTGATGATGTTGGCAAACGCCGAGCACCTCGTTCCGAGCCTGTAGAGCCTTCCGTTGCAGCTGAGCCGCAAGGTGAGGCGACTATGCGTGAAAAGCTTGAGGCAGTAAGGCAGGCTCGGGAGCTTCTCAGGAAGTCACGTCAGAACGAGGTTGCTGGAGACGCAATGGATCATTCAGAACCGGCCTCTACTGATGCGGCCACGTACGGGTCTGACACACCTCGTTTGATTGACCATGGCAAAGAGGTTACCGCTGAAGTGGCTCCATTGACGCCCTATGAGCTTGATCCCGATTTCGTCCGAAATCAGGAAGTCAGTGTCGAATTCAATGCCGCAACGATTGAGGAGATCGCTACGCACCTGATGCCTCGGGGCTGGCGGGTCCGACTGAGCACGTCTGATCAGGAAGCGCACCAAGCCCAATATGAGTTTGTTAGTTCTGATGCCAGAGAAGTTGCCCTGCGCAAACTCCTGTATGGCACAGGGCTCGGCTACAAAATGTTTTTTAATCTCAAAGACGATCACGGCAATCCCTCACCGTTGCTCGTGATTTCGGAGGTGAAGTCGTGAAGATGCCATCGCTCAAACGGAATTTGCTGACCAGCTGCGTAGCTCTCGGCTTGATTACTGGCTGTTCTTCCAAGCCGATGAACGCTTCTGATGAAGAGCGTTATGCTGCATTGACCAATGTCCCGGAAGCAACGTCTCAGCGTAACTCGGAGACTTTCCGGCGCCGTGTCGACCACAAGGAGCGGTATTTTGATAAGACGATTACGGTACAGGGAATCGATCTCCCGATGGTCGAAATCCTCAATGACGTTTTCCCTGAGGTCAATGTGGTTCCTGCTGACAGCAGCGTTGATGTGACCCGGCCGGTAAATATCAGTGCTGCCGGTATGACGGTGAATGACTTTTTGCGATATATGGAGTCGGCAAGCGGGTACGAGCTTACCCTCAAGAAGAATGACACCCTCTTGGTTGAGGGTTTTGTAAGTCGTCAGTTCAACCTCGCCGCTTTTACCAGTAGCCGGTATTCCCGTTCAGATGTTTCCACCCGATCATCCAGTGCCGCTGAGCTTTCAAGCACTGATGGGGGAGATGGTGGCGATCAGTCAACTGGCGCCATTGCTGGCACGCAGTCATACGTTGAGAGCGTCGACGATCATTGGGAGGATCTGATCGAGGGTGCTCGCGACATTCTTGGCGTGAAAGACGAAGACGATGACGAGGAGTATCTAGGTCCGAATCAGGTAGATCTGGGAGTTTCCCAGTCACGTTTACTCGCCAATGCTGGCTCCGTTCCGAGTATCACTCAGGAACCTTTCCTCACAGCTTCCCGGGCGACTGGATTGGTAGTTGCGGCAGGCTTGCCCGAGCGCATGCGCCTGCTCAGTTCCTACTTCGATAACTCGAACGATCTTGCGACGAAACAGGTCCATGTCGATTTTAAGATGTACGATGTGACTCTCCGAGACTCTGCAGCTACTGGTATTGATTGGAATGCTCTGGCTGAGCTTGATCTGAACGGCAATCCCCTGAATCTTGGCCTGACCGGTTCTGCTGACTTTATCAACGGGCAGAATGTCTGGGGCTTGGCAGGGCAGTTCCAAAGCGACAGAGTTTCTGTCGATTTACTGCTTAACTTCCTCAAGCAATATGGCAAGACGGAACTTATTAACCAGCCAAGCCTGACTCTGCGTAACGGCGCTACCTCTGTCATTAACGCGGGCGAACAGTTCTCGTTGATTGGTGGTTTTGAGCAGGCTCAAGACGTGAATGGCAACGTTACTCAAACGCCGAACTTCGACCGCATTCAAGTAGGTGTGACCCTTCAGGTAAGTGCCCGGGTGCTCGATGACGAGAGGCTAATGCTCGATATCGTCCCGGTCGTTTCCAGTATCTCTGGGGAGGATGCGTTCACAATCGAAGGCAACGATTTCAGTATTCCCAGAACTGCTTTGCAGCAGCTCACGACTCAGGTAATCGCTCGTTCTGGTCGCCCAATTAAGCTGGGCGGCTTGATCACCCGGAAGATTGCGTCTGAGCTTTCTGGTCTACCGTTCCGCGATAGCTTGGGTAATGCCTTCAACTTTCTCTTCGATTCGAAGCAAAACGAGCTGGAAAAGCGTGAACTTGTTCTGGTCGTGACACCGCAAATTATTGAGGAAGTGTAAGTCATGTTGCTGGGCGACCTGCTGGGAAAACCGCTTGTCATTGATGGCAAGGAAATCATTCTGGTTGACGACCGGATCAGCGATATCGGTGTTGTCGGCGCTGAGATCGACACGTTGGTCGAGATTGAGCCGCCAGATGGGGTCAGTCCGGGGTTCTATATCAGTGAGCCCTCGCTTGTAGCCATTCGGACTTCATACCCAGACCACACGATGTATGGTCTGTGGCAGGCGCTTTACCACAGCGGCATGTTGTCAGGTGCTGAGTTCGTCTTTCTGCCCTTCAATGAGAATTCCGGTCGATATGCTCAGCTAGAAAAGCAAGGCGATACGTGGATTCCCGTTATCTCAGATGTCGTAACCGGCGGCACGCTGGCGGACGGCATCACTGAGGTCTCAGATGTTTATCGGTTAGACGTAGACCCATCATTGCTTGTCCTGCCAGATGAACAGGCAATGCTGCATCGCGAACGAACGGCGATGATTCAGCAGCGCTCTCGCAGGCGGTACTGGCAGACGGCGATTGTGATTGGCTTGATTGCCGTTGTTGGTGCCATTTATGAGGGTGCCATGATGCTTTCTCATAGTTCGCAGGTATCGCTCATTGAAGACCTGCGGGCCGAGCAGCGCTCCCTTAATGAGCGAATAGGCACATTAACGCGAACCCGGCTATTGAATGAGCCAGATTACAACCAGACCCTTGAGCGAATTTTTCACTTGCACACTATTGATCCGGGGCTTGAGACCGCACAGGCGAGTCGGTTCGATGACGATGTAATTTTGCTTTTGAGTCGAGACACGCTCCCATTCCTGAAAACCATAGATTGGGTTGTTCCTGAAATTACCGACGATGGCGGTGTTGCTGTCGTTTTGAGCGGCGAGTAGGTGCTATGAGGCTGGATATTAACCTTGAGAAGTTGAAAAAAGATCAGCAGCTTTTGGCGCTGTGTGGGGTGGTTATCGGCTTTGCTTTTCTCATTTTCTTTTTGCTGCAAACGCGAGAAGAAAGTCGTCCGACTGTCCAAGGTGAGGCCCAATTGCGAACAGAGATTCGGGCTGCGAAGGATGACATTGCAGACATGAGCCAGAAATCCAGTCTTGATTCCGTTGAAGGCTACTGGATTGCCTTGTTTGAAGCGGCCTCGCTGTCAGGGCTTGAGTTAGTCAACTCCCGAGTTCCAGACGATCAAAGATATCGTGGCCCACTTCAATCGAGGACTGGTGTTATCGAGGGTGAGACGGCAGTTGTCCTCTCTACTCTGCACTATCTCTCGAAGCGCATCCCTCTTTTCCTGTATTCAATCAAAATCCAAGGTCCGGTGACCGAGGTTACCGTTTCAGTAGTCGGAGTCTGAGATGAAAAATCTGTTTCTATCCACAGTAATTGGCGTGTCCCTTGCCTCCCCCGTGGTGGCTCAAGATTCCTTTGATGTTCGGCAGGCTATGGAGACGGTGCGTAAAGAAAATCTGCAGCGCATTGGTGTCGAGCGCCAGCAGCAAATTGTTTCAACGCTTCGAAAGCGAGCAGAGGATCTTGCTGCCATCAGTGAGGCAGGGTTCGTCGTTACACCTGATGGGCGCCTTGAACCTATGGAGTCCGGCCCCGCCCCGGGAGCGTCAAACAATAATGCTTCCGGAAATCTTCAGTCTGGCTCCTTGCCAAATGGTCAGGCAGAGACCGGAGGCTTATTCTCCGAGGGGGGCTCAGACATGATCTCTGAAGGAGCGCTTTCTAGCGTGATGAATCCGGGACTGGATTCCTCTTCTGATCCTAGTTCCGAGGGTGGGATTGCGGCAATCTCGCTGAAGGCTATCCTCTCTGACCGTGCGGTGTTACGTGTGAATGGCTCAGAGAAGCGATATCAGGAGGGTGATGAGCTTCCCAATGGCTTCACGGTGGTTGCCGTTAACTCCCGGTCAGTTGATGTTAAAAAAGGTGAGTCTGGTATCGAAACCCTTTACATGGATTGGTCGTCGGCATCGAAATCGGCCCAAGCCGGATCAGGGCCAGATGGGTTGGGTTCTGAGCCGAGAACCTTCATGCAGTCTGGTCAGCCAGTTGAAGGTTTTGGCGGGGGCTTCTGATGTTTTCAGCGAGAACATTCCGGCGAGTTCAAGAGGAGCTGGGCAATTTGTCTCCTGATCATCGCGCCTATGTAAACGCGATGCAGGAGCCAAACTCTAATGCTCAGATCTACCATACATTTGCAGAAAGCGGCCAACTCAACCCGGACTTGATCGCTCTTGCGATGGCCAAAGCAAAAAACGCTGAATTGGCGAAGGTTGACGATATAAACGCGGAGCAGGCCACGATCCTCGGATCGGGGTATGACGGTGTGATCGTCTACGGGAATGTTGCCTACATGGTCAATCCGTTTGATGCGTCGATCCGAAATGATCTGCAAAAGCGGCTTGAAAGCGGGGATGTGACGTACCAAAAGACTGGGGTGATATCTCTCAACGCATTCAATGATCCGAAGTTCACTGGTCGGGCGGATCACGCTGAGAATGATGCAGTTTCTGGCGACGACCTTGACCTCACCGAAGAGGGAAAGAAGGCCGAAGCTGAGAGACTGATTTCCAACATTATTCATAAAGCTTACAAGCAAAAAGCAACCGATATTCACATTGCTGGAAGCACGGGTGGTGGCACTAGAAAGGGCGATGTTCGAATACGGATCGATGGCAAAATTCGGCCTTTGATGACCTTTGATACTCAGCTCTATCGATCAATGTCTGCGGTTTTGCATGAAAAGACGAAATCGCAAATCAAAGATCCCTCCAAGCCTCACAGTGCTGACTTCGAGTACACACTGTCTGATGGCAAAGCGCTCACGATTCGTCTTGAAAGTATCGAGCATCAGGCTGGTCGGCAGTACTGGCGCAAGGTCAGCCTCC
>Ga0098039_1001027_pt1 | contig 11198 bp, 14 predicted proteins | sample 6_EtaG_FD_75047 | JGI IMG/M metagenome (GOLD analysis project Ga0098039, IMG submission 75047) | Marine viral communities from the Subarctic Pacific Ocean - 6_ETSP_OMZ_AT15160 metaG | ecosystem: Environmental > Aquatic > Marine > Oceanic | place: Pacific Ocean | collected 2015-01-08 | reverse complement strand
GCGAAGAGGGCATTTTCTTCGGCAGCATAGCTCTTTTTGAAGACACCAGAGACAGCGACGGGTTCCACCAAGATCATCCATATTACAAAAAGAATGACACGCAGTATTTACTACATAAAACCGTATATGATAACCGAGAAGAGTGGGATCGAATTTTAACAAGATATTTTAAAGTTTTAGACTATGATTTTGAAATTAAGCTAAGAAATCATTCGAATTCGTATTATTTCATGTGCCAACATAAGAGAGGCAACACCATATGACATATGTTTTTGATTTAGATAATACGCTTTGCGCTACTTCCTCCTCTAAAAAATACAGCGAGAGCATCCCTTTTTTAAACGCCATTAACCAAGTTAATAATCTTAAAAAAGAGGGGCACTATATTAAAATTTTTACAGCCAGAGGTTCTGGCTCCGGTATTGATTGGCGTGATTTAACAAAACAACAATTGTTAGATTGGGGCGTAGAATATGACGAGCTAATTTTAGGTAAACCAAGTTATGATATTTGCATAGACGACAAATCCACCAGCGCTCACGACTGGAGAGTTAAAAACAGTTGTTCGATAACCGGTTTTGTTGCAGGCGCTTTTGATTTGTTGCATGCCGGACACTGTTTGTTTTTGAAGGAGGCGAAAAGTGTTTGTGATTATTTATTTGCCGCACTGCAAACCGACCCCACAATTGATGACCACAAAGACCGCCCCCTACAACAGCCAAAAAATAAGCCCGTTCAATCCGTTGAAGAGCGAAAAATTCAGCTAGAAGCCCTGTCTTATGTTGACCAAATAGTAGAATACAACACAGAAGAAGACCTGTATGAAATATGCCGCAAGCTCAATCCTCACATACGCGTACTAGGGTCAGACTATAAAGGCAAGCACGCCACCGGACAAGAGTTTTCCAATGGTGTGATTTACCACACTAGAGACCATAGTTGGTCTTCGTCTTCCATTAGGAAGCGAATTTATGATAATCAGTAAGTGTTCGTTGAGAGTTTCCCTGTGCGGAGGATCGACTGACTCGCCTTCTTTTATTGAAAAGTTCGGAGAAGGCCAAGTCATTTCTTTCGCTCCTTCCCTTTACACCTACAGCACTCTCCATAAAGACGTTAATGGGTTTAATAACTTTAAAAAGAAATATTTAATTTCTTACTCACAAGCTGAGTCCCATTCCTCTATCACAGAGATCCAAAATGATGTTATTCGCGTAGTATTACAACACTTTAAAACAGAACCCTTAAAAGTTTCTTTGAACGCTGATGTTTTTTCTTTGGGCTCCGGGCTCGCATCTTCTTCATCTTACATATTAAATTTAGTTTCAGGCTTAAATATTTTACACAACCTTAACTTGTCGTTACCACAAATCTGTAAAGTCGCATTTCAACTAGAAAAGAAACTAAACCCTCATAACGGCTACCAAGATACTTACGGGTGTGCATTTGGGGGCTTAAAGCTGATGAAATTTAATCGAAACGGCTACGTTTCTCATGAACTGTTACCCAACACCCTGTTTGATGGGTTCGATTTTTATTTAGTTTATACAAATATTCAACGACAATCTCAAACTATACTCCAATCTATCGACATAGACAAAAGTCAGCCGTTACTCCACGACGTAGACGTCATGTATCAATGCATTAAGGAAAACAATTTTCTAAAATTCTTCAGAACTCTAAGCCTTAGCTGGCAAACAAAAAAACAAACAAGCCCAGAAATCATCAATTGCAAAGAACTGCGTTCTCTTGACCAACGACTAGAAGTCGACAAATCCATATTAGCCCACAAATTATGCGGAGCCGGAGGAGGAGGCTACTTTTTAGCCGTCACCAACAAAAATACAAAAATAAAACTGGACAAAGCTACCCCCTACATTAGAATCTTCCTAGAAAAGAAAAATCTTTTTAGCCAGATAATATGAGTACTACTTCAATAGTAACAGGTGGGTGTGGTTTCATTGGTTCTCACATAGTGGATCGCCTTGTTGAAAAAGGCCACGAGGTTATTTCCATCGATGATCATTCAGCAGAGTGTAACGAAACTTTTTACACGAACGACCAAGCCACTTACCTCCAAGAATCTATCACTAATTATGAAGCTATTAAGGACGCTTTTAAAGAGGTTACCAACGTTTTTCATTTGGCGGCAGAGTCTAGAATACAGCCTACTTTAGAGCGCCCACAAGAGGCCTGTAAAACGAATGTCGTGGGGACATGTAATGTTTTACAAGCAGCAAAAGAAAACAGTGTAGGCCGCGTTATTTATTCTTCGACATCTTCTGGGTATGGGCTTAAGAATAAACCTCCCTTGGTCGAGACGATGCCCCGTGATTGTCTCAATCCTCATTCTGTTACGAAGGTTGCAGCGGAAGATCTATGCAAAATGTATTACACTTTGTGGGGCCTTCCTACTATTATTTTTCGTTATTTTAATATTTATGGAGAAAGACAACCTCTCAAAGGCCAGTATGCTCCAGTTACAGGGATATTCTCACGCCAAAAGAAGGCGGGAGAAAAATTGACCATCGTGGGAGATGGGACCCAGCGTCGCGATTTTACACATGTAAAGGATGTGGTTGATGCCAATATGGCCGCAATGGAAACAGATAATACAAGCTGTTTTGGAGAAGTTTTTAACATAGGCACGGGTAAAAATTATTCAGTTTTAGAGGTAGCGCAATTTGTAGATCATGAATACAGTTTTATCCCTCGGCGCCTAGGGGAAGCTGAAACCACCTTAGCAGACATTACTAAAGCCCAGTCATTACTGGGGTACAATCCTTCTGTAGATCTTAAGGATTGGATAAAGGCAAATCGATGAACATCTTACTAACAGGAGCCCACGGATTTTTAGGTCACCATTTGGTTTATAAACTTGCTTGCGAAACAGACAAGATCAATGAAGTTAAGAACTACGAAGGAACTAAGCTTTATCAGGTTTTCACTCCACACAGCTACGAATTAGATTGTCTTAAATACACAGAGCTTTATCACTATTGTCACTATAAGAATATAGACGCCATCATTCATTTGGCAGCAGAATGTGGAGGGATTGGCGTCAACCAACGCAAGCCTGCAGATTTCTTTTTAAATAATGCTCAAATGAGCTTAAATGTTTTAAAGGTTTCGCATGAGCTAAAGCTCGATAAACTTGTTACCATCGGTACCGTCTGCTCTTACCCTAAACATACCCCCGTTCCTTTCAAGGAAGAGGATTTATGGAATGGTTATCCAGAAGAGACTAATGCCCCTTATGGGTTAGCTAAGAAAAACCTTTTGGTCGGGGCACAGGCTTTCTCTCAGCAATATGGTTCTAATTTTATTCATTTGATTCCTGTTAATATGTACGGGGAATATGATCATTTTAGTTTAGAAGATTCTCATGTTATCCCTGCGATGCTTCGAAAATTTCACGAAGCCAAGGAGGCTCAAGCTCCCTCTGTCACCCTGTGGGGAGATGGTTCTGCCTCTAGAGAGTTTTTGTATGCTGGCGATTGTGCGGATGCGATTTGGAAGGCTTTTCTGAATTATGATAAACCAGATCCTATTAACATTGGAGCCGCCAAAGAAACTACAATTAAAGAGCTTGCAGAAACAATCCAAAGACTTATAGGCTTTGAAGGTGAAATAGTATGGGATAGCAGCAAGCCAAATGGCCAACCAAGACGCTGTCTCGATACCTCCAAAGCTAAAACAGAATTTAATTTTGAAGCTCAAACCACCCTTAAAGAAGGCTTGGAGAGAACTTACAATTGGTATATAAATGAGCAATAATATTATAGTATTAACTGGGGTGACCGGACAAGACGGTAGCCATATGGTCGATTTTCTTTTAAAAGAAACAGATTATCACATTGTAGGATGTTTTAGGCGACTATCGGTCCCTAATAATGAAAACATTATTCATCATATAGATAATCCGCGTTTTGAAAAAGTGTATTTTGATTTGACTGACCCCACCTCAGTTAACCATGTGGTTAAAAAATACCAACCTGAATATTTTATTAACTTTGCAGCTCAAAGTTTTGTAGGGGCCAGCTGGGACATACCTGTAGCCACATGGAACTGTACAGCCACAGGTGTCCTTCATATTTTAGAAGCTATCCGCACCGAATCCCCGGGTACCAAATTTTACAATGCAGGCAGTTCAGAGGAATTTGGAGATGTAGAATACAGTCCCCAAGACGAGAAACATCCATTGCGTCCTCGTTCCCCCTATGGAGCAGCTAAAGCCGCCGCACGACATATAGTAAAAGTTTACCGTGATAGTTACAATCTATTTGCTGTGCAAGGCTGGCTTTTTAACCATGAAGGGACGCGGCGAGGAGAAGAGTTTGTCACTCGTAAAATTACTAAGTCGGTAGCTTTAATCAAGAAAGCTTTGGATGAAAACCGAACCCCTCCTCCTATACACCTTGGCAATCTTGAATCAAAAAGAGATTGGGGAGATTCAGAGGATTTTGTTAAAGCGGTATGGCTTATGATGCAACAAGAAAAGCCTATAGATTATGTGGTTGCTTCTGGGGAAACACACTCTATTAGAGAATTTGTTGAAGGTTCTTTAATATCTGCCGATATCCCCTTTGATGCCGTAGAGAACACTAATTTTTTTACCGGAGATCGGCCCGCCGTAGCTTATACCTTAAAAGATAAACCGGAGACACCATTGGTTTACGTTAACCCTAAATATTTCAGACCCGCTGAGATTCAATTGCTCCTAGGGGACCCTACTCGCATTGAAAAAGAATTAGGATGGACACGTGAAGTATCTTTTGAAAAACTAGTTGACAATATGACCCAGCATGATATACTTACGCTTAGTAATAAACTTTGAGTGTAAATTATTGATCTGACTTCTAATGACGCCTAAAAAAGATACCACTTCTATCATCACAGATGACTTCGTAGCAAAATACAAAAACAAGCAACCTAAATGGGGTTTCAACGGCCTTGGATACATCGTTTACAAACGCACATACTCCAGACTTAAAGAGGACGGCCTTCTGGAAGAGTGGCCCGAAACCATTTCTAGGTGCATCAACGGCGCTCAAAAAATTGGAGCAAAATACTCAAAAAAAGAAGCCGAAAGATTATTTGATTTAGTTTTTAACCTTAAATGTAACTTTGCTGGGCGCGGGCTCTGGCAACTCGGAACCTCAACAGTAGACCGCTTTGGTGGGAACAGTTTACTAAACTGTTGGTTTACCGCCATTAAAAAACCTGAAGATTTTTGTTTTATTTTTGAAAATTTAATGTTAGGAGGTGGCGTAGGCTATTCTATTCGCCGTGAAGATATCCATGAGTTGCCTCGTGTTAAACGCGGCGTGGAAATTGAAGTGAAAAACACCAACGATGCGGACTTCATTGTACCTGATAGCCGTGAAGGATGGGTTCGTCTATTACAAAAAGTTTTAGACGCTCTCTTTGTCACCGGAAAGTCTTTTAACTATTCCACTGTTCTTGTACGTAGCGCCGGAAAGCCCATCCATGGTTTTGGGGGTACAGCCAGCGGCCCTGAGATTTTAATCAACGGTACTGCAAAAATTTGCGAAGTAATGAAAGCTCGCGAAGGGAAAAAACTTCGTAGCTTGGATGTTTTAGACATAGCTAATATCATTGGCTCTATTGTGGTGGCCGGAAATGTTCGTCGCTCTGCAGAAATAGCATTAGGGGATCCGGATGACTTTTTATATCTTAAAGCCAAGAGATGGGATCTCGGTAACATCCCTAACTGGCGAGCGATGAGCAATAATACTATTTATTGTGATAGCTATGACCATATTATGGAAGGGGTGTGGGATGGTTATGCAGGCAACGGAGAGCCTTATGGATTTTTCAATCTTGGTCTCAGTTCTAAATACGGGCGCACTGGAGAAAAAAGCCGAGAAAATTGTGAAGGCACCAACCCGTGCGGAGAGATTTCTTTAGCCGACAAAGAGTGCTGCAACCTCGCTGAACTTTATTTAAACAACATAGAATCTAAAGAGGAACTAACTGAGTGCTCCACCCTGTTGTACAAAACACAAAAAGCTATATGCGCCCTACCTTTTATCCATGAAGACACCAACAAGATTGTTCACAAAAACTTTCGTATTGGGCAAGGGGTCACGGGCTTATGCCAATCTTTTGAAAAAATTCCATGGTTAGACTATTGTTATAAAGAATTACGTAAATTCGATAAAGAGTGGAGTTCTAAAAACAACTGGCCGGAGAGCATCAAATTAACCACCGTCAAACCTAGCGGGACCTTAAGCTTGTTGGCGGGCGCTACCCCCGGCGTCCACCCAGCATATTCTCAATATTATATTCGCCGTGTCCGTATGTCGAGTGACGACCAATTAGTTGAGACCTGTAAAAACTTAGGATATCATGTAGAATATACTAAAAACTTTGATGGTTCCCTGAACAGAGATACAGTTTTAGTGGAATTCCCCTGCACCTCTGGTTCTGATGCCAAGCTAGCTAAAAACACCTCTGCTGTTGACCAACTGGAGCTTGTCAAACAAATTCAAAAAGTGTGGTCAGACAACGCGGTTTCCTGCACAGTTTATTATCGCAAAGAAGAACTTGACGATATCAAAGAATGGCTCAGCAAAAACTATAAGAATAACATTAAAAGCGTATCCTTTCTGCTGCACCAAGACCATGGGTTTGACCAAGCCCCCTATGAGGAAATAAGCAAGGAAACATACAATAAAATTAAGAAAAATATTAAAAAAATGAAAACCCAAGCCATCTCAAACGGCAAACAAATAGAAGGCCTTGAGTGTGCGGGGGGAGTATGTCCCATTAAATAAAGAAAAGTTTCTTAAATGTTTTAAAAAGGTGTAAATACTTCTGTATTATGAAATATCCAGACTCCTATTTACCAGCCGGAAATGAGCTTGAAGTAGACTTTACTCCTGAGATTCTCAAAAGGGCTGACGCCAAAAAGCTAAGCAGCAAAGATGTCAACAACCTTCCCGACTCTGACTTTGCTTACATTTCGCCGGGGGGCACTAAAGATTCTGAAGGTAAAACAACCCCACGTTCCTTGCGTCACCTTCCTATTCCAGACGCTGCCCACGTACGCAACGCTCTAGCTCGTCTCAACCAAACAGACATCCCTCCTGCCGCGAAGAAAGAGGCTTTATCTAAGATTAAACGGAAAGCAAAAGAACTTGGCGTCGAGGTGTCAAAATCTGATGCTGGCATAAAAGATGGTGAAGCGGATTATCCAGCCGCTAAGGACTCCAGTTCTGCTGAAACAAAAAAACAGTGGGACAAAACAGACAAAAAAGAGCTCAAACGTGATACTAAAAAAGAAAAGAAAGAGCACGAAAAGGACGCCGTAAAAGACGATAAATCAAAAATTAAAAAACTTAAAAAAGGCGCCCCCTCCGAGAAGAAAAGCGTGGAGATTCACGATATTAAAAAAGACGAAAAGTTTGACAAGAAAAACAAGAAAGCCGATGCTGCGCAGTTCCCAGAGGTAGCCTTTAAACCAGCTCCTTTTGATGGGGTTTTGGAGAGCGCTCCCTATTCTAAGCTTTTGGAGCCTGTTGATTGGGAGAAGCTTAAAAAAGAGCTTCACCTTAACAATCTTTGGTTTAAAAAACCTAAGGCCCCTAAAGTAGATTATCTCAAGTTTTTAGATCCTAACTATACTCCTTAATGCAACATAACTATAATTTTAGTCGTAACGACGAGATTGAGCCTACAGGCAGCCAGATTCAGACAGACGTTAATACCTCGATTCGGGGCACAGACCCTTCTCTCGATGCTGTTTTAAGTGGGGTTCAAAGTTTTGTCGTTGCTTGTGGTTTTGATATTGGGGGCAGCGGGATAGCTGCTGTGCCCCCTCCCTCAGAATAAAGTTTTTATTTTTTTCTTGACTTCGAGAGCGTCTTCAGTTATGCTTATTCGGCTGAGATACGCCCATGAGTCTCCAATATTCTTTTTATGACATTTATTCTCAATATCTCTTTGATAATTTTGAGTGTTATAACGCTTGTGTCCTCAACCAAAGTACAGACAAGCACTTTCGTGCGCTTTGCCAGTTTGCTGAAGTAGAAGATAATTTAAAAATTTTAGATGTTGGATGCGGCGGAGGTAAATTTCTTAATTTTGTTTTCAATAACTTTAATAACGTTGAATCGACTGGTATTGATTTTTCTCAAAGACAGGTTACGATGGCTCAAAAAAATAGCGTAGGCCCTATCTACCACTGTTTTGATTTCAATTCTTTTTCTGAAGGCAACTATGATAGAATTTTTTTCAATGAAACAATTGGCTACTCTGGAGACAATCAATACAGCTTATTAAAAAAGTACCAAACCATGCTAAAACCAAACGGCATGCTAGTTGTTTCAACTTTTTGTAAACATAAAAATTTACATTATTTGAACTTTGAAAAACTACAATCAGCCTATAAGCGCGGCTACTGCGACAATTTTAGCTTAAGGGTTCAAATTACTATTGCCGATTGGCTTGAGTATAAAAGACTTGATTTTAATTTTATAAAAAATAATTTTAAATTTAAGGTTTATGATAAAAAAATAGAAGTTCAAAAAAAATGGTTGACAAAACAGCCCGCTAGATGTTATATTAAGCATTCGGATACAGACTTAGTAGATTCATATTCCGTTTTTAAAATTTATGGCCCAAAAGAAAAAACCTAAAAGAAGAATTCAAGACGTGGTTAGAAAGCACCTTGTTGCCCCAAAATACGAGAAGAAAAAATTCTGGGCAAAAGAGATGATGATCTTGAAAAGATTGATGCAAAAATATAATAATGAAGACTTTTGGCACAAAGTAGATTTTGGTAAAGAGATGAATAGCTTTGCCCAATTTTATGCGTTGCCTTTCAACCGAATGCTGGAAACAAAATATCAAGAATTCCACCTTAAAATAACAACTCCCGAAACTATTTCCCTAGGGAAGAAGGTAGGCACTGATCGTGTGATACCCCAAACCAAAACACTTAAAGATTTTCTCAATGGCTAGAACAAAAAAAGAAACACCTAAAGGATTATCCCCTAATGACTTAATTAAATCTTTTTTAAAATCAACTGAAAAAGACCATTACAATTATGAAGAAAGCTACGACTACCAAGTGTCTAGCGGCAGCCTAAAATTAGATTTTGCGCTAGGCGGAGGATTGGGCCCGGGACTACACCGTTTTACAGGCGTAAACGAAGGAGGCAAAACATCTGAAGCCTTAGAGGTGATGAAAAATTTCCTCCACACAGTTCCCAATTCACGTGGCTTTTACATTAAAGCAGAGGGACGCCTCACTAAACAAATGAGAGAACGCTCAGGAGTGAAGTTCGTTTTTGACGAAGACGAGTGGGAGGCTGGAAATTGCTTTGTGTTTGAATGTAATATTTATGAAACCGTAGTGGAGGCTTTACGCCTCTTGGTTGGAAAAAACTCAGACGATACCCGCTATTGCTTCATCTTAGATTCAGTGGATGGCTTGATTTCTAAGGGCGACACCCTTAAAACCTTTGAGGAGTCAAGAAAAGTTGCAGGGGGAGCTGTTATTGCGGCAGATTTTATGAAGCGTGTGAGTATTGGTTTGACCAAACGAGGGCATATGGCGCTTTTTGTTTCTCAGGTTCGCGCTGATATTCAACTTGACCCTTACAGCAAGGCTCCTATTCGGCAGACCACAGCTACAGGAGGCAACGCTTTGTTACATTTTGCTAATTTTATTCTTGAATTTGAGCCGCGTTTTAAAAAAGATTGGATACTAGAGAAGCCGGGAGAGAAGCACGACCCTGATAAGAATAAAATTGTTGGTCACTTCGCTAAAATCACAGTCAAAAAAAGCCCTAACGAAAAGACTAATGCAGTCATTAAATACCCTATCCTTTATGGCCGCAAAGGAGGCAAAAGCATTTGGATAGAAAAAGAAATTTTGGATATGTTATTTTTATGGGATTTTGCTCACAGAAAAGGAGCAGGTTGGATAGAATTTGATCCCGAATTACTCAATATAATGTCTGAAGCCAAAATTGACTTTCCTGAAAAAATACAAGGAGAAAATCAGTTTGATAAGTTCCTAGAAGAGAGCCCGGAAGCCAAAGAACACCTGATGCATTATTTTAAAAAGATGGTTCTTTCTATTTAGAATGACATTTAAAACCCTTCTAGGAAAGAGGCGCAAGATTAAGCGTCCCATTATTTACTTGATTAACTGGGAAAAACATAGTCGCAGTAAATTACAAAGTAAAGTTAAAGATTTTTTAAAAGTTTTTTGGGATGGAGACGTGGTGTTCGAAGAGTTTCCAGTGGTAGGTACGCGACTAACAATAGACTTTTATAATGCAACTAAAAACATAGCAATAGAGGTACAAGGAAACCAGCATACAAAATATAATAAATTCTTTCATAAAGGAAATAAAATGAACTACTTGGATCAATTAAAAAGAGACGATGAAAAATTATCATTTTGTAATTTAAATAATATTAAATTACTCGAGGTCCATGAAGGACAGCTGGACTTCGATTCCCTGCATAAAGAAATAGTGTAATTATATGGACATGCGAGACGACTTGCCAGATAGGCCAGTAGAAGAGTTTACTATTCCTAATAGTTTTCTAGATAAGCTCTTCGAGTTTACAGGAGACGGTGATGACGGTGGTTTTATCTTAGCTTATGTTACCCAAGATGGTCGCCCGCTCATACAATGCAAAATAGGCTCCCAGATAGTAGAAATGGGGTTACGAAAAGCCTTAGAGAGATTTTTGGATGATATGGAGTTAGGGGAAAAAGCTCTCTCAGAAGACAACCCATCTTGAATGACTAAAATGAGTTTAGGAAAACCCACTAAAGTAGATAAGCAATGGGGCTATGAAATATGGCTTGTTAACAACAAAGAGGAAAACTATTGTGGTAAAATTTTATACATCCAAGAAGGGTGCAGCACCTCTATGCATTTTCACGCGAATAAACATGAAAGCTTCTACATCCTAAAAGGAGATCTACAGATAGATATTGTAGACACCTTCACCACCAAAATACATTCTAAAATACTCCACGAAGGAGAGGTGTTTTCTTTGGACAGAGTTATTCCGCATAAGCTTATAGCTAAAGACGGACCAGTTAAATTTGTAGAAACCAGTACTTACCATGAAGATAGCGATAGCTATCGAGTGTGGATATAGTTCTTGACTTTGGCTTTTTTTACAGTAGAGTTGTAGTTGCATGATAT
>Ga0098039_1001026_pt1 | contig 11207 bp, 24 predicted proteins | sample 6_EtaG_FD_75047 | JGI IMG/M metagenome (GOLD analysis project Ga0098039, IMG submission 75047) | Marine viral communities from the Subarctic Pacific Ocean - 6_ETSP_OMZ_AT15160 metaG | ecosystem: Environmental > Aquatic > Marine > Oceanic | place: Pacific Ocean | collected 2015-01-08 | reverse complement strand
GAACCTATGATGTGGATGTTAATAGGTCATGTGGTCTACATGTACACTTTGACGCTACGGATACAAGTTGGAGAGACCTTAGAGCTATAGGATTAGTAATGTATAAATTCGAGCAGTATCTATTTAGGATGCTACCTAAGAGCAGGACTAATAGTAATTGGTGTAAGAAAGTAAACATGGGATTTAAGAGACTCGTAGAATGTAAGTCAGAAGGAGAATTTGTAGAGTTGTGGTATCGAGAGGATGGTATGAATAGAGAGAAATACAATGATACTAGATATCATGGACTAAATATACATGCTAGATTCTATCTAGGCACTATAGAGTTTAGGTATCACTCAGGAACATTGAACTATGATAAAATATCTAATTGGATTATGATATGTAACTCTGTTATGGAGACTGGATTACAATTATCTAGAGATGATAAGTTTGAGCATAAAGAGTTTTACGAGACATTGAAAACTGTACCTGAGGGTTACGACGATTTCCAGGCTGCTGTGATAAATAATCAATCTCCGAATCATACATTGAGAGAGATACTAGATAGAATGGTTCAACTAGATACGAAAGTAATAAAATATATGCTTACCAGAATAAAGAAGTTTAATCCCGATGATGAGGTATTTATAGACCATTACGAAGGAATAGACATAAACAAAATACAAACTGAATATATAAACCTATAAGAAAGGAGAAAGAATGGGAGAGTATAACTATAAACAATATAGAAAGGACACTATAGATAAAGCAGTTGAAAAATATGGTAGCTTAGAGAGTGCCGTATTTGAAATGGATGCTTATGTAAGTAGTGTTAAATTAGAGAATGACACATTAAGAGATATGATTAATTGGGATTGTATCTGTGAGGAGGAAGAATGAAAGTAAGTAATTGTTGTGGAGCTTTATTCACAGAGCCAGGATACCCTGATAATGATATATGTAGTCTATGTAACGAACATGCTGACGCAGTAAATGAGGAGGAATAATGAAGTGTAGTATATGTAAAGAAAAAATAACTGCTGACCCACATGGATGGGAAGGTGGATGTAATGCACAGCCTATTAATGATGGGAAATGCTGTCATGAATGTGACATTAATGTTGTAATACCATTTAGAATTAAACAAGCATTTACAAGGAGGAACTAATGATGCACCCACCAGTAAATCCAATAGAAGAAAAAATATTGCTATTATTTAAAATAAGAGGTTATGACTCAATTGATATTGAATTTAAAGATAGTGGTGGTGAAACCGATAGATGTATTAAATATAAATATTGGGAATACATAGATTCTGATGATATAATATATATTCAAGAAAATGCTAGTGTTATGTTAAAACCAACAGAATGGGAAGATGAAGACACAGGTAATAATGTAGCATATCATATCAAAGATAATCTTCCAGTTATTACTGGAGATAGAGATACAGATGCACTACTTGAAGATGAAAGAATAGCACAATCTGATAAGTAACTTATCCTTCTTGTTTATTTATCAGGTTTAGGGAAACGCAATAGGGCGCTAAAGGATATCCATAATGTCTCTATACAAAAACAGCGGCGCAGAGTGAGCGTATTCCCGACATGGTTGCCCTGTACCATGAGACCAAACAGGGCAAATTTTTATAGGCTACTGGTGACGCGCGTATAGCACATAGGAAACCACATCGTAAGATATTACGAGTACAGGAACCTTCATCAATGCTGTTGTAACTATCCAGAGCCTATTAATTGCTAGTTCTGGTTAATGCTCATGGCTAGCATGAATAGTGGGGGCTGTTTTAAGAGTTCAGTCCCCACTTAAATTTCAATAAAAAAAGAAAGGAAAATAATATGGGATTTGATTTAACAGGCGTTTATCCTGATGGTAAACCAAAACCAGATGCTCCAGATTGGACAAGAAAGGATAACGAAAAAGAAAAAAAAGCATACTTTGCTTGGCAGACAAATACACCCGGTGCATATTTTAGAGCAAATGTTTGGGGATGGAGACCAATATGGGAAGTTGTTTTTCACAAATGTGATGATATATTAACACATGATGATTATGGCAATGGTTGCATGAATGATGGTCACCTTATTGATAAAGGTAAAGCATTAGCTATAGCTGAAAAGTTAGAAACTCTGGATATATCTAAAATATGTCAAGAAAGAGATGATTATCTTAATTCTTTACCATATGAAGAATGTGATTTATGTCACGGTACGGGCCAGAGAAATGATGCAATTGTTAAAGGTAACTGTAATGGGTGCAATACAGAGTTTACAAAAGAAAGAGGAATACCTGTTGGTAAAAAATTAAACTGGGAGTGCAATTATCCATTGTACGAAGAACTCTTTAGAGAATTTATAAACTTTTGTAAGAAAAGTGGAGGATTTGAAATATGGTAAAATATACTAAAGAAGAAATTAGAGAAGCTGTTGATATAGCAATAGGAGATGACGGATTTAGAAGTAAAGAAGTTATTGCAATATTAGAAATGTGGGCAAAAGAAAAGTATGAAAATAAAATGACTAAAGAACAATGGTTAAATCAAACAATACAATTTGATGAATGGGGAAGGCCTCCATCATTAGCAGATGTTCCATTAATATATGGTACTCGCAAAAAAGCATTTGAATTAAGGAAGTATTCAAATAAACAAATAAATAAACTATATAAGGAGGTAAAAAATAATGGGGGCATTTGATTGCAGTGACTATGCTATTGGTAAATATAAAAATGCCAAAGAAGCATATAAAGAGTTGGTAGAAAGAGCAGAATATAGACATGGACATGATGGGTACAATGGTACAATATCAACATCTAATGGATTTAAAATGGTAACTAATTATCCTAGATTTGGAACAAAAGCATGGGAAAAATTTGAAGATGATACTATTAACGGTACTAAATGGGACAGATGGAATTGTATTGAAATAAAAGGTGCAACAGCAAAAAGATGGAAAGAGCAAGAAGGATTTAAAGGTAGAAGAGGTATTAAAGTATATTACTTCTGGGGGTTAGCTGCATCATGAAAGTAAAAACAAAAGATGAAATAATATTCTGTCTTATTGAATTATTACAATTTCCTCAGCTATATCCAAGTGATTTATCAGATGAAGAAAAAGATTACTATATAAATAAAGGGTGGATAGAAGCACTTAAATGGATATTAAATATAACATCTGAGCAGAAAGATGTTGATACTAAGTCTTGATATTATTAAATTTAGGGGAAGAAAGGAACTTATATGAATATACTTATAGCATATCAAAACTACTTGCGACACCTTCAAGAAGAAAGCACAATAGAGCGCAAAAAAGATAAAGGATTTCATGCATCATCATCTGGCTCATGTTATAGAAAGCAACTCTATGCATATTTTGAATATCCATCAGGCCCGATAGAAGATAAGGGATTAAGAGTGTTGCGGTTAGGTACGATTGTTCACAAAGATGTTGAAGATTCAATACATCATTATATAAAAACTAATGCAAAAGAAATTGCAGATAATAATATATCTATATTTTCTGAGCATAAAGTAAAAATCCCAGAACTAAATATTGTGGGAACTTTAGATGTTGCAGTGTATGATGGCAACTCTGAAATACTTGACATATATGATGTGAAAACAGCAGCAGCTTATACATGGACTAAGCACTTTGGCAGAAAAGACAACAGACAGCAAAATGCAAATGAAAATTATAAATTGCAACTTGGAACATACGCATTAGGTATGCAGTCTCAAGTGCAACCAAAGAAAACTAATCTTCATCTATTCTGGTATAATAAAAATACTAGTATGGTTAGAGAGCAATTAGTTATATCTACTTGGATAGATAAAGCATTTGAATATTGGACATCTCTTAATGAGTATTTAGTTGAATATGGTAAAAAGTTTGTAGACTATTTGGAACCTGAAATAGAATATGGAGTTCCATTTGAGGAATGGGAGTGCAAATACTGTCAATATGAAAGTATATGTCCCAGCACAATAAAACAAAGAAAAGAACGTAAACCTAGAAGGAGGAGAAAATAATGAGCGAGATAACAAAAGTAGATAGTTTGGAAGAAATTAACGGCATAAGACTCATGATAACAGACAAACATAAAAAGGTATCAAATATAAAAACACCTAAACCATACATTAAGAAAAAAATGGGTATGGAATATGTTGAAATAAGTTATATGCGTGAAATTGCAGATAAAGAATTTCCAGGCTGGAGTTGGATAGTAATAAATACTGAAGTATTAGGTAGTGAGGCATTTGTAGTACATGGTAGATTAAAGTGGTATGATGAGGGTATATGGAGAGAAGGAGACATGACTGCAGCTCACAGGGTACAGAAAAAACGTGGCACTAATGAATTTGTAGACATTGGTAACGATGTTAAGTCAGCAAACACAGATTGCATGAAGAAAGCCTTCAATATGTATATGAATATTGCTGATGATGTATACAGAAATCAGATAGAAGAAACTGAATTGTCTGAGGAACAGAAAAAAGCATTAAAAGAGGCAGCTAAAGCAATTAGTACTGAAAAATATGACCAAGTATCAACATTGATAGAAGATGGAGATATTTACGGAGGTAATTATCGCTCATCTCTAGCAAAACTTGAAAGACAAGCAAATGCGTAGGGTTGATATATCATATGATGACGGCATACTTAATAAAGAGGATGAATATCTCGTTGGAGTTAACGATGGTTCAACATTTACAAATGTTAAGTATAAGGGAACAAAGCTGTTTAATGGTAAAAAAATGTTAATGTTCGAAACGAAATCTAATAAGCAATTGACTATTAATCCATCGTTTCACACATTTACACTAGAACAAAACAAAGATAAGGAGTAACTATGCAGAAAAAAGATGACATAGAAAAGCTAAGAGCTGAGGGAGTATTATCCAAAAAATCAGCTAACGAACTTGAAAAAACAGGAGGTGTCAGTAAAAAGGGCAGAACTGTTATACGAGTTTTAAAAACAGCTGATGGAAAGTGGGTAACACCTACTCTATATTATAGAGGAGGCAAGAATACAAGGCCCAGTAAAAAGCAAACTGAACTAACTACTAAAATAAACAAGCTAATAGAAACATACACAACAGCAAGGAGTAATGCATAATGAAAAGCATAGACGCAGTATATGACCCTAATTCAACTTGGAAACCAATTGAAGAGGGGGAATACCCAGCTCATATTAAAACCTTAAACACTAAAGAAGTGAATACTAAGGCAGGTGAAGCTATTGTTGTCAACATGACATACAAAGTAGCAGACGAAGCAGCTGATTTAGAGCAATTGGTATATGAGATGGATGGGTATAAATATAAACGAGACCAAGATAACAACAGAGTACCTGTTGCTAATGGTAGCGGGGAACAAGCAACTACTGATTGTGGACACTTGGTAGGCAGAGACTTGTGGGATAATGGATGGTTTATCTTCACAAATTCTGAATCAGGTTCCAAGAACAGTAGATACTTTCAATTACTTGAAAATCTTGGCATTAAAGTTGAAGAACAAATGCTAGGAGACAAGAAAGTAAAGAAACTTGTTCTTATAGAAGAAGATGATGTTAAAGGTAAACCTGTTCTTATTGATTTAAGAAGACAAGAATATGTTACATCTGAAACTAAACATCTTCCACCCGAACAACAGGAATGGAGAACATCTTTTAAGGTTTTTAATGTAAAGCCTTGGGAAAGTGGTCAAAAGTTGTCATTTGATGAATTAGACGGAGATGACGTACCATTCTAAATAGTTGTTAATAATGTACTGAGGAGCTGACCGAAGTATGACAGATAACACAGAGGTTTAGGTATTTGAGAAGTCTTGCTGACTTCAAGAGTGTAAATATTCATAAGTTACACCACCATTCCCTCACCGTTATAAAGATAGTAGGAGGCTCCTTAGTATTAAATTGGAGGTTAAAAATGGAAAAGAAAAGAAAAGAAACTCAAGCAAGTAAAGTAAGAAAATATTTAGAAGCAGGAAATAGTATTACACCAATAGATGCTTTAAAAATGTTTGGAAGTTTTAGATTGGCTGCTATAATATGTAATTTAAAGAAGGATTTAGACTGGATGACTGATAAAGAAATAGTAACAACAATGGTTCGAAATGAATTTGGTGTTAAGTTTGGCAGTTATAAAATTAAATGGTACAAAAAACCATCTGTTAATGAATTTGAAATGAAAAGAATTTTAAAATACAATAATATGAAGGCTCTAGGACAAGTAGAATAAAACTATTTGTATGACTTATGTAAAAAGAGATAAATTGTATATGAGGGTGGCCAAGTATATCTTCCTTCTTCATACATATACTTCTTATCTCGCTTTACCCATAGGTCACCCTCCCTCCTTCAAATCACATCCAAAGGAGTAAACCATGTCAAAAGAAAATATATATAAAAAAGCACTAGAAGACATAGCAGGTGCTTCAGACCAAGCTAATCCATCACATATAAAAGTAGTTGCACAAACAGCTCTTGATTCTGAACCAACGACAGCAGATGAGTTCAATGATAAAGAACCTACAACAGCATTTGAATTAATAGATGAATACAATGAATATAAGATAGACAGACAATCTGAACTATCAAAATATAATAAGAAATTATCTGCAGAAGCTGAATCTGTTTGGAGAGGAACAGTTCTACATCCAGAATATGAATCACCATTTGCTGAAGAGGAAGAATAATGAGTGATAAAATTCACGCATTTTTAAAATCTAATGATTCTGGAATATCTTTAGAAAATCTTATTTCATTATATGAGTGGCTTGTAAAGGGAGGTCGGTTAAAAAAAGGAAGTGCTGGTTATCAAAGAATGATGCAATTAAAACTAAGATACAGCAAAGGAGAAAGATATGTTAAAACAGACGAATGAAGATACTGAGTGGTTAGAAAAATCCACTGCTTTAATAAGGTTTAGTAAAGAAGAGATGCAAAATCTTATAGTTGCACTAGTAATGGCTGAGAAATCTGCTGAAAGTCTAAGCAACTACGAATATGAAATATCTTTTAGAAATCTTAGAAATGATATTATAAAAATAAAAGATAAATTAGTTAAAAAGGAGGAAGAATATGAGGAGGAAACTCTCAAAACAAGATAAGCTGTATAGGAAGAAGCTTAGAGATAATAAAAAATTAGCAGAAAAAGCACTCAAAAATAGTTTTAAAACTAAACCAGCACCGGGCCTAACATTTTTACATAAAGTACCTGTTGGTCAATTAGTTTATTGCAATGATTCAAAAGCAATATTAATAGAGTGCAATGATACGTCTTGTTTAGTAATGGTTACAAGTCGTGAAAACAGAGAAGAGGACTCGTACTATTTAGGAAGACATAGATGGGCTCCTTTAACAGAAGTGGAGGTATTAGGATAATGAGTTATGATGTAAGAGAAAAAACAGAAGTTCCAAAAAACTTTGGAAAAGATAGTAAAAAATCAAAGTTTCCATATAAAAGTACAAAAGACCCCAAATACCTAAAAGATAGAACTCAATTTTTTAGGAAATCAGGTAATGGGTGGTGGTGCGATATAATTGAAAGAAGAGGCAGAAGACCTTTAGCTGGGAAACCAAGAAGATGAGAAAAGGTATAAAACCATTCAATTGCCCACAATGTGGATTTAACTTTTTTAAGAAACATAATTATATGTCTAAAATAAATGAACTTTTGAAAAGAAGAAATAACATATCTAGGATGCATTTAAGAACTGTTGCTCAATGTATTAAATCAAATGTACCTTCCGATGCTGAAAGAGATAAATATTATTTCTTCTTATATAATATACAGCACGTATCAGATGAAGTATTAATATGGGGATTAGACCAATATTTTAAAGGTAAGCATTATCTAAAGGGAAAGGGATATGCATACCTAAAATCAATAATTTTATCAAGAGATAAGAATAAGGAGAAGATATCCGAGAATGAAAAAAAACTTCTTGGCTCTGCTCCACCAATAGTAAATAAAGGAAAAGATAATGAAGAAGAAAAAAACAACAAGAAAAAAGAAAAGTGATAATAGTTTCTTAGAAAAAGTAATACAAGGAACTTATAATTTCTTTTCATCTCCATTTGACCCATACTGTATTATGTGTGATGATAGTGGATGTAAATACTGTTTTAAAACAAACCCACACCTTGAAGGAGGAGAATAATGAAAGCAAACATAAACGATATAATGTTTCCAGTTAAAGAAGTACCAGCTGCTATTGTAAATAGCAACAATGTAGTTACTAGTCATGGTGATACTGGATATAAGTTCATAATGAGAGAGGATACGGGCCAGATACTTAGCTGTATGACTAATAACTATAAGCTTGTAAAGAATGAGTTTATAAATAAGAAGTCTGCTGATGTAATTAAAAAGAATGGTGGAAGAATAAAAGAAGTTCAGACATTTGGTAATGGAGCAAGGTCTGTTGTCAAATGGGAATTTCCAAAACATAAAGTAACTCTAAGCAAAAAAGATGAAATGACTCCAGAGATTATTTGGCAAAATAGTTATGATGGTACAATAGGTCTTAATATTATAGCAGGAGCATTTAGATTAATATGTCTTAATGGCGCAGTAATAGGAGTTGTTGCTACTAAATATAGGAATAAACATATTGTTCAAAATATGGCATTAAATGATATTGAAGGAGTAATAGATGAAACTATCAATAAGACAAAAATAATAATGAAAGAAGAATTTCCTTTATTATTTGACACAAAGGTAAGAGACCACCATATTCTTAAAATGTTAAAATTATTTCCACTAACATCTTCAGAATATATTACTCAAAAACTTATTGAAAGTAAGCCTGAGAACCTGTGGGACTTATTCAATGTTAGTACTAATGTAGCAACTCATGGATTAGATAGAAAGATGGAATCTACGCATAAGCTTGAGTCTAAATTATATAATCTTGTGAAGAGCATGGCCACTAAGGGAGCGGCTCGTGCCTAGCCTCGATTGGTACGATTGTCCAATAGTGCTTCCTTATTACGGGGGGAAATATGAAATGAGTAAAACACTTATTCCATTGCTCCCCCCACATGAAAGATACTTCGAAGTATTCGCAGGTGGTCTTTCGATGTTCTTTAGGAAAAGCAAAGCTAAGTGGAATGTATTAAACGATATTGACAGAAATATTGTAAACCTATATATATGCGTAATAGAAAAACATGATGAACTTATAAATTATTTATTTTGGATTCCCAAATCTCGTGATTTATTCGTAAATTATAGGAACGAGATAAGAGCTGAAAAGGAATTTGAAATACCAGACCCATATCAGGCTGCTAAGTATTTTTATTCTGTAAGGTATAGTTTTAATAAGTTAATACATACTCCTTTTGCTATGAATAAAGATTTAAATAAAAACTTTGATTCAGAACTAGAATATTCAAGGAAGTTTATAGGAGGTTCTACAATAGAAAACCTTGATTTTGAGGAGCTTGTACGGAGGTATAAGCCACGCAAAGGTGATTTATGGTACTTAGACCCACCTTATTTCATAGCAACAGAGAAGGCAGAGCAAAAACGAGACTACTATATGAATACATTTGATGCAGAAGACCATATACGAATGAAGAATGTTGTAGATAAGATACATGAGGGGGGTGCAAAATTCATGGTTAGTTATGACCACAGAGATGAAGTTTATCAATTATATAAAAACTATAATATAAAAACAATAAACATTAAATATGCAGGGGCAACAGATGAACATAGAAGTAAAGGCAGAAAAGAATATGTAATAACTAATTATGAACCTACTACTCAGTACAACATCTTTCAAACAAAGGAGGAAATATGAAAGAAATCAAAAAAGATGAATTAAAGGCAATGCCTAGTTCAACAGAAGCAGAAGAAGCCTTATTAGGATGTACTATACTTGGAGGAGATAGAGAAATAGAAATAGCTTTAGCATGGATAAGAGATAATAACGCATTTTATGATACAACAAATAAAAATGTTTGGAAATCAATACAAGAACTATACAGAGATAATGTAGAAATAGACTTAATAACACTATCAGACAAAATGAAAGACATGACAGGCAATGCAGAAGCATTTCATTTAACTGGACTTACAGAGAAAGTACCAACTGTAGCAAACATAACTCAATATGCGAGAATAGTTTGGGAAAAATACATACAAAGAGAAACTGCTAAATCTGCAAGAAAATTAGTTGATGCAAGTTATGAAGACTATAAAGAAGTAGGCAACATATTAGAAACACATACTAGGTTAATATCAGAGCTAAGAGAAATACAACCATCTAAACAAATAAATATATCAGACTTAGTAGAAGAAATGAAACATAATATAAAAGATGGAACAAATATAATCCCATTTAATAAAACATATCTTGATTTTTCAGCTGGCGGTATGACTCGTAAAGAAATAACTGTTATTGGTGGTAGGCCCGGTCATGGAAAAACAACATTAGTAATTAATATTGTAAAAGGATTAATCGAGCAAGGATATAGAGTAATGATGTTTAACCGTGAAATGAGTAACACAGAAATGCTAAAGAAACTTGTTGTAATGGAAAGTCCTAATTTGCTTTATACAAATATAAGACAAAATTCTGTTGGTGAAAATAATGAAGTCGAATTTGAAGACACAGTAGATACAATAAAAGATAAATACCAAAATCTTATAATGTATGAGAAGATAAGAAACCTAGATGATGCAATGAGAGAAATTGCTAAGCATAAACCAGATGTTATTGTAGATGATTATATTCAGCTAATACAAGTAAATGGAGTTAAAGAAGGTAGAAGGTTTGAAATTGAAAAGATAATGCAAGAATATAAATGGATATGTAAATCAGAAAACTGTAGTGCAATATTAGTAAGTCAATTAAATAGAGAAATTGAGAAACGAATAGACCCTAGACCTAGAATGAGTGACTATGCAGAAAGTGGTGTAATTGAACAAACAGCCGAATCTGCTGTATTTGTATTCTATGGATATAATTTTGACCATGAAAGATACGATAGGTATGGTAGTGAGATTATTATATCAAAGAGTAGGTATGGCAGAGTGGGTACATACCCAGTTGGATTTAATGGCAACAGGTGTTCATACTATATGAATAAAGATATGGCTATGGGCGATGAACCAATAGGAGATTAACATGAGTAAAACAATATTAGGTATAGACCCAGGCAAGAGTGGTGGCATATCAGTATGTAAAAGAGGACTG
>Ga0098039_1001024_pt1 | contig 11214 bp, 4 predicted proteins | sample 6_EtaG_FD_75047 | JGI IMG/M metagenome (GOLD analysis project Ga0098039, IMG submission 75047) | Marine viral communities from the Subarctic Pacific Ocean - 6_ETSP_OMZ_AT15160 metaG | ecosystem: Environmental > Aquatic > Marine > Oceanic | place: Pacific Ocean | collected 2015-01-08 | reverse complement strand
CCTATACTAAAGAAAGGTGCAAATGATAATTCGGTTGCAACAAAAGACCCTCTTTTTGGGATGTATAAATTTACCCCTTCCCAAGTGATTGCACAAACTATTGCAGCGATGGATGATAAACTTGACGAAAGAAGACCACAATTTTCAGATAGTGCTCAGGTTGGTGCAGTTATGATAATTATTGGATATGCTGACATGTCTAAAAAAATATCAGATCTTTATGGAGTTCTTAAATTAGTAATAGATTTTTTTGGTGGTGATAATGGTTTATTTACAAAAGGGCTTCAAAAAATAGCAAATCAAGTTAATGCTGCAATAGGAGGAATTGAGGATGAAACACAGAACAGTGTTAAAATAATAGTTGATCAAGTATGTGGAATATATGGAACTGAAGATGATGCAATGAAATTTCATTACATGGAGACAAGACAGAATTTCATAGACCAATTTGAACTTTATGATTTTGTTCTAGGGCCTAACATGGGATTTGGTTCAAGAGCTATGGGTTATGTATCTGAAGTTATTAATACAACTACACCAAATACAAATGAACCGATATATCAAAAACAAGAATTGGTTATTACAGGTGCAACTGAAGAAGATGCAATTGCATTTCGTAAACTTTGTTCTGGTGCATCTTTACAACTTGCACATTATGAAAAAACTGAAGAACGATGGATTGATAATAATTCTGGTATACCCATGATTGGTAAATATACACATGGATACAAATATTTAGAAGAATTAGAAGGAGCAGATTTAGCTCAAACAAAAGTTTATAGAAAAAAGAAAGAAGTTTTTTTAAGTAGTAAAGGTAAAGAATATCTAAATGAAACGTTATGGTCAGATACATCATTTAAACAAAAATTTAAAAAAGGACTTGTAGGGAAAATAGCTCAACCTCCCAAAGGAGAGGATGCTCCACCTCCTAATTTTAAGGCCGCAAAATTAGAAGATATAATGGGTGATTTTCAAGATTTTTTTTCTGGTTTAGAAACATTATCTGGTGGTTTAAGGGAAATTGCTGGAGATTCGGGGACTGAATTGAAAAAATTTATCAAATATTTAGATGGAAAAATTAAAGAATTGGATAAATTTAATAAAACATTACAAAAAATCCTCAAGATCTTTTCAGATGGATTGCCTTCATCGGGTGTATATTCTCTCGTTATTCCAGGCGAAGTGGGTGGTAATAAATTCATTAAGGAAACTCTTCAAAGTGCTAAAGGCCGACCACCCGATTCTTTGGATTTTGCAGTTGGATTTTTAATGATGGGTGGGGGCCCAAGTATGAAAGTTCTTACTTCATTACTTGCTCCTGAGAAGTAATTCAATAAATAATAGTACTATGGCCATATCAACAAGAACATATAAAGACCTTGCATTTTCAATGTTTGCCAATCCAATGAATGGTGATATTGGGAAATCTACAGGCGCTACAGCTGTTAAAAAGGCTATTACGGGAATACTTAAAACTAATTACAATGAAAGAGTTTTTCAACCTGAATTTGGGTCAAATATTCGTGCGTTGTTGTTTGAACCAATGAATCCAGTAACAGAACAACGAATGAAAACAGAAGTTGAAGAGGCCGTAAAAAGACACGAACCTAGAGCTAAAGTTATTGGAGTGACTGTAAGAGCACAAGAGGATCAAAACAGATATGAGGTGAGAGTTCTTTTCAATCTTTCATCTGAATCTGAACCACAAGAATTAGAAACCTACTTTGAACGAGTCTGATGGCAGAAATAACAAAACTAAACATTACAGAATTAGACTTTGACACGATAAAAACAAACCTAAAAGATTATTTTGCATCACAAAGTGAGTTTACAGACCATGATTTTGATGGTTCTGCAATTTCAGTGATGATGGATGTGTTGGCATACAACACACATTATAATGCATATTACATGAATATGCTTGCAAGTGAGGCATTTTTAGATTCTGCACAATTGAGAGATTCGGTTGTTGCAAAAGCAAGAATGTTGGGATATACACCACGTTCATCTGTTGGTTCTAAGGCTAATGTTGCGGTTACCATTACTCCTAATGATTCCCCTGCAACTATTACAATTGATAAACATACACAATTTACCTCAACGATTAATGGCACATCTTATGTGTTTTGTACGGCCAATTCACACACAATTACGGTAGATGATGGTAATTATATAGCGTCTGGTGTTACATTATCACAAGGAATTCCAATTACTTTTAGATATACTGCAAATACAGCAAATACTGAACAAAAATTCCTGCTTCCAAATGCAAATACAGATGTGGAAACATTGACTGTCACGATTCAAGAATCTTCAGCAGATACAAACACGGCAGTTTATACAAAGGCGACAGATATAACGGCAGTTAATGCTACATCCAATGTTTATTTTTTAAGTGAAGATACATCGGGACAATTTTGTGTAGATTTTGGTGATGGTGTTCTTGGAAGAAAGCCTATTACTGGAAATATTGTTCTTCTTTCTGCATTGGTGACAGAGGGGGAAGATGTCAATGGAGCAAATACATTTTCCGCGGCCGGTTCGGTTGGTGGTTATTCTGTTAGTTCGGTGGCGGTTGCAACTTCAAATTCTGCAATTGGTGGGATGAGTAAAGAAACGATAGACCAAATTAAATTTAATGCTCCTAAGAATTTTGAAACACAAAATCGTGCAGTAACTACTGATGATTATAAATCGATTATAGAAAGAGATGTGGCCGGATTGGATAGTGTTTCTGTTTGGGGTGGTCAAGACCATTCGACTCCTCAATATGGAACAGTTTATATTTCCGCAAAACCAACAGGCGCTTCTACTCTGTCTCTTGCACAAATAGCAGCAATCAAAGAAGCAGTTTCATCTTATAATGTTCTTGCGATTGTTCCAGAAATCGTAGACCCAGATATTATTGATTTGAATTTAGCAATTACAGTTAAATATGATTCTCGTCTTACAACATTATCATCAGGCGCAGTAGCAGAAAAAGTAGTCCAGACAGTAAATGATTATAAAACAAATAATTTATTGAAATTTGGTTCAATATTTCGATATTCACTTCTTTCAACTAATATTGATAAAACAGAAACTTCTATTATTAATAATTTAACAACAATTACTGCAAAAAAGGGGATAGTTCCATCAACGACAACGAAAGATTCTTATACAGTGAGTTTCAACAATCCAATTTATAATGAATCTGTCACTTATGAAGGTGCAGTCACATCTACCGCCTTTTCTTATACAGATGCATCTGGAAATGTTCATGCTACGTGTTATTTTGATGATTTAAATGGCACAATAAGGATATATTATCTTTCTGGTTCTGATAAAGTTTTAGTATCCAATACTGCTGGAACTGTTACATATTCCAACGGCCATATTGCAATAACATCATTCAAACCAAATTCATATGTTGGTTCTAAGATTAATTTTACGATGAAACCATCTATTAATGACCTAATTCCAATTAGAAATCAAATGTTTGAGATAGCAAATACGAATATAACTGTCACAATGCAAGATGATGCAGGAACAGGAACAACGGTCACTTCTACAAGTTCAACTGGAACTGTTTCGTCTACCACTACTGGAACTACATCTAATACATTGAGCACAATTTACTAATAAAGAATTATGTCTGCAAAAGTTACTGCAAAAGCCGTTTCACAAATATCAGAACAATTTCCATCTTTTATTTCTGAAGAATATCCTCTTTATGAAAAATTTGTAAAAAATTATTATGAGTTTCTTGAAACTATTTGTGTTTATTATAATGTCGTTACTGAGTATGAAGATGCCTATACTTTCACTTTAGGTGAAACAGTTACAGGTCAAACTTCTGATGCAACTGCAATTGTTAAAGCGACAGGTGTAAAAACGGAAACAAATAAGTTATTCCTCGAACCCACTAATACTATTGATTTTATTAAAGATGAAATAATAGTTGGAGCTACTTCGGGTTCTAGAGGAACTATTACAAAACTTGTAAGAAATCCAGTAAATGCTCTTAAATTATTTTCTTCATTAATTGACCCCAATCAAACATCAACGGGCGTTCTTGAATTTTTCAAAAAAGAATTTTATCCAAATATTCGTAGTTCTTCTTCAACTGACCTTCGTAAATTCATACAAAATTTAAAAGATTTTTATCGATCAAGGGGAAGTGAAAAATCTTTTCGTACATTGTTCCGCATACTCTATGGCCAAGAAAATCTTGACTTTTATTTTCCTAAAAATGACATGCTCAAAGTGTCTGATGGTAATTGGGCACAAGATACTATTTTGCAATTATCTTATGATGTTTCATACTTAACATTCAATAGTCTTTCTATTACTGGATCAATAACAGGAACTACTGCTTTTGTTTCCAACGTAACAACTAGAAAACTTGGAACCATTCCAATTATAGAACTTGTTCTCAAATCTATTAATGGGACATTTTCTGTTGGAGAAACAATTACTGCAACAACAGTTGCAGGGGATATTCTTTCCGCTATTGTTACGGGGCAGATGACGGATGTGACTATTAATGATGGTGGTTCGGGGTATAACATTGGTGATACTTTGACAATAACAGATTCTACTTTACAAGGATTTGGCGCCGTGGCAACAGTTGCAAAAACAACTGGCGATGAAGTTACTGATATTTCATCATCAAATGATGGTGGTAATGGATATCAAGTTAACGATGCATTTACGTTTGATAATGATGGAACAAACGCAACTATGACTGCTGCTGCAAAGGTTTCAGAAATAAAAAATTCTTATGTACGTGATGTCGTTACGACACAAGTGTATCTATCTCTTGAATCTATTACTTTTGATATACAAGGAGATTCAACTACGACAGAAACATTACCTTTTAATGTTGATGTTCAAGTTGGATATCTTGTTGCAAATCATGCAACATTTGCAAGTGCAACTAAAGCCGCAGAAATAATATCAATTACAAATTCGTCTTTAAGAGTTTATGATAGACAAAATGAAGATTCAGTAACATATACTGCACTTGCAAATAGTGATATACTTTATCTCTTTAATGATTCTGGTGTGGCAATTACAGGTGCATTATCAGTAACGATTGATGATGCTTCATTTACAACGAATACTTCGGATATACTAATTAATTCATCTGATTATGGTTCGGCTTTAAATTCGGCAACTAGTAGTACTTCAATTGAAAATGCTATGACAATTGAAGAACTGACATTTGGTCAAATAGACAAAGTTTCTATTACACAACACGGAGATGGATATGAATCTGTCCCTTCTATTAGTATAATTAATTCACATTATAAAAATTGGTATGAATCAGATGTTGAAGAACGAGGCGGATTAAGAGGAAAGAATGCAGCTTTTTCTGTTGGAACTTTGGGGGGTGGAATAACTGACATTAAAGGAGGAACTATAAGTGAAAGTGGATTTGGTTATATTACCAATCCTACAGTGACAGCATCAACAAATACATATTCAACTGGTTCGGTTTCTGCTGATTTATCTGCTGTTTTGACTGTAGCTAGAACAAAGGATGGTGTTTTTATAGATGAATCTGGACAACCAAGTTCACAAAAGAAAATACAAGATAATGATTATTATCAAGATTTTTCATATGTCTTAAAGACAACGGATTCGATTGATGTTTGGAAACAAGATGTTCTAAAATTATTACACCCAGCGGGAATGAAACTTTTTGGTGAAGTAGCGATTACTACATTGTTAAATTCTACAATGTTTGACAGGGGGTCAAATAATATTAATTCCTTACTTGCAAATGGTCTTTCTCAATATCGTGAACTTTCATTGGGATTGATATCAGAAGTTCTTAATAATGCATTTGTAACTGTCGAAACTTCCATGAACAAAGAGGTTGAAATTGATCTCTTTCTTGATAATTCGATATATTATCAAAATTCTGGAAATAATCCATATTTATATTATGAAAATGGTACTATCATAATAATGGAAGATGGTGATAATCTTCTTGCAGAAATACCAAATGATGTTTTAAATTCACAATTTGTATCAATTGCACAAAGTATCATCGAATATCTACAAACAATATTATCTTCTAATGGATTACCAGCAGAATTATTTTCATTATTGTCTATTAAAGATGTATCTTTTGTAAATTTTGGAGCATCAGAAACAAAAATACTGACTTCGGAACCACATTATTTCCATGAAAATGATGAAATTTATTTGGATGGATTTGAAGGAACTAATGTTCATTTATTGAATAAGAAATTGTTCAGAGTCACAAATGTTGATATTGAGAATAGTGCAATTTTAATTAATAGTACAGATGGAACAGCCGATGCAGGAGATAATTTATTGCTTGAAACAGGTGGTATTATTTTAAATGAGGATATTGCAATTTTTACTTTAAACGATCCTGAATCTTTGACAGATTATGGAACTTTGAGCATTACAGATGATGAAGTTCCCCTGTCGGCAGATTCGGTCTCTATTACAACAAATGGGCAAGTATATCGACCAAGTAGAACTGTATCTTCTGGGTTGCCGATTAATTTATTGGGGAAAGAATATATTGGTGAATATTCTGATTATGAAATTGACCCTTATATTTACCATTATCATACGGATGATTTATCTTCTTTAACTCCCGATACTGTTCTTGAGTTTGACCCATATAATATCATTATAGACCAAGATGGGTTGCTTTTAGAAGATGGTGATGAAATTTTATTAGAAGATTCGTTATCACCATCTCATGGTTCTTATAGTGGAACATCTTCAAATCTTGGAAAGTTGATAGAAGAAGAGATTGTTTTGATGTCTGAAGATCATGGGGGGAGAATTGTATTGTCACATGCTGAAAGAAAAGTTGTTTTGGGATCATATCTCAAAGATGAGACAGCCATAGGAGGAGACAATATAGTTCTTGAAGATGAGGATAATATTATGTTAGAAGAATCTGGGGTAAATGCCGGGGTAATGACTTTTGACCAACCATTTGATTATGTGAGACAAACAGGAACCAACGGATTCGGATACTTTAAACACAGAGTTGACCAAAGAGTTTCCGTATAAATATAAAAGAATAATCTTTAGGAGAAAGAACAGTGGCCGCACTAGTAACACAAAATTTTAGAATACACAATGCGAAACAGTTTCGGGAAATGTTTGACGAAACTGAATTGTTTGGAGGAACATCTGTAACAGATGCACAAGGACTCCTGAATACAAATATCTATATGTTCATTGGTAAATCAGATGCATGGTCTGGTTCTTTTAGTGATACCAATGTTCCTAATCCTGCAACCGCTGCAAATCCATCTTCTGATACAACAGCAAATACATCTTATACTCATTGGAAGGACATGATTGCGGCCAAGAAAGTTGCTTCCTCTGATGTAAGTCATGTTGTTACAAGACACAATTGGGCTTCTGGTAGACATTACACAATGTATGACCATACAGAAACAATGACGAATCTCCTTGCAGAAAGAACAGGACAGACAATTAGTACTGGAACGGGAACTCTTTATCCTGTGTACGTTATGAATAGTAATTTTAATGTTTATAAATGTTTGCATAATAATAAATCAGTAGCGGGAGTTCCACAACCATCCACAGTAGAACCAACTGCCGTGACAACCACCGCTGGAGCTCCCGCTGCTCTTGGTGACGGATATGTATGGAAGTATATGTATTCTATTTCTGCATCTGATGCTCTCAAATTTGTTACATCTGGTTATATACCCGTAAAACAATTGAGAGATGCAAACGCTCTTGGAAATACTGCAACTGCTGGGGGATTGGGTTCGGGAGGAACAAAGAATGATGGTTCTGACCAAGCGACAATCGAATACAATGCAGTTGATGGTGCATTAGATGTTTTTGTAATTTCAAATGCAGGAACGGGTTATCATTTTGAAGATAATATTTCAATTGCATCTGGCGCAGGAACAAGTCTTGTTCTTACATCTCCAGGACTGACAGCTTCTAATAGGTATACTAATTCTTCGGTATATTTTACTTTTAGTGGTTCATCTTATGTAAGAAAAGTCACAGCTAGTTCATATTCTGCACCAAATATGACACTTACTTTAGATTCTACTTTGGGTACGACACTTTCTGGCACGCTTACTGCAAATGTCGCTCCATGGCCACAACTTATTGGGGATGGACATGGACAAGAACTCGTATTGACAAGTGGTACGACAGCAAATACGGTTGGTGGAGTTACAGTTATTAATTCTGGAAATAGTTTTACAACTGCAACTTTAAACGTATCGGCACAAAATGAAGGTGGTTCGGTACATGGAACTGGTGCGGTTATTACACCAATCATTCCACCAAAAGGTGGCCATGGATATGACCCCGTAACAGAACTTGGTGGTTATTTTATAATGATTAATACTAAATTGACACAAGATGAATCGGGAACATTTACAACAACGAATGATTTTCGTAAAATTGGATTACTTGCAGACCCAAATAATGATAGTGGATATACAAAATATATTGGAACCACTGGAACTCAAGCGAAGACTTTTACATATTCCAGTGCCGATCAAACAATTGATGGTGATATTATACTCAATCAAAATACAGTTGGTGCTAATGGTGCAACCGCTTATGTTGTTGATGTGAATACGGCAGCATCTACGATGAGAGTTATTGATATAACGAATGGCGCTAATACAAGTGCAGGATATGATGGAAAGCCGGGGTCATGGCAATGCACAACTGCAAATGTTGCAAGTGGATTTGGAGGTTCTTCTTCTACTATTTCAAAAATATTTTATACAAATAAAGCAGGATCGGCCGGAACCGCAACTCTTACCAATGTAGCAAATGGTGTGATGCAAATAGGTTCTGGTGATGTTATATACATTGAAAATCGTGCTCCAGTTGCTCGTGCATCTGATCAAACAGAAGACATTAAACTTATCATAGAATTCTAAAATAAATGGCAAATGTAACTACAGATTTCAATGTAAGTCCTTATTACGATGATTTCGATGAGGATAAGGGATTTTTACGTGTTCTTTTCCGTCCCAGTTATGCTGTTCAGGGCAGAGAACTAACACAACTTCAAACAATACTTCAAAAACAAGTATCACGTTTTGGTGACCATGTTTTTAAAGATGGTAGTAAAGTTCTTGGAGGAGAACTTACACTCGATAATGAAGTTAAATATTTAAAGTTAGCAACTACTGCAACTGTTTCCACTTTTGCTTCGGGTATTATTAATAATTCTGCTGCTACTGTGGGTGTGGGTACAGTAAGAGCACAAGTTATTACTACTATTGCGACTGTCGGTGCAGACCCACCAACTTTGATTGTCAAATATCTTTCTGGGTCCACTTTTTCTGCTGGTGAAACTTTATATCTCGAAGGAACAACAACTACTACAACGGCCGCTGCTGCGGCTCCTGCTGGTGATGCTTCTATTGTAAATATAAATCGGGGTATTTATTTTGTTGGTGGTTTTTTTGTATTATGTTTGCCTCAAACACTTGTTCTTGAGAAATATAACAAAACTCCTACTTACAGAATTGGATTAACAACTACAGAGACAATTGAAGATAGTTCTACTGATACAACTTTACTTGATCCAGCGGCAGGAACAACAAATTCTAATGCGCCTGGTGCAACTCGTTTTAAAATTGCTCTTACTCTTGCAAAGAAGACTACTTCCTCTACAGACCCAGTAGCAGCAAATGCAGATTCTAATTTTATAGAATTAATGCGAGTTGAAAGTGGTGTTCCTACAAAACATACGAAATATCCTGTCTATGGTGAAATAGAAAAGATGATGGCTAGACGAACTTATGATGAATCTGGTGATTATGCTATTCGACCATTTCCCATTCAGGTTGTTGACCACCAAGGAGCATCTGGAATAACAGTAGCGTCTACCGATACAACTATTATAGGGGTTTTGTCAGATTTTGAAAATGATTTTGCGGTTGGAGATAATATTCGTTTGTCTTCGGGAACTGCAACAGCAAATGTTACCTCAATTACTAATTCAACCTCAATGGTGATAAACACTGCACTTGGAGATGGTACTTCTCAAACGATGTATAATAATGATCGTATCTCTGCTGCAATGGAACCTGGCAAAGCATATGTTAAGGGGTTTGAGTATGAGAGCATTGGTGTAGATTATGTAGATGTTAAAAAAGGAAGAGGGACAACTACTACAACAAGTTTGCCTATCAACCCAAATATGGGCAATAGTTTAAAAGTCACAAATATAGATTTTGGAAATTTGGGAGACTCTATTATAAATCCCGAATCATTGACAACAACTATTGATTTACATTCTGTCACATCAAATAATATCAATCAAACAAGTCAAAATACTTACAATTCTTCAAAAATAGGAACATCTGTAATACGACAAATAGATTATTCTTCGGGCGATTTTACAAATGTAGCCGTAAGTAATACTGCAATTTTTGATGCATATATTTTTGATACACAATTAACACCAATTACAATGAATGTTGGTTCGGATTATGTATCGGGTGCAACTGACATTACATTAGAAACTGCAAAAACTTCATCTATTTTAGGTGCATATAGTGGTGCAAAAATTACTTTGGGTTCAGAAACTAGGGAAATTGTTGGTTCTGCAACCAATTTTTCTATAGGATTAGAACATGATACGGGGTCTATACTTTTAGACAGTACAGATGGGGAAGCAGATGCAGAAGATAAAGTTCTTAATGAAATTGGCGGTGCAACAATCAATGTAGGATTTTCTACAAGTGCAGATACGGCCAATCAAGTAACTCTTAATTTTTCAACAAGAGAAATTGAATCACTTGCAGTTGCAAATTCTACTTTTGGTATTGCAAATACTCCTTCAATGGATGTAGATTTATCTAGTAAAGTAAGTACTTTAGATAGAGCAAGTAACACTGTAATTTCTGATACTCAGTTAAACTCATTGGTATTTCCAATAGGGATTGATAATGTTAAAAGTTTGAATGGCGAAACGATTACATTTCAAAGTAAAAAGTGGATTGATACCACCTTAGCAACAACTGCAACAATATCTTCTCCTTCTAATTTTACCTTTGAAACTGAAGGTAAAAGTACAGGAACTTTAGAGTCACCAAAAGCGAATTATACTGTTATTGCACGAACCTCGGCTACAAGTTTAGCAAATTCAGCCGGAAATATTACTTCGGGAACAAATTTTATCGCACATGGGGAAATTGTTGATGTTTCGATTGG
>Ga0098039_1001020_pt1 | contig 11239 bp, 11 predicted proteins | sample 6_EtaG_FD_75047 | JGI IMG/M metagenome (GOLD analysis project Ga0098039, IMG submission 75047) | Marine viral communities from the Subarctic Pacific Ocean - 6_ETSP_OMZ_AT15160 metaG | ecosystem: Environmental > Aquatic > Marine > Oceanic | place: Pacific Ocean | collected 2015-01-08 | reverse complement strand
GTCCCGTCGCTGGTCAGCACGGTGTTCGCCGCGCCAATAGCCAAGCGCGTGCCCGTCACGACCCCGCTGGACGCGACCAGCGTATCCCCGCGTGTGGTCAGCGGCGAGAGCCCGGCAAACGTGCCCGCCGCCGCCCAAGTTAACCCGAGCGATCCATCAGTCTGAAGGAACGAACTGGCTGCGCCATCAGTCGTCGGGAGTGTATAGATGAGGTTCCCCGCCAGTGCAGGAGACTTGAATCCTGTGTACGACGACCCCCCACCCGAGGGCTCGCGGAGGCGAAGTTCCATGGCAGAGGCGCCAGACGCCAACTCCACGGCCGTAGCGCCATTGGCCCCGTTGACGAGAAAGCGCCCCGTGCCGACCACCGCCGGGTCGAGGATGACATCGGTGCCGTCGTACTGGAGGGTCGCGTCTTTCCCCGTACCGAGGGTGACGCCTTCTGAGTCGTCGAATTCGATGCTGGCGCCGGAGACATGGAAGTCGCCTGTGCCGACCACCGCGGGGGAGAGCACAACGTCCGTCCCGTTGTAGGTGAGATCGGCATCACCCCCGGTGCCCAAGGAGAGGTTCGTGTTGTCGGTGAGCGTGAGATCAGCCGAATGCGTCCAGGCGGCCGAGACGGTAGCCGCAGTCGCCGCAAGCAGGATGGTTTGTCCTGAGAGTTGTGCGTCGGTGTTGAGTACGGCAACGGTCGCCATCGTCAGTTCCCACCAAAGATCACATCCACGGTGCCGCCCGCGACTGCTGTCGAGATGCGTGCGCGCAGCGCGAGGTGGACCCCTGTGACGTTCACACGGTGGACGGTGCTCGCTGTCGCAAAGGTCACGGTGCCGACACTTGCCCAGGTGCCGGTGTAGTCCTCACGGTGCGCGGCTTCAATTTCCACGACACCCGCCGAGACGCCCGCGCTCCAGACAACATAGAACACGCTCTGTTGCACCTGGCTGGCGATCGAGGAGCCGATGACCGTGCTGGTCGTTTCATCGGCCGCCTGGCCATCCATGATGACGAGATGATGGAGCGGACGTGTTGACATAAGTTCCTCTCGTTCTACTCCGCCCGCTACGTCGAATGGACGTACTGATACGTCCGTTCCACAGGCCCGGTGCGCGTGAAGTTCCGCATCGCCCGCAGCTGGTCACGGAAGACGGATCGGGCGAGCGCTTCAATGTCGGCGACCGGATCGTCCAGGCCACGCCGGAAGATCTCGACGGCAAAGGCGGCCAGCGGGTAGGCCACCCCGTCGTCGTAGGCGAAGGTGTCTGCGGCGGCGATGTCTGCTTGGCGTTGCCAGCCGTACCAGCGGACGGTGTGCGCGGCGTCGGGAAGCGGTGCCCAGTAGAGGAGCCGCCCGTTCGTCCAGTAGCCCCAGGGTTTGCCCGCAGAGACAACCGCGCGTTGCTGGAGCGGCCAGCGCAGCTGTGTGGCATGTCCCCCGGTCTGTTGAATCTCGTGCAGCTCGTAAGCTGGACGGCTCGTGTCCGCATCGATCATCCAGAGACTGTCCGCGCGCAGGAGTCCTGTCGGCCACGGCGTGGTCTCTGTGTCCGCGGTGGTTGTCACGGTGGACGTGTGGGAGCCGAGGATCTCGCCGTCTCGCGCCACCAGGGTCTCGAAGTAGTCCTGCGCCGTATTGAGCATACGGAGCGCACGGGTGACGTTGGCTTCTCCCGATGCCGCCTGGATCTCGTTGTCAAGATCCTCCATGAGATTCAAGAGCGTCTGCCCCGTCATGACGGCCTCCAGGTGCGTTGGAGTTCATGCGTCCAGTTCCGCTCTCCACGACTGGGGATGATCGTGCCGTCGTGGTGAAGGGCGAACTTGTTGCCTTGGCCAATGTTGGTGATGCGTCGAGAGCGAATGAGTTCCCGCTGCATCGCCTGCGTCTCGTTGGTGGTGTCTTTCTTACGGATGGCCCGCTCGCGCAAGATGTCTTCGCACACCCGATCGAAGTAGCCGCGCCCGCAGCTGTCGAACCGCCAGATCTCACGCGCGTAGAGATCGGCGTAGAGGCGCGCGTCCAGCGGGCGGTAGGCGTGCGTCTCAGGATCTTCCCAGACGATCTTCATCGACCACCCGGCGCACAGAGCGTGTGTGACGGTCGGGTCACGCTGCCAGATGAGCCACCGCTCGTCCAGCGGCATCCAGGTGCAGTCGAGACTGGCTTCAGGGTTGGGCGCGTTGGCGCGCAGGGCGAGGAGTTCGCGTCGAATCGCGTCAGGGGCGAACGTCACCCCAAAGCGCTGCGGATGCCAGAACTGAGGCATCGCTTCGGGCGGCAAAGGTGTGGTCGCCCGCTCGATGGGGAAAGAGAATGGCGTGGGCATGCACTAGGCTGTCCGCTCGCGGATGACGGGAATCGGTGCCGTCCGCCCCGAGGTGAAGACACTGTTGTAGAGCCGCCGATGGTTCGCCTGCTTGTTTGTCGCCTGTTTGAGATGCTTCGCCATCCGGCCCCGCGCCGCCGTGTAGGTCGGCCGGCGGTTTGGCGTGTAGTTGGCCGTCCAGTCGCACACCGGACAGACGATCAAGCCCTTTGTCTTGTCTTCCACAAGCGCGGTGGGTACGGCAACTGGTGTGACGAAATCGGGGATGAAGTCGGCGCCGGCCCCCATGTCGATGGTCGAGGCTGGCGTGCCGATGCGGATGCCGAGGCGCACACGCTTGTTGCCGGGGAGGATGGCGGTGAGGACGGTGCCCCCGTCTGCGCCTTCGCCCCCCTTAACGCCGCGCCCGTTCTCGTCCCAAGCGTAGGTCGAGAGATGCCGCGGGCCACCTTGGGCACGCGCGCGCGCACAGGTCTCCATCCACGCGAGATAGCGGAGAATGGATTCCTTGACGTCGTCGATCCCCGACCAGGCGACGTGGTGGACGCGCTTGATCTCTTCAAAGGTGTAGATGCGCCCCAGGACATCATCGACCGCAGCCTTGGTGACATGCTTCGGGAGCCCCTTGAAGGAGGCAGCGACGGGGGACTCGCCCAAGTGGTCGAGGAAGAACGTGAGTTCCTGCCGATTGTAGAGCGAGGGCTCGAAGTACTCGGCAAGGGTGGTGGTCGATGGATGGCGCTCGGACATTGTGGGCCTCGTCTACGAGTCCGCAGTGGCTGCGATGTCGGTGCCGACAGACGCTTCACCGGCCAAATTGACGAACTCGATCGGATCCCAGAACTGCCCCGTCGCGGCTACGGTGGCTTCAGCCAGTGTGCCGCCTGCATTGTCGGCCACCATCATGTACAGTCCTGGCCCGACATCACCTGTGGATCCCGTGACGACGTCATCGAAGACGATGTCGGCCGAGTTACGTGTGTGGAAGAACGCGCCACGCCCGCCCAGCCCGTAGACCTTGAACAGCGTGCAGGCGGTGGTGACGAGTTCGATGCAGCCGACCGCGAAGTCTCCGTCCACGGTAGGCGCTTCCACGACGAGCCGGTCACAGCCGACCGCCGTGAGCCAGGTGTCAGCGCCGGCCGCGGTGGCGCCCACATGGGTGTGGCGCATGATGTTACAGCGATCCGCGTTCGCATCCAATGCGATGAAGTCGGTGGCTTGCCCCGTCACGTCCTGCGTCACGCAGTCGAGGAGCGAACAGTCCGCCGCATTGACGTCGATCGGTCCGGTCAAAGCGTCGAGCCCGCCCGTCCAGCGGACGTTGGATACGGTAATGCCAGCGGCGTCAATGTCGGTGTCTGCCCCGACCGCCGTGGTGGTGTCGATCTGGGGGCGCCGATCCCCGCTGCCGAGGCCCACAACCGTCAGCCCAGCCACGTCAATGGCGAGCCCAGCGGCGGCGGTGATCGTCTCGACGTGCCCTTCAGCGACCAGGATCCGATCGTCTGCCGCGCACTTGTTGACCGCCGCCTCGATGGACGTGACGGCATCGTCCCAGTTCAATCCGGTGCCCGCGCCCGAAGCATTGGAGTCGGCATAGAACGTGGTGCCGCGGTGGCGGCCAAGCACGGTCAAGATTTCCTCGTCCAGCGCGGAGAGGCCGCCAGCGGCGCCACGCGGGGGATAGGCCATGATCTGCATGTGCGTGTCTCCTACCCGGCCGACGCCGTGATGTTGGTCTCGATGTTCCGCTGTCCGTCGGCGTTGACGATCATGATCGGCTGCATGAACCGCATGGCGTCGCCGACGAACGCCTCGGTCACGTTGGCCGCGTCGTCTTGGAGTCGTGCGTAGATGTGCGGCCCCAGATCGCCCGTGGCGCCGGTCACACAGGTGATCGCCACATCGGCGGCATTCTCGGTCCAGATGTAGCACGGGCGTCGGGCGCCCCCATAGACGCGGAGGTTGACCTGCGCGGTCGTGATCGTCTCGATCCCCGCGGCCGCGAAGTTGCCGTAGATCCAGGCATCCTCGATGACGATCTCGTCGCCTCCGGTGATCTGGATCGCGGAGTCCGCACCTGCCGCAGCCGCGCCCCGGTGGTCCCACCGGATCAATTTCATACGGTCGGCATTGGCGTCACTGACGATGAAATCAGTCGCTTGGCCGGTGACGTCTTCAGTGACGCAATCGACCATGGTGAAGCCGGCGGCATTGACGTCGATCGGTCCGGTCAGTGCATCCACGCCGCCCGTGAACCGCATGTTGTACATCAAGATGTCGGCCGCGGAGACATCCATGTCGGCGCCCACCGCAGTGGTGAAGTTGACCTGGGGGCGGCGGTTCCCGTTGCCGTAGCCGTAGATCTTCAAGCCGGCCTTGTCGAGCACCAGCCCGGCAGCGGCCGTGACGGTCTCGACGTGCAGCGGTGCGACCAGGATGTAGTCGCCTGCGGCCGCGGTATCGACGGCTTCCTCGATCGTCGTGAACGCATCCTCCCAGCCTGTGCCGGGACGCCCGCTGGCGACGGTCGAATTGACATACCAGATGCCTTTGGACTGGATCCGATCAAAGATCGTCGCACGCTCGAGTTCTTGGAGGGAATACCGGACGCCCCCACCGCGGCCTCGGTGGCCGATCCGAAGGGCATTGTCGCGTAACTCTGCTGATCCTCGACCCATGGCTGCTCCCTACGGGACGGTGACGACGGCCGACTCGTCCAAGACTTCGTACCAGAGATCCCATTTGACCTGGCCGGTGTTGCTGGCCGAGGTCTCAATGTCGATCCCGCCCACCGGGACGATGAACGGACGCTGGGGGCTGCCGGAAAAGCCCGTGCCGGCGTCAGCACCGATGAGGGCGGTGCCATCACCTTCAGGAAACAGCAAGCCGCCAGCTTCAGTCGCTGTGATGTCGAGGTTGGAGGCAACGTCGGCGCTCGTGCCCGTGTCGGGGTTGATCGTCACCTTCATGTTGCACGCTTGGGTCTGGATGATGGTCGTGACTTCACCCACCAAGAAATGGACGAGGATCCGCCCGCCCTTGATGTCGAAGATCTCGGCCGCCGTGGATTGAGGAATGTTGGCCGTCGGACGCGAGAGATGCTTCCACGTCCGCATCAGGGACGACCCAGGAGCCTCGGACCCTGCCGATTTGATGATATTGACGCCTGCGCGCATGGTCTGACTCCTCTAGGTCTCGCTGATCTCTTCCCACTTGACCGTGGCTGAGGGTTTGTCGCAGAGGAGTTCTCCCTGCCAGTAGTGGTCGATGTCGAACGTCGCATTGGACGTGCGCTTCAGGAGATCCAGGTTGAAGATCTCGCCGATGGGCTGCGGCAGCTCGTTGTCGCCGTGGCCGATGAGGAAGTTCTCGCGGTTGAACCCGATGATGCGATTCGCGTCATGGAACGTCTCGGCGTGCCACGGGACGTCGGAGAACTTGTAGGGGGTCTCACCCGTGGACTTCGCGCCCGACCGCATGCGGGACTCGGGCCGCCCCAAACCGCCAGACACCGTGGTCACGGACCCGAGACTGGCAATGGTCTCGGCGCGCAGCATCTCGTGGTAGCGGCGCATGATCTTCAGATTCGACATGAGATCCGAGATGCGGGAACCGCCCCGCTCGCGGACCAGGTCGAAGCCTTGGAGGAGCAGATCTTCCGTCAAGGGGCGGTTGCCGTTGCCCGAGTTGCTCAAGACGTTGCCCTGGAAGAACTCGTTCCCGGCGGTGGAGCGGTTGATGCCGCCGATGTTGCCGACCGCCGAATCGGGGTTCGCGTTGTCGATCCAGGTGCCGAGCCCCAAGGTGTGGAGCGAAGCCGCGGACGAGACGGAATCCTCTGCGGTGATGTAGTCGCCGGCCGCCGAGCCCGAGAGCGCACCCGAGAAGGTGACGGTGCGGTTCTGGACATCGATCGCGGTGACAGTGAGCGAGTCGCCGACCTTGGTGTTGTCGTCGCTGAGATCCATGACGTCAACCACCATACCCTCGTCCACCATGGGCAGCCCGCGGAAGCTCACGGTCGCCTCGTCGTCAGCGGCGCTCATGATGCCGAGTTCGCCTTTGCCGAAGCCCAGGAGTTCGGCGTTCAAGAGGCGGAAGACGCGGCGCCGCATGGAGTCGTCCATGAAGTCGAGCATCTTCTCCATGGCGAACTCGCTCTTGGAGGCGTCCTGAAGTGACTTCCAGCTGACGTCGTAGATGCCGTGGAACTCTTGGAGCGCAAAGGTCGCTTCCGTGGTCGACGGCTGCGCCCGTGTGGTGGAGAGCGCTCCGCTCTGGGCATGGCCACGGAAGATGCCCGTGTTGCGCGTCTGGAACGGCAGGATCCACTGGCCTCGGCCACCCACCTGCTCTTTCTTCTTGCTGATGATGTTCCAGGTGACAATCTCTTCAGATGCCACGCGGGAGAGGCGTTGCTTTGCGTAGGTGTACTTCAGCGCTTCCGTGATGTCAGTCGTCGCAGCCATCTGATGTCTCCTACGCTACGTGGTCGCGCCCCGATGGGCGAAGTGGTTACGGGCAATCTCGCGGTTGGACAGGAAGACGTCTTCAGCTTGCCCGCCCGGTGAGGCGTTGCCGCCCTGGCCCGGGATGCGCGCCTTGCGCTTCTCGGTGGCCAGAATGCGCTCGAGCTGGCGGAACGCGGTACGCTGGGATTCGAGGGCCGTGCTGAAGAGATCGGGGAACGCCGCGTCGTATTGCGCGCGGGTCTGCCCTTCAGCGGGCGACCACGCGAAATAGACGTTGGTGGCGAAGTCGCGCAAGGCGTCGGCGACCGGCCCGAAGTGGTCGAGGCCGAGGTCGACGCCAGCGCCCTTGAGCGCGGTAGTGGTCGCGGCGTTGACAGCCGCCTCCTGCTGCGTGGCGGCGCGCGAGGTTTCAAAGGATTCGATGCGCCCACTCTGCGTCTTGCTCTGCTCGGAGAGTTGGGTCAAGAGCTGGTTGACGGCGCCACCCCACTTGTAGAGGGGCTCGATGTCGCCGGAACGCAATGCGTTGCCGATCTCTTCGAGATCCTTGCCGCTGATGAACTGCTTGTCGCGGAAGCTGGCGGCGAAGTCAGGAGGTGCGGCGGGTTGCTGGCCAGGTTGCGCGGGCGGCTGTTGTCCGGCCTGCCGCGCCTTCTGCACCGCTTCAGCCCGCGCGACGAGCTGCTCGGCGTTCTGGAGCGTCGAGACCTTGGTCTGCAGTGTGTCGTGATCGGCCTTGGACACCTGTGAGGCCAGGAAGTCTTTCACCGAGACATTGGTGTCAGCGCCTGGGAGTCGAATCAGGCTGTCCTCGGCGAGCGCAATGTGCTCGGGGGTGCCCGCACCGGGGTCAGGGGTGCCCGCGTCCCCGACCCCGGCTCTGGGCTGACCACCACCGACTGAAGCTGGATCTGGGGCTGGAGCAAGGTCCGTGCCATCGGGAGTGCCAATCGCCATGCCCTGACTCTAACAGGGCGGGGACGGCAGGTGTCAAGACGGCAGATGCCGGGTAGGGCGTGGGTTAGGCGATGGGATCGGGTGTGGGTGCGACCTGTCCGCGGCCGAGAAGCTGACGCGGATCGCCGGCCGTGGCCTCGCCGCCCCCGCTGAGGAGCGTCGTGAGCTGGGCTTCCAAGCCCTGCGTTTCCCCGAGATTGGCGTCGACCTGCCCCAGTGCGGCTTCGGCGGTCACGGCGGCCGTTTTCGCCGCCACCATCTGTGTGGCTTGCGCGACGGCGGACTGGATCTGGATCTGCTCGGACGCCTTCGCCATCTGGTCGGCCTGCTGCTGCAGGAAGTCCCGATGGAGGTTCCATTGCTGCACGAAGAGATTTTTCACCTGGGGAGAGGCCGTGTGCCATTCACTCGACATCATGGCGGACTCGAACTCGTCCATGAAGATGCGATGGGGATAGAACGGCATGGGGGGTTCCACGGGCTCTGCGCGCCAGAGCCGGCTGATGATCTCTTGGGCGAACTTGCGCCCCTGGGTGGCTTTGCTCTCGCGGATCGGATCGTAGCCGTCGAGGTCTTCGGCGATCTTGGAAATGTCCGGCTGATTCGTCTGCGGGTCGAGGTAGAGGATGGAGAGGGGACCGTTCATGCGCTCACGGACACGCGCTTCGCGCAGAGCCGAGAGTTCTGGCATGAGCGAGCGCCGATCGACGCGGATGTTGAACTCGGTGCCGGCGCGCAGGGTTTTCGAGGCATGGAAGGTGAGCACTTCATCCCGCATCGCACGACCGGTGTAATTCAAGGTTCTCACTGCGGGATAGAACTGCTTCACCCGGTTCACCCGCATCTGCTTGGCACGGGCAAAGCGCTCGCCGAGATGTCCAAAGAGCGGCGCGTCTTCCGAGTCCAAGAGTTCCTGCAGCATCGGGATGGCCAAGGGGCCGCGGAGCTGTCCCGTGCCCCGTTTGGACGACATGAGATCGACACCGCCCGCTTGCTCGATGAAGTCGATGGTGAGCTTAATTGTTTCGAGGAACCAGCCGGGGAGCGAGGGGCCGGGGAGGCGGGCGACCATGAGGTTGCCGGCTTCGTCAATCCCGTCGAGGACGAGTCCTGGTTTGTCGGACGGAATGCTCTTGGCGGTCAGGTCGGGGCCAAGGAGGATGAGATCATAAATGCTGGCATTGGCCTGCTCGCCCAGCTGTGACATCCGCTTGTTGAGGAACTTGTTGCCAGGGATGAGATCGGACACATAGTCGGTCGACCAGAACGAGGTGGCCGCCGGGTCGTAGTGATAGTCGGTGAGGGGCACTTCCTCGTAGGGATTGGGTCTGTCGTCCAGCATCACGCGGTCGGGGACGAAGAAGATCTCGCGGCCGGTCGGGAAGTGCGCACTGGGCGGCTCGTAGCCGGTGACGACGAGGGCCATCTCGGGATCATCATGTCCTTGCGTGCCCTGGATGGCCGGGATGAGATCCGCGAGGTCGGTGCCGCCGAGGGTTGGCCCCATCTGCTTGAGACGGGTTTGCACGACCGAGAGATCGCTGCCTCGGGCGTCCGTCGCGGCGTCTGTGCCGAACTGTTCGGCAATCCATTCGAGCGTTTTGATCTCGGCGGTGTAGACGCGCTGGTCGGGGCCGAGGGAGCGGAGGTCGCGGACCGAGGCATCGACAAAGACACTGAGCGGGCCGTGGATGATGGAGCCGACATCGCCGACACGACGGAGGTCTTCTTGGAGTGTGAAGGACTCGGGAGCGCGGCCTTGGGTTTTGATGGCGAGGTCGACCATGGCATCGGTGAGTGTCGCGTTCGCCGGATCGGGTGCTTGCGTGTCTGTCCAGAGGAACTCGCCCGTGTCGGGATTCACGCGGGGGAGCGGCTCAGTCGACACGTCTGGCACCCAGGGGGTGCGTTCCACCGCCACACCTCCCATGAGGAGCCAGAAGATGATCTCCCAGGCGCGCATCGACTGGCTGACCTTGTCATCGAGCGCGAGGATGAGGTCGTCCACGACTTCCGCCTGGGCACGGGACCGCGGGTCGTCCTTGGACGGAGAGGCGCCAAAGCGCATGTTCGGCGCGATGAGGCGCCCGGTGCGCTTCCGCACATGCTTCTTGATGAGATTGAAGACGAGACTGAGCTTGTTCGGGTCGAGCCCACGCTGCACCACCATGGACGGTTCCTGGGTGACGTAGTGCTCGCCGTAGTAGAAGCAGAGATTGGTGAGCGTGCGGCCCTCGACCCCGCCGTGCTTGCGGCGTTTCTGCTGCTGGAGGCGCGTGAAGTCGCGGGAGAATCTGTCGAGATCGTTGACCGGCTCGTCTGGCGACGTGTCAAAGGCCATGTGGGGGAGGATAGCAGAGTCTCGGGGCGTGCGCTACTGGGAGCCCATGTGGGGGTCGGCGGGACGGTCCACGGGATCGGGTCTGCCAGTCAAGGCGTGCAGAATACGTGTCTGCAGGAGTTCGATGCGTTCCAGGCGTGCTTCGAGCCGCGTGAAGCGATCGTGGGCGACCAGGGTTTCAGGGCGGGCACGGCCCAGAGGCGATTGCTGGGGCAGCGCCGGCTTAGCCTTGACTGTCTTGCGTGTGGTTTTGCGCGCCGTTGTGGGTACCCGCTTCAGCTTCGGCTTCGGCTTCGGCTTCGGCTTCGGCTTCGATGTGCGCTTTGCAGGCATACGCCTCCAGTGCAGAGATGGTCACGGGGGTGTTCGAGATGGCGAGCGGCGAGTCGGTGTGGACGCGCACCTGCACCACCGACATGAGGAAGTCCAGGCGCTGGGCGAGCTTGCGGGTGATCTCTTCGACCAGCATCAAGCGCTCATCACGGGAGAGCCGGTGCGTGGTGGACGGCGGTGCGGGGGAGCGGCGGTTCCCTGCCATCATTCCACTCCCAGATGCGGATCCCCGCGCACCCGCCGGCCAATCGGCCGATGCCGCTCCAGGTACTGCTCGAGGAACGTCTTCTTCTTCTTCGTCCCAGCGATGCTCGCTCGCGGGCGCCGGCTCAAGATGTGCTCCAGACAGACCAGGGTGTGATCTGATTTTTGAATGCGCGAGAAGCGGCCCGCGGAGGATTGCTTGGGCGGCCACTTGGCGTGCTCCAGCTCATAGGGGAGGATCGAGAGCCAGGGGGCGAGATGGACGCGCTGGTGGCGGAAGTATTCGCGGGCCACCTGCACGCGGGCGTCTGGACCGACGGTGTTGGAGAGGAGGCGCAGTCCGTGCTTGCGAAGCTCTCCGCGGAACTGCGTGTTGGCGTCTGCCCAGGCTGACGGTTTGCCACCCAAGGCGTTGACGGTGGCGACGACGTCCTGTGCCCACTCGGGGGTCGTCGTGTCGTTGAGTTCAATCTGATCGGAGATGTAGCGGTAGTTCGGGAACTCGGCGACGACGAAGGCGTGGTAGTCGCGCGTGATGGCGACGGCAAGCCCCGACATGAAGGTGCCGGTGTCGACAGCCAAAAACACGTCGGCCG
>Ga0098039_1001017_pt1 | contig 11258 bp, 4 predicted proteins | sample 6_EtaG_FD_75047 | JGI IMG/M metagenome (GOLD analysis project Ga0098039, IMG submission 75047) | Marine viral communities from the Subarctic Pacific Ocean - 6_ETSP_OMZ_AT15160 metaG | ecosystem: Environmental > Aquatic > Marine > Oceanic | place: Pacific Ocean | collected 2015-01-08 | reverse complement strand
CAATACTGGGATATACATCATTCAGGTTTAAACTTATTATTTACAAGAAGTGATGGTACTGGCAATGTAGTTATTAGAAGTTCATATATAACTGACCATGCTGTAACTAGTAAACCTGCATCAAATGGAAGGCACTTTGCAACAGGGGACGCTGACTACCAACAGAATTATTCATGGATTGGTTTATATGATCAGCAGGCTGCAACCACTGAACATGATGCTGATTTTGGGGACTGGGGTGAGTAATGCCTGCAAAAGTTAGTAAACAATTTCAATATTACGCTAGGGTTGGATCAAATAGGGTTGTAAATGGACTTATGCATATTCTTGTAAGAAATGATATGGATAAAGATGATGCAGTAGAAGAATATTATAGACACTGGGGTGGAACAGAAGGGTCTGGAGGCCCTGATGATGATGCACAAGATGCTCATCCTTTTAACAATACAATACCAGGAAACCCAGATAGGACAGGGCATTTAAAAGCTATAGGGGATTATGATTCATTTTTATATTTTGTTACTGTAGCTGGAAATCTTCAGGCGCATGAAACTAATGGAACTATTTTAGGCGGCACTCATACTGGGTCTAATAATGTAGCAACTCTTACCACATCTGGTTTGGTAAGCAGAGGCGTAGAAGGCCAGATTGTTAAAAATATTACTGACGGTTGTCAGGGGGTTATAACAGCTAGTACATCCACAACAGTATTTTGTAGTGGAGGTTTATCTGGCGGAACTGATAACGATTGGGATAATGGTGATACATATCAAATATGTAATAATCCTGAAGCTCAACCATGGCATGAAAGTGCCCCTAGCCATCTTAAATGTCAAAGCTTTGTTAGATATCAATTATTAGGACGGCATAATAATGTTGATGGTCATTCTGGTAATAATTATCTTCACTATGGATTACCTGTTAATGAGTATGGATGCACAGCTGCTGGTCAAGGAGCAGAAACAATTCCAGTTGATCAGGCTTTAATTTCAGGTTCTGAAAGGTTGATTGTAAACACAGGTAGGTTTACGCCAACATCAGGTACTACAAATTTTGGGTCTAATTTAGCTGGACTAGTTGCTAATAATACGTTCTTTTCACCAGTATCTAATATAGAAATATATGGATACCATCCCGCTCCTCTATATGATACAAGTAGCGCAGAGCAGTTTACAGCAGGAGATACTCATTATGCTCTTACAAACCATGATACAGCTTTTTATCATTTAGTAGTTGATCTTAATTTTTTTGGATATGAGAATCCAGGTGGAGACACAGTGACATTTTTTAGAAACAAAGTAAATATATTTTTTCAACCATTTGGAGAATCTGCTGACGTAAAGTTCTCACAAACACCAGGTACACCATTTACATCATAATGAAGAATAAACGGTTAGAACAATAATGAAAACTTTAGTAAATTAGAGGAAAGCCATGCCAAACGGACAATCAGCATATAGCGTATATCGTAGAGCAGGTAAATCAAAGGGCGAATACCGATCTTCTTTACAAGGCCTTGAGGATATTGCTTCTAGGAGAGAGTTTCAAAGAGAAAGAGGAGCAATACGAACAGAAAAAAGGGAAAGAGTACTTGATACTTTAATGTCCGCAGTTGAGTTGGGCAGTACTTTATATGGTGGATACTTGGATAAACAAGAATTTGAGAGTTATTTGAAGGGTGTTGAAGGCGCTACAGGTGAATCCGCTCTAAAAGTAGGTAAAGGTGGTAAGCCTTGGAAAGAAACGACTTTATGGGAAAAGATGTTTTCAGAGCCTCAATATAAATTTGGTGATGATATACAAATGACTAAAGCTGATGTAACGATGACCAGTCAAATGTATAAATATGGAGCAACGCCTGATTATACTAGATTCAAGCCGACTTCAGTTGCTGAAGAAGTAGGACTGTCAAAAGCTACCACTGTCGTTCCTGAAGTTGGAAAGGGGACAGTACTAAAGCCTGAAGCTGACAAAGGATATAGTACAGAGGGTATGTCTCCTACGGTAAAAAAGATGTATGAACAGCAAATGGGAATTGATCAAGATGAACAAATTGCAGGTGGATGGGGAACAACAGAAACTGGGGGTATTGTTCCCGCTGAAGAAGGTTTACAAGCTGAAGAAGGATTAGAGGATTGGGAGAAAAAAATGCTTAAAGAATTAGAAGGTCAAGATTTAGGCGGTATGTTCTAATGGCAGGTAAAACACTAGCAAGAAATCATTTATCCTCATTGGCTAACAAGGGAAGGTTTGGCGATACTGAGATTGCCAAATCAAAGTTTGTTGAGCCGGGAGCTCTATGGCATGTTACAGAAGGTGAAAAGAAAGCCATGAATATGTATGGTCAGGAGGGCGAACAGATGGTGGATGCTGTTGGTTCTGGTACGATTAACCCTGAAACTGGATTAGAGGAAAAGTTCCCATGGCTCATAGCAGCAGCTGTTGTTGGAGCTGGAGTTGGTTTATATAGTGCAGCAAAAGGAGCAAAAGAAACCAAAGAGCAGGGTAGATACGATGAACGGGCTGGTTTTCAGGGGATACAACAAATTAAAGAATCAGAAGACCTTCTTGAAAAGAACTTTGAGGCTCAACGGCAGGCATCTTTACAAGATTATCAAATGGACACAAAAAATTTATCAGCAAAAACTGGAATTGAAATTGAAGACCTAAATAAATCCACTGAGACTTTGATTGAAAAAAGTAATATGAGACAGACCGCTGGCGTAACAGAAAGAAGATCAACAATGTGGGATAGAATCGAAACAGGCTTTGGCTTGGGTAGCGACAGTTTAACTGCCAATTTTGCTAAATCAATGGGTGAACTAGAGGGTGGATATGAATCAGAGAAATCAAGATTAAAAAGTGAGAGGTTAAGGTTTGATAATATGATTCGTTTGGGTAGAGAACGTCAAAGAGGAGTGCTTGTATAGGTTATGGCTACAACAGCAGATGTATTAAGATCAGTAAACGCAATACTCCAGAGTGGTGAGCGTAGGGAACAGTATAAAGTTCAAAGTGCTTTGGCTATGATGCAGTTTGCTCAACAAAAGAGGATGCAAGATGTTGCTCTTACTCAAAAGAATCTTGATCTGGCTCAGAAGAGTCTTCAAACACAAAAACCAATAGTAGCTTCTGAATTTCTGTCAGCCACTGGTTTAGGTGGCATATATGTAGAAACTGAGCCTGGGGAATCTGCTGAAGGTTCTATATCTGAGATGGTAGATACTTTAAGAAGTAAACAATATTTAGGTAGAAAGTATGATAAAGAAAAGGCTCGAGCCATTGCTGGAGCTGTTTGGAATTATTACAGTGCAGAAGACCCTACCTCAATTATACGATTAGGAAGTAATTTATATGATGCCAGTGTGGCGATTGAAGCTGGCGTATCCTCAGAAGCTCAAGAAGATTTGTTTGATTCGTTTAAGAAACTTGGTATAACGGCTGACTTAAAAGATATATCTATGGCTGCCAAGAAAGCAAGAGTTTCTGAGCGGTATATTAGTAAGGAAATATCTGAGTTCTTACAGGGTGATTATGATATACAAAGCCCAATAGGCATATATGCAGAAGTCCCAGAAGCTGTTGAGGAAGCTGATATGGATAGACGATTACAAGAACAACCTGTATCAGCCAGTAATATTGAAATGGAAACCACTAGGGAAGCTTTAAGAATGGCTGAAGCTAAATATAAAGGACTTCAAAATAAGATGGATACAAAGATGGCTTCCGATGAAGAACAAGAAGAATTTTATGCTCTACCAGCATTACTGGAGAGATATAGATCAGAGTTGGATGAGAAGAGTGGAGTTGTAAAGCAATCAGTTGAGGGGGATATTGGAAATTTAGCTGATAAAATTGAGGAAATGAACAAATTAGGTCTCGGTAGATCACCTGAGGTTGGAGCATTGAAACAAATGATTCGTAATAAAAGAGTTGAAAGGTTAGACCTTATGAAAAAGGAAGCATCTGAAAGAGAGAGATCGAGAGTGTCTAAAAGAATTGAAGATATATCTCAGTTATTAGAAATACCAGAATCTGAAGCAAAGGAACGTGTTGAGTCAGAGAAAACGTGGATGGAAGGCGGCACCAGATGGGCAGACGAACCTGGTTTTCGATTCTAGGATATATAAATGCCTCAAACTCTATCCGATAAGCTATACGAAGAATATAAGCTGAAAGCATCAGCATCGTTAAGAGGAGACTCTGATCTTGCTGGCCGCACACAACCTACCTCATTAGAGCCACAACCTCAACCTCAACGAGATATATGGGATGTAGCTAAAACTGGTGAATATCCAGAGTGGTACAGACCCACAGAAGGTGAATCACCAGCTTCAAGTATGTTGAATGCCGTTGGTGTAGGTTTGTGGAGTTTTGTTGATACCGCATCCTTTGGAGGGGCAGGGGCTCTTGTTGATGAGGAGAGATTTCTAGATTTTGAAGACCCAGTTGCTAAATGGACAGGCGCTCTTGGTGGATTTGCGGGATTTGTTGCAGGAGCTCCATTAAAAGTAGGTGCTAAGATTGCCCAAAAAGCTCTACCAATATTAGGTAGAGGGGCTTTAAAGAAAATGGGTAAGCAAAGCGCCGATGAAGTTGTTAGAGGTATGAAAGAGGTTGCAAAGGATGGCGGCCTTAGCAGGAAAGCAACAAAAGAAATTACGACTGGGTATAGGAGTCTTGTAAGACAAGCTCAAGTTGACCCAAGACTTAGAGGTGCTAGATTTGAAGAAGCTACCAGAAGATATTTAGCTGAGTACGCTGCAACGGCAGAGGTAGCAGGGACGATTACAAGAGCTGAGGGAGCTGCTTTACAAACAATGTTTAGTAACAATGTTTTTAAGAGGCCAATACAGGACTTTATTGGATTGATGGGAGCTAGAGGATTAGCTCAAACTAACCCACGGCTTGCTAGAGTTATAGGACATTCTTTAAATGATTCAATAATGTTTGGAGCTATTGATACAATATTTGAAGGAGTGTCAATGATTGAAGATAAAGACTTTGATATTACTGCTCCTCTTTGGGGTGCTGGTACTGGAGCCATGTTCGGACAGTTAAGTTGGTTGAAGCCGAGAGGTAAGGCGGCTTCATTCAAGAAAGATTTTATGGCAGGAGTAAAAGATGTTTTTACTCAAAAACCTTTTAAAGACTTGAGTAGGGAACAGCTTAAAACTCAAGCTAAATTTTTAGGTGAAAATATTATAAAGGATGGTAACGAAACTGCTAGTGTAGTATTTTCATATGGAGGTATAAGAGGTCAAACTTTAAATCTCAATTCTGACGGCTTATGGGGTGAAATGAAAAGAATTTGGGGAAATAAAGCTGATGATGCATTGGTTGCTCTTTTAGAACAACAAAAGAATAAGTTTGGTAAAAAGATGATGAGGTATGCAATTAACGAGGAAGGCAAAAATCTTATGCTAAACTGGAGAAGGATGATGCTTGGAGGTACCTTATTTAACGCTCATACAATTTATGATACATGGGCGCATGAAGCAGAGCCAGATATTAACGATGTACTGCCAAGTTTCTTGATCGGAGCATATGTTCAAAGGCGTTCAAATCCTAATAAGTTTGATCTTAATAGCAAAGGAGATATGAACAGACTTAGAGGTAATATGGTAATATTAGGAGCCGATCCATCTCAACTCGCTACAGTCCCTACATTTGATTTCCGTCATAATAGATTTGAAAGCATATTTAATAATTCAAAATTTGAATCAGTTGTTGAATTAGCAAGAGATTTAGAGATTGGTGGTGATAATGAAACAGTTTCTAAACCTTTAGCTGAAGGGACTTCTAGCGCAAGAGTAAAGCCAAACCTACTGTTTGATGAGCTTCTTCCTCAATTAAGAAATTTCTTTCCGAATATAAAAACACTTGATCAAATATCATCGCAGGATGCTAAGACAATAGCTGATGCGGTAATAAAGATAGACTCTAATTATGGAAGTGCAAAGGGCAGACGAGAAGCTAAAGAAAAAGATTTACTTGAAGTTCAGAAGAACTTTGAAGACTCATTTCCTATGTTGATTGAAAGTATTAATGACCCAGAAAATGTTTTAGGAATAAAAGGTGAAAATAAGGTAGATGGTTCTAGAATATTATTGATTCCAGATAGTGTTGGTGTTAGTGAAGAGTTAAAGCAAAAGGCAAAAAATGGTGAGCTTCTTAATTCTAGAGGAGAACCTTTATTTGGTGTTGATGCTGATGGAGTCCCAATAAAGGGAGATCAAGCTGTTGATTTATTGTATAATAAAATTGACGGTTTTCAAACTGCATTAACAGCAGCTGATCAATTACTCTTAGCTGAAAAGGATACCAACCCAAGTACTGGCACGAAAACAATTAAATCTGAAGCGTTGTTAGCAGATATAGTAGAGAAGGTTATTTCTTTTGAACAAAATGTGGAGAGTAAATTTCCCGATAATTCATCTATGGTTGATAAGTTTTCAATAGCTGATTCTTACTTTGATTATGCAGATATACTTCAAAGAAACCATGCTTTGAGAATGGGAAAATCTGTTATTGATACCTTCACAAAACAAGACGATAAGCTTATTGGACTAATGCAAAATGCTGGTGTTATGCACAGTCCTGAGTTAATTGCCAAAAGTTATATAGTCGATAATATAAGTAAGGTAGATATAGTAGGAACAGAAAATGCAGATCAATTATCAAAAGACAGAAGATTCTTATCCAGAGTTTTAGAGTTACAAAAAGCTGCCAGCATTGGTCGTGAGTTTGATATATGGGAGATACCTAATACTCCAGAGGGTAGATTAAAAGTAGATACTAAAGATGTTCAACAACTAAGAAAATACCTTATAGGTAAGGGTATAAAATTAGATAATATACCAACCTTTGTTCAATCAAGGTTAAGAGGTCAAGCTGTTAATGAAAGGGTGAAAGATACAAGACTCACTCAGAATCAAGTTGAATCCTTATGGAATTTAACTGGTGTTGAGGGAGCTAGTTTTGGAGTAGCGATTAAAGGTAAGCCTGCAGGATTTTCAGTGAGACTGGTCGATGACGCAAGGGTTGAGGGTCATCCCGATTCTAATATGGGTAGACTTGCTAGAGAATATAATGAAATAGTGAGAAGAATGATTGATGACAGTAATGGGTTGGTTGTCGCTGAAGCTGAGAAAATGTTAGTAACTGATATGACGTATATGAAAGTGCTTCACTCATCCGTCGCTGAAGCCGGCATTAAAGATTCATCTCAGAGTGCAAGGGCGATGCTAGCAGACTTTATGACACAACTCGGAGCTACTGAAAAAGGTTGGAGCGCATTTAGAGAACAACTAAGAAGGTTTCAAAATGAGAATCCAACTAATGCAGCTACAATGATAAATTGGCTTAGCAAAGCTGGTGTCCTTGAATCAATAGATTCTGCTAAAGGTATTGATTGGAATATCAAAAAATTTAATCAGGAGATAAGAGAAAAGCTTTCAAGATATATGGACGCTCATGGTTTTGATGCTAAATATGTTGAAAGAGTATATGTCGAGGCGGAACAGAGAGGTAGAGATAATTTATTAGAGGATTCTCTAGAAAGAGCAGGAGAAAAACCACTTGATTTAGCTACTTTTCACAAGAGATACAGAATTGATGGTAAAGATTTAACAAAAGTAACACCAGAAGAATCGAAGTTATTCTTTGATACTGTTGTTTATTATGACCAGCCGAACAGGATTCTTAACGCAAATATAGTTAATAAACTACTTGATAGAATACACGTTGATATTAGAGGTGACGGTAGCTGGAAGCCTTTTTCTAAATTATCTCAAGGTGAAAAGGATTATATGAGGCCAAGTGTTGTTAGTGATATGATAAAGCTACTTGGTTCTCAAAGAGCTCAAGTTAGAATAGAGGTAATGAAGTGGAATGGTAGCGATGTTGTAAAAGAATCAGAAACAGTGCAGTACTCTAGGTTGAACCAGTCTATGGCTAACCTTGAGGTTCCATATTTAATTGTAGATGGAAGATTCATGGTTGACACTCTATCAGCCGACGGTAGATACATTGTTCAGAGAGAGGTTAATATATTTCATGACTCAAAAGCATTAAATGGCCCCGAGCAAGACCGCATAAGAGATATTAGAGAAAAATTTGAATCTTATATTGGATCACGAAGATATATCTTTCCACAAAACACTCCAGATGCCCGCGATACTCAAGGTAGAAATGGCGAGATTGGGTTACAGTTAATGGAAATTGCACCCGGAATGGATCCGATTGTTGTAGAAAGAGGAAACTTGTGGAACATAGAACAACCATTTAGAGAATTAATTAATGAGTATGCAGACAGACCTGCATTAGACCATGATGGCAGAAAATTACTTAGAGAAATTAGAACAAAGATTGATGAAAAGCAGACAATAACAGCAGATGAATATGACCATATGTTAACTACATTACTTATGAAAGATATGTTGACTGGTAGCGATGGAGATAGAACGTTTATTGAGTTGTTGAATGGCGCTGATTCTCAAAAGAAAATGAGCAGGGTAAAGCTTTTTAATACCAAGAAATATGTAAGATATGATAAAGATTTTATATTGGACGTTGCTGAGATTCATAAAAATGACCCAACAATTAGTGATCCCCTTAGAAGAATAGCAAGAAACGATGGGTTTGGTGTTGCTATATGGAACGATGAAATGCATGCTCAAATAAGACCAGAGGTAGAGAAAGCTCTTAAGTCAGCCGGTTTGGAAGGTACTTGGGCTTGGGATAATATTATAGGAACCGCTCATGATAAAGTATCTGGTTTTGACAGTATTGGATTTGTTTCAAGAGATCAATTAAGATTTATGCATACCATGACTGGTAATGATCCATATTCATTTAATCCTATAAAACCTGTTATATCTTCAGGAGGAGCTAACTCACCATTACTTTTAGGTAAAACATTATTTATATACAGTCCTGAGCTCGATGGATTTTTTAGAGGAAATAAGGATGCTGATATATTATTAACAAGAACTGGAGCAAAGGCATATAATCCAGTTGGTGATCAAGTAGATACAAGTACTATAAATGTTGGTTGGTCTGAATTGAATAACCAGACAAATGTTCCACTTAGAAAAATATCAATTGAATCACTAGGTATAATGCAGAACAAAAATCCAGAGTTCTTTGAAGCCAAACTTTCTCAGGCTGATGCTAACTATATGAACACCAAAGAGTCAGGCAGTATGTTTGAATCAGAGTTTTCTAGAAGACTGGAGACTAATTTAGATTCAATGGCTGATTTAATTAAAGACCCAATTGCTCTGAAACAATGGGTAATTGAACAACTGGGGGACGCAGGTACTATCGCAGATGCTATGTCTGGTGAGTCTTCTGTAAAGACTTTAAATAATTTAATTACATTTGCTATGCATACTAGAGATGCTAATGTAATGAGCTATAGTGATAGAATTGTTAAAAATAAACTATACCAAATATTTATTGACAGTGTGATAAATGGACAAAGGTCTGCAACTAACCAATTTAATAGAGAGGATTCACATAGGTATGGTGGCAATGCTGTTCTAATACCAGGTGCAATATTTGGATTGAAACCTACTCTTGTTGATAGAAGCGGTAAGAAGGTAATGGTTGGTGAAGTTATGTTACCTAAATATACCGAAGATTTAACTATTAAAGAGCTCGATAAAGAAGGCTTTGAAATGAGGTTTATGAGAGGAGAGGAAGTTTTAACTGGAGATCAAGTGTTTGGTAAAGTTCATTGGGATGTTTTGTTAGGTAAAGAAGTTGAGAGTGGCGCAAGAATAGGTGAAGTTAAAGAAGCTCTAGATTATTTTATCGGTCAGGGTGAAATCGCTGAGGGTACATCAATTGGTATTATGGTTAGAAGAAACCCAAGAACAAGACCAAATGATTTTGCTTTGATGTCGTTAAAGGGATTTTTAAAAGAAGCGTATGGTAATTCTGTGGCTGTTAACTCACTTGATGTTGCTAATGTAATGGAAGGTGATTATGATTTTGATAAGGCTGACTTCTTCTTTTCTCATAGACCAAATATGTGGAATCATATTAAAAGATCGTCTGAGTTTTTTGTTCAAGGTCAAGACCCTACTGAGTATATGGGTGACATATCTTGGAGTCTTGGCATGGGAGCTGGGAAGGCTAAAAAGAATAAACATGAGATGATTGCTTCATCTAATGTGTATAAGTCTGGCATTGGTCTTGTACAAAAAGTTCCAAGAATGTTGGGTTATTTAGGAAATGTAGGCGCTGAAGGTAAGAAAAATTCTGATATTATAGGTTTTAATAGTCAAAGGCCAAATGAAAAGTTTACAAATCCTAAGATTATATTAGATGGTATCGTTAATAGAAATAAAGCAGAAGAAGCAGAGTTTAAACTTGTTTTAGATTATGATAATCTAGACTTCTTCATGAGATCAGCCCTAGAAACTCAGTATATAATTGATGCTAAAGGTGAGTTAAATAAAGAGATTGCTCAAAGCGTTAGATCGTGGAGGTCTGAATTTATCTTCCCTAGAATGGATGATTCTTTTGTACCCGGTGAGGCAAAGAATAAGGGAATGGGATTTATAAACGATATGAGAAGTAGTGGAAACCATCAGGGTAAAAGGGTGAGAATTTTTAGAAAGATTGTTAAAAAGAAGGATGGCACATGGGATGAGATTGATTTAAGTAATCTAGATATGGCTATTGTCAATCAAATGCTGTTTGAATACGGTAATTTTCTAGGAATAACTAGGGACTCTGTTTATGAGAACACTGGAAGTCAAAAGAAGACTGAATATATTGATGCCTTTAATGGTTCTGATAGGTTTATGAGTTTTAACAAAGATTTAAATAATAACTTATACTATAAGCTGAGAAATAGAACTGGTAGCAATGTTGGTAAAGAAAATTCAGCTTGGAGAAACGATGAAGATTTTAATTCTTATTTTAATGTAGAGGAAAGAAGCTTTACAAAGGGCAGGGGAAAGAAAGCTCAAGAAATAAAATATAAAACTCCTACTGCTAAACTTTTACATGACGACTCTATAAGAAATGCTACTGACATAGCAGCTGGCAATAGAGGAGCTCCAATTGATAGAATAATGATGAGGTTTAGAAGTGCTGATCCTCTCAACACATATAAGACTAGAGTTGTTGGCACTGCTATAAATGATATAGTTGATGAATGGTACAATCGATTACTTGGCGGTGGTTCTTCTATGACATCAGGCGATGCTGATATTATTAATCAGAGGTTTATAGATAGGGCT
>Ga0098039_1001009_pt1 | contig 11307 bp, 15 predicted proteins | sample 6_EtaG_FD_75047 | JGI IMG/M metagenome (GOLD analysis project Ga0098039, IMG submission 75047) | Marine viral communities from the Subarctic Pacific Ocean - 6_ETSP_OMZ_AT15160 metaG | ecosystem: Environmental > Aquatic > Marine > Oceanic | place: Pacific Ocean | collected 2015-01-08 | reverse complement strand
GAAGAGCTTAAAAGAAATAAAAACAAGCTCCAGTTGCTTCAGGGAATTCCCTGTGGTACCGCACATCCCAAATGTAAATTTATTAAGGATGCATATGTTTCTAAAGCAACCATCCCACTCAACGAAAAAGAGGCCGAGAACCTCTCGGGGCAAATTGATGACCTGAACGACGATATTGAGGAGATTAACCCCGATGAAGTTGAAGATCATATAGGAAAATACAATGAAATTGTTAATAAAAAGAATGCACTGTCCAATAAAATAACAAATTATGACCTTAAAATAGAGAAAAATGTTAGTATCATTAAAAACTTGATGTCTGAAATAGAAATATCAGAAGAAAAGGTCTCAGAATATGAACTAAATAAGGAAATTATTGAAAATCTGGGGAATTTGTCACAAAAGTTAAGAGGCTTAAAAATCAAATCACAAAATTTTCAAAGCAATCATGAAAAGTGTACATCATCTATTCTGGATATATATAAGTCTGTCGGATCTTTAGAACAAAAAGTTAATAATCTGATAACTCAGAGGAACGAATACCTTGATTTACAGGAAGAATTCTCTTCTTATGATCTTTACCTGCGCTGCATGCACCCAAATGGGATAGCCTATGATGTTATTAAGCGCAAATTACCCGTAATCAATGATGAGGTTGCCAAAATCCTGGCAAATATCGTTGATTTTGAGGTTTTCTTCGAGGATGACGGTAAAAGACTTGATATCTTTATTAAACATCCACGCCACGAACCTCGTCCGCTAGAAATGGGGTCTGGAGCCGAGAAAACAATTGCCGCCATGGCAATTCGCTTGGCTCTGTTAAGTGTTTCTTCTCTTCCAAAGTCGGATTTCTTCATTCTTGATGAACCTGGGACGGCCCTGGATGAAGATAATATGCAAGGGTTTGTTGACATACTTGATTTGATTAGATCATACTTTAAGACCGTCCTTCTTATCTCCCATCTGGACAGTCTTAAAGATTGTGTTGATATGCAAATTGTAATTGACAAGAAAAATGGGTATGCTTTTATCCAGCAATAGGACTAATTATAGAGTATAAAAGGAGGGTTTATGACCATGGTAGAAACAGCAAAAGGTGTAATTGATATCGCACTTGAAAAGATGGTTTCCCGCAAGTTGCTTGTTTGGGCAACCGCTACTGGTCTTATGTTTACTTCTCACATCGATAGTGGCGATTGGCTCATTCTGAGCGCGCTGTATATCGGTGGTCAATCTGTAATCGACGCGATTGTTAAATTGAAGGGAGCCTAAAAGATGAAACTAACAAAATCCCAGTTAAGAAGGCTCATCAAAGAGGAGCTTAATGAAATGATCAGCGATCAAGAAAAGGAAAAGGAAAGAGCCAGTCTTGAACACAAATTCAAGGTTGATGGAATTATGAAAAGAGTTATGGAACTCTCTGATGAAAATCCACTATCTGATAGTGTTGGTCATATAGGCACCAAAAATATATTTTTGACACACCTTCAAGATATTAATTTTGATTGGGCTTCCCCTTCTGCTACAGAAGACGAAGTAGAAAATATATTTCGTCAATGGCACCCAAGGATAAAATAAAAAATTGATTAATATCAACATTGGAGATTTATTTAAGTCGGTCGGCATGTTCTTAATTAAAAACTGGCAAGGTGTCGGCTTGGTTATTATGATTATCCTCTTTTTTATAACAAAAAATGATTATTCATCACTCAAAAAGTCGATGGATGTAATGAGTACAAGCTATGAAGAGCAGATTGCAACATTGGAAGCTCTCCACCAAAAAGAGTTGGCCGCCCGAGAAGAGGCTATAGCCAAATTTGAGCGTGATCTGATAAATCTGACAGAAAAATATAATGAGTCGGTAGCCGATTTAAGCAAAAATAAAGAAAAAGACATAAAAAAGTTCATCAGAGATTTCGACGAGCAGCCAGAGGAGTTGGCCAGAGAAATTGAGGAGGCTTTTGGATTTGAATATGTGGAGTAAAATCACATTATTGTTTCTTTTTGGTTTTTTAAATTCAGCACAAGCTGCCGATGGCAAATTTACCTTTATTCAAGAAGGAAAGGCAGCACCCTTTACTGGAACATTATTTGATCCCGAGGCAACAGCCAGATTATTGGCAAATCACAAGTTTCTAAAAGAAGAATATGATTTAAAACTCGGATTCGAACTGCAAAAGCAAGAAGCACAATGCCAACTTAAAATTGATCAACTAAATATTACAATTGACACAGAAAGAGAAAGATTCAATTCAACATTAGTTTTAAAAAACACAGAAATCGAGCAATTAAACAAGATCATCCGAAAGAAGCCTGGAAAGAACGCCCTTATTTGGGGTGTTATCGGAGGCTTTGCAATTGGTGTCGGGGCAACTATTGGAATAACATATGCGGTGAATAAATGAAAAAAGACTTAAATGAAGTTGCCAAATATGAAAATGCTATTTCTAAGAAATATGGGAAAGAAGCAATACAGCACCCAAAAGCCGACTGGGATGATGAAAAAGAAAAAGATTATCAGCAGCAAATCCGCGAATTACACAAAAAAGAAATAAAACATCGAGAAAATAATGAAAAAGTAGAAGTTGATGGAGTTTTAATATCTAAAAAACTAATTAATAAAGACAATAATAGGATTTGTCAAACATGTCGTTCTTATTCTTTTGATTCGCGTGATGATGTTTATATGACAAAATTTGATTGTTGTTTTAAGTGCTACATTCAGTGGGTCGAAGGTCGCGAGGAAAGGTGGAAGTCTGGATGGCGCCCACAACAAAAGGAATAAAATAATGAAACTTACAAAATTTCAATTGAGAAAAATTATCAAAGAAGAGATTGGAAAGGTTATCGAAGGCGCGCCCTCTGACGCTTTCGGAGATACGGAAGGAGAGAAATATTGGGGAAAGGCTGCTGAATTGGGTGGTGAATCTGGAGAACTTCCAGATCTCGGGACATCAAAGACTAGTGCTAGAGATGCTCTTCTTGCCATCGGTGCTCTGGCACTGCAATCTGGAATGACAAAAGAAGAGGTCCTAGAGGCCCTAACTCAGAGTCTATAAAAAAGAAAAAGGAATTAAATAAATGGCTACAACATTAGAAATTATTACAGGGATTAATCAGGCAGCAGCAAATGCCTACGATGGATCCCACGACGAGCGCTTCGTAACCGGAGATGTCAAAAAGATTGGTCTAAGTCGGGAAGAGGGCTGCCCAATCATTGATAGTCGGGTTTCTGATGGTTTCGGCGTGAAAATTGTCGGAGACATGCTCCAAATTAACTATGAATCAAATGTTGCCCTGTCTTCTGTTTATGCAGTTGGCTTTGAGGAAGAGTGCGAACGCAAAATTCAACAGATCGCAGACTTTTTGAAGAAGGAATATAAGGCTATCACTGGAAAATCACTCTCAATCACTCCACAAGGCGAAGCAAAGTGCCTCGTCCAGAATACATCAAGAGTGAGAACATTTGTGACAGCACACAAGATGTACAAGATTGGCGGAATGAAGCAGGTTACCACCCTTGGTGAGGCAGTGACCGACACGATGGCTGTCAATTACCACAAATTTTTAAAAGAAGGCGGATTCGCCAAAGAATAAAAAATGTCATACACACTCTCCAAAAAGGAAATAGTAGCTGAAATACTAAAGTGTGGAAAAGATCCGATCTACTTCGTAAATAATTACGCAAGAATCTCACACCCGATCAAAGGTCTTATTCCATTTAAGACTTATGACTATCAGACTGACCTTTTAACAGATTTTAATGATTACCGCTTTAATGTAATCCTCAAAGCACGCCAGTTGGGCATCTCAACTATTGCTGCTGGCTATATTGTTTGGATGATGCTGTTTCATAGAGACAAGAACATCCTCGTTATGGCCACAAAATTCAAAACAGCGGCCAATCTTGTCAAAAAAGTTAAGGCAATTATGAAAAATGTCCCAGACTTTCTTCTTATCGCCAATATATCAATTGATAATAGAGCGTCTTTCGAGCTTTCCAACGGTTCACAAATTCAAGCAGCCTCAACTTCCGGCGATGCTGGTCGTTCCGAAGCACTTTCTCTTTTGGTGATTGATGAGGCCGCACACGTTGAAAACCTAAGCGAGCTTTGGGCCGGCCTGTATCCTACAATTTCAACTGGTGGTCGAGTGATCGCTCTTTCTACTCCAAATGGTGTTGGAAACTGGTTTCACAAGACATATAGCGAGGCAGCGGAGGGGTCAAACGACTTTCACCCCGTTGTGCTGAATTGGGACGTTCACCCTGACCGAGATCAGGAATGGTTTGAGAAAGAAACAAGAAATATGTCCAGACGAGAGATCGCTCAGGAGCTTGAATGTAACTTCAATACATCAGGCGAGACAGTTATTCATCCGGATGATATCGCGTGGGTAGAAACGAACGTTAAAGATCCTAAATACAGAACAAGTTTTGACAGAAATATGTGGATTTGGGAAGAATATAATCCCGAATGCACTTACCTCCTTGTTGCCGATGTCGCAAGAGGAGATGGGGCAGATTATTCTGTTTTTCACATCATCAAATTAGATACAATGGAAGTTATAGCAGAGTATCAAGGAAAACCCAGTTTAGATATGTATTCCAGCATTTTAATGCAGGCTGGCAAAGAATATGGTAATTGTTTGTTGGTTGTTGAAAATGTTGGCATTGGCATTTCCGTTTTGGAAAAATTAATTGAGTTGCAATATCCGAATTTATATTATTCGATAAAGGGTACCCATGAATATGTAGATAGCCACCAGGGAGCAACGAACAACTCTGCTGTCCCAGGATTTACAACATCTTTAAAAACCCGACCTCTTATCGTTGCAAAATTAGAAGAATTCATTAGAAACAAACTAATTAAAGTATATTCGGTTCGCTTTTCTAACGAATTGCGAACTTTTATTTGGCACAATGGCAAACCTCAGGCGATGAGGGGATATAATGATGACCTTATTATGGCATTAGCAATTGGTTGTTGGGTGAGGGATACAGCATTGAGTGTTAATAAGAGAGAATTAGAATATAAAAAGGCGTGTTTGAATTCCATGATTAGAGTTAATACAAAAATTAATACAACAATCCCAGGAATGCAGGGATATAATAGAAAAGAAGCATTAGATGAGAAGATGTTTAAAGCAAAAGAAGATTATGAACAATATTCTTGGTTAATAAAAGGATAAAGAATGGCCGACCAAAAGAAAAACCCCAATAACTCACAATCAGAACTTTTTAGGAGATTAACGAGATTATTTTCGGGTCCAATCGTAAACTGGCGTACCCAGATGAATCGAAAGATTCGAAGAACGGCGCTTGACAAATATTCAACAGATTTCAGATCAGCAAGTGGTCAACAATTTAAAAAATCAGAATATAGCCCCTTTGATGTCATGCATTCGAAGATCATGGCTCAACAAAATAGAGCCGAGAGATATATTGATTATGAACAAATGGAATATATGCCAGAATTGGCCTCCGCAATGGATATTTATGCTGATGAAATGACAACACACTCTGCTCTTTCTCCTATGATGGATATTGAGTGCCCAAACGAAGAAATCAAAGCGGTTCTTCGCTCTCTTTATGAAAATGTTTTAAATATTAATCATAATTTGTTTGGATGGTGTCGCTCAATGTGCAAATTCGGAGATTTTATTCTTTATATGGATATTGATGACCGTATCGGTGTAAAATCTGTCATCCCAATCCCACTGAAAGAGATTGAAAGGATGGAAGGCGAAGATCCTACTAATCCAAACTACGTCCAATACCAGTGGAACTCTGCTGGTATGACTTTTGAAAATTGGCAAATTGCTCATTTCCGAATACTTGGAAATGACAAATATTCCCCATATGGTACCTCCGTGATGGAATCTGCTCGACGTATTTGGCGTCAGTTGGTTCTTATGGAAGATGCAATGATGGCTTATCGGATTGTCCGTTCAGCAGAACGAAGAGTTTTTTATATCGATGTCGGAAATATTGCCCCGCAAGATGTAGAAACCTTCATTCAAAAGACAATTACATCTATGAAACGAAATCAGGTTGTTGATGCGAATACGGGAAGAGTCGATTTGAGATATAACCCTCTTTCGGTTGAAGAAGACTACTTTGTTCCAATTAGGGGAGGAGAATCATCTAAAATTGAGTCACTTCCTGGCGGTCAATTTACTGGTGATATTGATGATGTGAAATATCTTCGAGACAAAATGTTCTCTGCGATAAAGATACCGTCCGCATATTTGTCAAGTGATACAGAAAGTGTGGAGGATAGGACAACACTTGCACAAAAAGATGTTCGCTTCGCAAGAACCATCCAAAGACTCCAGCGCTCTGTTATTGCCGAGTTGGAAAAGATTGGAATCGTTCATTTATATACTTTGGGATTTAGAGGCGATGATTTAGTAAGTTTCCGATTAAAGTTAAATAATCCATCCAAAATTGCCGAACTTCAAGAATTGGAGCACTGGAAATCAAAATTTGATATTGCCGGCGGCGCCACCGAAAACTTTTTTAGCCGTCGTTGGATTGCTCAAAACATTTTTAGTCTTTCCGAAGAGGAGTTTGTTAGAAACCAAAGAGAAATGTTCCACGATAGAAAATATGAAGCAGAACTTAATGCCGCAGGAGAATCTGCCGCCGAAGCCGCTGCTGGAGGGTTTGGGGATCTCGGCGCCGACGATCTTGGCGATCTCGGCGATCTCGACGATCTCGGCACCGGTGAAGACCTTGGCGATCTCGGCGCCGGCCCAGACCTTGGCGGTGAAGGGGAAGAGGGCCCCCTTTTGGCAGCCCCAGCGAAGCGAAATGATGATCGTGACGATAGAAACCGCCGATATACTAAAAATTCTTTAGGAAAAAAGGCCAAAGGAAAGAGATATGTTCCCAAAGAATTAAGGGGACACGACGGCCGAAATGGGAGAGAACAAAACTATACAGCCATAGCATTCCCAAAGTCAAAAGAGATAGTACCGGGAATGGAAAATTTAATGGGTCTTTCTCGGGGTATTTACGAAACTAAACAACCTAATTATAATAAAGAAGAAGCTCTTTTGTTTGAAGCAAGCTCAAGAGTTAAAGATTTAGTCGCAGAATTAGAAAACTTGGAGATTCAAATAGATGAAAATGAAACACAATAAGAAGCGCAATAGCGCTTTTATTTTCGAGGTGCTAATCAGGGAACTGGCCAAAACCATTATGGAAAAAAATGATAATAAGAAAAAAATTATTATGAAGCTCATTAAGGAACACTTTAGGGGAAATACTGTTTTGGCTAAGGATATGGATATTTATAAATCAATTCTGGACACCAAAAACGTCGAGAGGCATACAGCGGAAAGATTAATTTTCGAATCAAGAATGCAGAAAAAGACTATCAATCATCGAGAACTTTTCAAAGAACAGACGGCGATAATCGACAAAATAAATAAATTTATATCTCCAGAGGCATTTTCCAATTTTATTCCAAATTATAGAGATTTGGCAACAGTTTTTCAAATTTTTAATCCAAAAGTAAAAACAAAACAAAGAGTATTGTTGGAAAATCATATGATCAACATTATGATTACCGAAGAAGAGCGCGAAAAAGAATTTTTAAAACCAATTGACAACCTAACTTATAAAACATTTGTTCAAAAGTTTAATGAGAAGTATTCTAATAAGCTAATAAAAGAACAAAAAGAATTATTGAGTAAATATATCGGTTCCTTTGCTGATCACGGTATCGAATTGAAGATGTTTTTGAATGAGGAAATCCCCAGACTTACAAATATCGTCAAAAATTCTCTTAATTTGAAAGAAATCAAAAATGATCAAGATATGGTGGAAAAGACAAAAAAAGTTATTAAAATTTTGGAAACGACATCAAGGAGAGTCTTGGATAATAAATTTGTTCATGATATTTTAAAAATTCAAGGTCTCGTTAAGGAACTGGCTTAAATGGCAATTACAATCCAGATTGGAAAAGCAGCGCGCCAAGAGAAAATTACTTTAGAATTAAAAGCTAGAAAATCTCTTGATGGAAATATTATGATCTTTGATCACGAAGAGATGGATATCGTAATTATGCCGACTAAGAGCAAGGTTGTAACTTTTGCCAAGAATGATTATTCTGAAACCGTTTACGAGGCTCAAAATAGACTATTTGAATTTTTAAAACGAAATGGTGTTGTCGAATATGAGTCAATCAGAGGAGGCAGTGTTTATGGATCATTGGAGGGTTTAATTCCGACTTCTAAAAATAAAGAAATAAATCCAGTAGATTATACAATTTATGGTATTTATAAGTTCTTAAAAGAAGAAAAACCATATTATGATTACATCGATGATTATGAACAAATGCTTGACAATTATTATACACATCCGACAGATCAAGACTCTACAGAACTTGGTGAAGTGCCGCAAGCCTCTGAAAAGGGTTCAATCAAGCCCGGATATACTTATCAGCCATATTGGATGAGCTACATGCTTGAAGGAAAAGAAAAATGAAACTTACAAAAAATCAATTAAGAAAGATTATTGAAAAGGAGATCAAGTCGATTTCAGAAGGCCGACAAACGAGTCGGATGATCCCCCCGCCCGGCCAACTCGATGGACTCGACCACGCTAAAGAGATCGCTAAAAATTTGAGACTAGCGGTTGAATACGAGAAAATCGATCCAATTCAACACAAAAAAGTCTTACTTAAATTAATTGATTTAGTTCTAGAATTAGATTAATAGAATTGTCCCTCCTCTATTTCACTTTAACTGCCTATGGATTAACTCAATTAATCTGTTATGCCAAGATTTTCAATAGAATCCGACCAAGTGGTCATTTTTGGACATGTCCAATGTGCATAGGATTTTGGGTCGGTATTTTTTTATGTGGAATAAGCCCTTTTACGGAACTATTTACATACGAACTTAATGTTATGAATTTCTTTATTTGTGGCTGCCTAAGTTCTGGAACTTCTTATATCTTAAGCACGGTATTTGGAGATAACGGCATAAATCTACGAGGAGGTGATTAACATGTTTATAAAATATATGCTTCGAGGAGTCCGTCGTTGTAAAAGCGGCTGTTGACTATTTTAAGAGGGAACAAGCAAAATGAAAGAATTAACAAACACTCAATTAGTTGAAATGATCGAGAGAGAGCTTCAATTAATGACTGAATCTGGAGAAATTGATGAGGGCGCCCTTGATCGAATGAAGGCCAAGCTGGCCGGCATCGGATCCGGTAAAGCAAAGGCCATCGGGCAAAAGGCTCTTGCATACGGAGCTAAACAGGCCGGAAAAGCCCTCGGCCATCTCGGGTCCGGAGAAGAGGGCGCTAAGACCGCTGCAATCGCCACAACAGCAGGAAAAGGATTCGAGAAAGGCGCAGAAGAGGCGCGCGCATCGGGTACCGCCGCCGAGATAAAAAGTCTCCGCAAAAGCTATGCCCGAAAAATGGACCGACCATATAAAAAACTTAACGTCATCCTCAAGAAGATGATTGCAGATGCAGAAAAATTGAGCTTAAACCAGGATGCGGTTGCCGCCACCGCACAAATCGCGCTTCAAAATCTCTTTAAGGTGATAGAGGAACTACACCAGGGAGAAGTTGCAACCGGAGGAGGGGGAGAAGATGATGTCTCGGGCACCGATATGGAAAGGCTCAACGAAAACGAGGTAGACCTCGTCAGGAAGGGCGTTCGAGAGATACTCGTACCCAGAAAAAAGCTTCTCATCCGAGTTAAACAATCCAAGAAAAGGAATAATTAAAAATGGCCAGAGTTTTATTGCGAGAATATTATGCTCTTTGCGAAGGAGGTGTGTGTCAAGATCTTTTGACTGAGGCCGAAAAAAGAGACATCACAGAGAATAATTCCATGTATTTAACTGGTCTTATGCAGCACTGCGATGTCCGGAATGGCAATGGGAGGGTTTATCCTCAGAGGACCCTTATGAGGGAGATTAAAACATACCAAAAGCTTGTCAAAGAAAAGCGAGCCCTTGGCGAACTTGATCATCCAGATGATTCTGTCATTAATTTAAGAAATGCTAGCCACATGGTTACCAATATTTGGGCAGACGGCCCAAAAGTTATGGGAACCGTTAAGGTTCTTAACACCCCAGCCGGCGGAATCCTGCGCGCCCTTGTTGAATCTGGGTGCCAACTTGGTATTTCGTCACGAGGCCTTGGTTCTGTCCGTGAAAGCACACAAGGAACAATGGTCGAGGATGATTTCCAGCTTATTTGTTTTGATTTCGTCTCAGAGCCTTCGACCCCAGACGCTTTTATGAACTTGCAGGAAGGCAAGAGATATGATGAACCCAACATTTTTACAAAAGCCGATAGGATTAACCGAGCTTTGAATAGCATCTTGGGAGATAAATGAGATGAACGAAAAATTGTGGTCCGAACATCAGAAAACAAAGATGCTCACGGAAAATTGGAGAAAGTTTCTCAAAGAAGAGGTAGAGCAGGTGGGGGACTATACCATTGTACAGAGATCGGATGGTAAAACGGTGTTAATACACAAGGATACTTTTGATCATATTGGGACACATCAAAAGCCAGGAATTGGTTCTGTTTTTTTTGGAAATATAACTCCTGAAATACTCATTAATCAGAGTCAAAAAGTCCATATCAAGCCCACTGGTGGGTTTAGCCCATCCGAAATTCCCGGCAGCGGCGCCGAATTAGTTAAGCCCCTGTGGTGGGTGAAAAAGAATCTTCCTGATGCTCAATTTGACGTTACTCATAAAGATGATTACGATCCAGTAAAACAAGAAAAAATTAAGGTCCCGGTTGTGGCTGCGAAAACCTCCAAACCTATTGATGACCCTTTATTTGCTACCGATGAGGTATCAATAGGAATATTTAAATATGATCCGGAGAGGGCGACACCCCAGCAAAATGAGTTTATTAAAAACAATCCCTCTTTGACACAGAGCGCTCAAAAAGGAAATTTATTTGCGTTAGTGACTGCCTTTCCTGGCGGCTCCGAAATCGAAGACACCAATCCGGACAAGCCGCCAGGGTTCGACTCGTCGGTTCCTCGTTCCACCGAGTGGGGAGGCCCCGACCCCGAGAAGGCTAAGTGGGCGGTGATAATTCCCTCCGGAGGTTAAAAAGATCGCATGAAACATTTGTTGCGAGCTTGGCATGAATATTTAAATAAGGAACCAGATATTTCCTTACTTCAAGAAGAATTTTATCTTCAATCCGATTCCGAATTTAGTCGACCTCTAGCCCGTGAGCTTGTCGATGTTTTAGGTTATCGCCTCCCCGGGAGCGTAAAAGCTCAGGAATTGGATCCCCTCCAGGCCTCG
>Ga0098039_1001006_pt1 | contig 11339 bp, 3 predicted proteins | sample 6_EtaG_FD_75047 | JGI IMG/M metagenome (GOLD analysis project Ga0098039, IMG submission 75047) | Marine viral communities from the Subarctic Pacific Ocean - 6_ETSP_OMZ_AT15160 metaG | ecosystem: Environmental > Aquatic > Marine > Oceanic | place: Pacific Ocean | collected 2015-01-08 | reverse complement strand
TGTCGTTATCACGGGACTGATATGCATATGGGCGGATATGCCCCCCCAGCTGAAACTATTCTCCCCACGTCCCTCGATTTGGCCCCTCATTCGTGCTCTTCCAATGTTTATTGGACAACAAACATCGATTCTGGCAGAAACCCATGGTATGATTCTTATGAGGATTATTCTGCTGATTTAAGTAAAATTGGTAAAGATTATTCTATAATTCCAGAATTTAATATTTCCGATCATATGGAGTATTATGTAACTCAAAAACAATCTGATTTTATGGCGCCCCTGCCAATAGATAAATTTATTATTCAAGGTATTATTGGTTCAGCCAGCGCTGCGCCGACCGCCGATCCCATCGCCGCGGCCTCATCATTTTACGAAGAATATTCACATTCAGATTTTTTAAAGAATTTCGATTTAGTTGTTGAAGATCATGGCGGTGAAAATCCTGTTGGAGCCATTAAAAGAGTTAATATGATTTGTTATGGTCTCAAAAAACTTTTGCCTTATAATGGTTTTTATCCCGTTACAAGAACATTACAAATGGCAACACTTTTATCTCAGTCTATCGGTTCACAAATTAGTGGCAGTTATGGTCCATGGGACGCAAGCTGGTCGGCCGACGGTTACGGTCCCACGGAGCCCCAGTCCGGCTTCTCCGCGCAAGAAGTTTATACAACACCTGAAATATCAGCACATGCTTCGATGATGCAACCACTCTTCGCTCCTGGTATATTATATAATACCATTAAGTCTGGGATTGCAGTTGATTGGCCGACTTACACTGGATCCTCCCCAGACACAGCATATTTTGAACTTTTCAGGATGGCATGCATGACTTCCGCATCAAATTATAGATTGCCATTTGAAGCTTTGTATGAATTAAATCAAATACCAAAGTTTCAATCAGAGACCCTCACCCCATCTAAAAAAATATATAGCGTATCAAATCATAGTTCACCTTCTTTTTTCACTTGGACTGGCAACACAAATCATGATCTTTATGAGCGCGCCATGAATAATTTCTTGGCTGAGTCAGTTAATTTATTTCTTCATGACAGCAAGTTAACCTCTTTTGTTTCAAAACCAGTGAGCGAAGTTGAATTTAAAGAAGGCTTTACATATTATATGTCAGTTGATTTAGAAAAGACAGCTGATTGTATTATGACAGAAGGAGCAATTGGATCCCAAACCGCCCTCATTCTCTCCGGCAACGCCCCCGGCGACCAGCAAGACGGTGACGTATTCAATTGGCGAGCGTTTATTAATAGGCGAGGAGTAATTTATGGCCCCGCAACACAGTGGTTTACCGAATCCGTCGCCGCTCTGCTCGATGTCATGTATTGTGGAGAAGCACAAGATCCCGCATATGCGCCCTATACTCCTCCATATTTTTATGGAAAAGCAACAGTTGATTTAGAATATACAAATATAGCAATGGATACGATATCACCTTCCTTGGGAACGGTATTTAGTAGTGTAACTGCATCATATTCTAATAATTTAAATAATATACCGACCGCCTCTTATGATCTCGGCAACCACTACGGCAATTTCGAAACCCCTTTGAGATTTTTTGTTAGATCTGGTACTCCGGCTATAGATACAATGATGCAAATTTCTTCATCTTTGAATTTATTTGGCAAAACTGCCAATCCACTAGCAACAATGAACCAATTTGGTCAAACATTAAGTCTGATGCAACCCGAGGATCCATCTAATCAAGAACGTTGGGTTATTTCAACAAAATATGAATGTCCGGTATTAAATTTCAATCATTATACCGATGATTCCAAAGCCCGCGGAATGTGGAATGGCTATGGAAATATCCCCGATGTGTCAGAAGGTATCAAAATTACCCTAAGAGAAACAGATCCTACTATTTTGAACATCCCGGGCCGGCCAATAGGTTCATTATTACAAAAGTTTTTTCCAAATAATATAGAAAATACCAAGCCTGTTGGACAATTACCTATTGATTATGAAAAATCTATTTCTGAATGTATTGTAGCAATCCCATTTTTACCTGGCCATGGAGGTCCGAAGGGCCTCCCATTAGCTAATTTATATGGATGCCATTATTCTTCAGATGATGATAAATACTTTTTCCCAATTGATATGAATGAGGCGCCCGGGCCCTCTATACTTAATTTACAAAACAAGATGAGGAAATTTGTATTTCCACCTCGTTATGATTTTGTAAATAATCCAAATCCTGCAATATCTCCATTTGTAATGTTTGCATTTGAATTTACACACAAGTTTACAAGACAAGAATTGGCAGATATTTGGCAGGGCGTAATGCCAGATATATCAATGAAAGTTGTACCAGAAACAACAACTTTGGGAATTCCAGCAAAATCAGGCGAATTAATGAATGCTGCATTTGCTAAATTAATGGAAGCTTCTTCGTCGCCCCTAAAGAATTATAAAGTTAAACAAGCAATTAAAAATCTAAGATGGATGGTGTTCAAAGTTAAACAAAGAGCAAGAAATATTTATGCAAATATTACAGAAGATGTAACAGATAATATCAAAACAGCAGCTGTTATACAACAAGAAGGGCCCGAGCTGTCTATTGGAGGCCCCAGCATCGGCGCCGGCACCAACCTCCTCGCCGTAGATCCAACTATTGTGGCGAATGATCATACTTATAGTTATAACTGGCCTTATGATTATTGTTCGTTGGTCGAGCTAGCCAAATTTGATATGGGAGTAGAAATTGGTCCTCCGGTCGATGTAGCTCTGCACCAACTCGATGCCGAATCGATGGCTGCAATACTTTCTTCCACAACCGAAGAGGAGGAAGAAGAAGAAGCCGGTACTCCAACAACGGAAACAGCAATAGTTGATCTCTTTACTGGCTATGAAGAAGAAGGTACCGATTATTGATTTTTTCTTTTAGGATGGGACAATTAATAATTTTAATTTAAACAGATATTTATAATACTATGGAATTTTTTGACAGAAAAGAAGATGTAATGGACATTCAGCTTACACCCTTGGGAAAAAGGCTGATGCAGCTTGGCCAATTTAAGCCAAAATCTTATGCATTCTATGATAATGATATTATGTATAATGGCGATTATGCTGGAACAAAAGAAACACAAAATGAAATTCAAGAAAGAATTAAAGAAGTTCCTAGAATAAAACAACAAGTTTATTTATATTCGGCCGAGGGCAAAATCAAAAGCAATACTGTTGATTCAGAATTTATGACTTTTAATGAAAATCTTTTTCAAGATAAAAGTTTGACTGGAACACAAACTTTAACGAGTGAAAATAATCTTCAAAGAGAAGAATCACTTCAGCGCCAATGGGAAATGTTTGGGCCGCTTGGAGATATGTCATTTCATGCTGATTTATTGCCTGTTTGGAATATTGATTTTTATGATGCGGAGTTAACCGGATCTGTAATAGTTGCAACAGGAAGCAACAACGAAAGAATACCGGGTCTCCGATGTGATCCGCAATTTAAATTTGTATTAAAAAAAGAAACACCAGAACAAGTTTTTACGGAAGATGGTCTTTGGACAACAAAAACACCACCCACACAAGATGGCACATATTTGTCATTGAAGCCCCAGGCACTTTTTATTAAAATTTCTGAAAAGAATACACATTTCTTAAATGATAATGTTGATATTGAGGTTTATCGAGTTCTTTCCGATGGGGAAGAACAGCAATTATATTTTAATCCTCCTGGAGGTTCTTTGGTGGGATCCCCACAGACTGTTGATTATTGGTTTGATATTTTAATTGATTCTGAAATACAAGATGAAAAATATTGTGAAGCTGTTAGATCTGAAAAATTGGAGAGTACATATACAGATAAGTTTATTTTTGACTGTGAAGATCTAAAAGAAGAAAATGTTACAGTGAATCAAATTTATGACATACCAGATGAAGAAGTGGAGATTTGTGATTAATGGTTGATAAAATACAAACAGTTTCAGGCCTCATTAGTTCTGGAATTCCAAAAGTAACAATTCAACGTATATTATTAGAAGTTGTCGCCGAGGGAAATAAATTCACGAAAGATCCGCATTTTGTCTTGCCTGAAGAATTTCAATCAACTGGAGGAGCAGAAGTTGACGAGAAGCCCCTTAAAGTATCATTAACTTTATCTGTTCATGGCTATAAAAAAAGAAATTCGAAAGACAATTTTCTAAACAGTTGGTTTAATAAAGTTGATTTATTGAGTTTAATGAAAGTTAATGTTTATGAAATTACTAAAGAAAAATTAGACCAGGCTCGTATCTACCACTGGCTGGGCACCCATGACCTGAATGCGGACCTTACATTACAAGAAATATATAGCCTTATGCAATCGGGAAACCCTGATTTAAAAGAAATCAATCTCTTGGAAGAATTAAATAGCGTTAATTCGGATGTTGATGGTAATACTATTTTAAGAAAATATGAAACTACAACTAGTGATGGTTCAATAGTATATAATTTTCCAATTAAACTAGAGCCATATGAATATGCAAAAAAAGACCCAGAATTTTTAGCTTATATGACGGTTGTAAAATTAGATAAAGAAGCACTTTTAGAACATATTTATAGTAGCATACCCGGCGAGAATGATACAGATTGGTTCTCAAGTGATCTAGAACAATATATATCAGAGATTGAAGGTAGTTATTCAAATATAGGTATAAGCTACGATGTTGTATTCAATAAATCTTCTGTCAATAACGTTGGGGTACTTTTACAACGTTCTGACAACGAAGAATTTTGGTTCGGCTCTTATCATACTATGCCAGATGGATCAGTAATGACAGGAGCAACACATAATGATACATCATTGCCTGTTAAAAGTCGTAATCTAACGTTAGTTCCAGTTATGATGGCCAACACAAAGATTGTTGATTTGAGAGATGACGAGGAAATTGAAAAAGTATTATTAAAAGAACTTAATGAATTAGAAAATGTTTTTGATATTTTAAGCAAAGCAGATGGACAACGAGGAGTTAATAGTACAAAAATAAAAACCTGGTTCAACGAAACACCGGTATTTTCTACACATCATATGTCAAAAAATTCAAGTGGAAGACATTCATTTATTCTTGGGTTCGATATAATGAAGATGTTGCTTAATAAATCATTGGTGGCCGGCATTGCAAATAATTTACATAAGGCATACGAACATGTTTGGTCCGAAGAAGCCGGCGCCACAACCGCATGGAACACGGCATCCCCAATAATTGGCCAAGTTTTAAATAAAACAGAAATTAAATATCTTAGAATATATAGAAAACGCGTCGATGCAGATAAATTTGGATCGAATAGACTTGGTGCACCAAATAATACAGATGCAGAAAGCTATATCAGAACTGTTTTAAATGCAGATATCGAAAATTCATATTCAGATGCCGATGCTATTCCTAAATTAATTGCTGAATATTCTACAAACGGATCCAAAATTAATGTTAAAAAACTTGACGGGTTCGCGTGGGACGTCCCCGACTGGCAAGGAGGGCCGGCCCTTACGATACAAAACAAATATCTGTTTTTAACATTTGGGGATTCTGAACTAGCTAGTATTCAGAAGGGACAATATCAATATTATTATGAGATTGTCTTGAAAGATGGAATTCGTGAGCTATTAGAAGAAAAGTTGGCAGCTTTATTAACAAATTATTCTGGATTAAAAGCATATGTTAATTTTATTAATAGTAATCTAGGAAGATATTATAATGATGGTACCGATCAATTTAATTTTGATGAAATAAATGCTGATTATCCAGAAGCTGAAATTATTTTCGCTCCAGCATTAGCCTCTATGGCGACGATCTTACAATTGTTCAATACAGACTCTGATACAGGATATATATCTAGTATATTACTAAAGATAGCTCATCCTGTTTCTGGCAATTACCAGGAATTACTAAAATTTATTAGCATATTTGAAACCTTTATTTCTAAAATACAAAATATCTCTGGGATCAATACTGATGTATTGAGCTTTAAACAAACTACTTTCAATGGAGAGACTAAGTGGGAGACACCGATAGCATCTGAGGGCTCAATTGTAAAGCTTACTGATTCAAACACAGCCTTACAAAAAAGTTCGCCAGAATTAAGAAATACATTTAAGATAACAGAGGTCATTCCCGATATTGCAGATTTGGATAATTTTGGAAGAACTGGATATGAATACCTTCCTCCATCTCAGACTCCAGGCCCGGGCTGTTTAGATATTTCGGATCTTACTTATATGGCAGGCACCGCATTGCAACTTTCCAAACATTTTTTGACCGAGGATGAGCTGATCGAGAATGTTGAAGCCGGCATGCCGGGTATGACTGGTGATTTTGGAAAACTAGATGGGCAATATGCAACAAGATATCTCTCACCCATGAAAGTATCTATGCCAAAAAGAACTTATAATTTGAGTACAGCGAAAGGCGCGCCCTATCCATATCAACATACTTATTCATTTTATAAAAGAATTATTTTAGATATTTTACAATATCATGCTGTTAAATCATTTGATCAGAATGAAGAGTCAGATGATCTCAAAGGTAGTGTTAAAAAATTAATAAATATTGCGGGAAGATATGGGGTTATATTTGATGATCCTCTTTACGAACAGTTAGGATTTTTAAGTGATCCCTCACCAAGTCCAACCAGTAATACTTTTCAAGACTCATCAGGGGAGTTTGATCAACAACAACAAACTAGTATAGCTTATACGGCAGACAGCCCGACAGCATCAGCGGAAGATAATTTATCTGACTATAACGATACTATAGATTATACAATATTTCTTGAAAAGTTGCCTGGCTTGGAAAAACTTTTATACGGATTACTGAGTAATATTATTTTAAAAGATTCAAAAAAATTATCATCAGAATATTTACTCCCACAATCCACCGTTGGTAGTATAATAGCTACTTATCCCATCCCCATCCAGGCATTATTTATCGATCATAATTCAACATTTACGTCTCTCAAAAATTCTTTGCGCGGCTATGGTTCAAATATAGCCAAATCCAAATTTCGAAATATACCTCTGAGCCTCGAAACTTTTGGCTGGTGGTGGCTTAATTATTCAAATATTGTTGAAGTTTCATATGTTTCAGGTTATGATGAATTTTTCAAACCTACTTGGAAACCACTTACTAGAAATGAATTTAATAATACTGTTGGGGCAGGACACAGAATTATTTGTAAACTTGTTGTGTATGAAAACCCGGCTCTAAATATTACTCGAAAAAATAAATTTTTAGATTTACCAACATTGAACGAACATTTTGTTATTACGCCCGGCGCCTTCGACTTCGGCGCCGCAAATGCAGCCATAAAGAAAGCACAGGATGATGCAGCTGCAGTGAAAGCGGCCATCGCCAAAGGCTATGGCACCCCGGGGCAAGTTCTCAAAAATCAGTCAATGTTGAAAGATATGGGAGAAAAACTTGGAAGCAATGTAAGTGCATATTTAAATACAGATCTTGTAATTTTATCGGGGAAGAAATATGCACAGACCATCAAAACTAAACAATTGGCTCAAATTGGGACGCCAACTCTGACCACTTTAGAACAGGATGATGCTGCCGCCAAAAATGAAGTAGCCAAAGAATTGGCAGCGTCTAAGGATAAGCTGACGCAAGAACTCTCCGTCGTTAAGGAAATGAGCGACGCTTCGAAACAATATACTTTTTAATTACTAAGGATAGAAAACATTAATGGCAATGATTAAAGAAAACACATATGGCGGCGATGCATTTATTGGATATAAAACACTTTTTGTTAATAGTGCACCAACACAAGTATTGGCTCATAAAATGGGCCTTCCGCCCAACAGCCCGATCTTATATAGAGCAGAATTATTTGATGCAGCTGTCAACAACCCGATTTTCAACGGTACTGTAACCAACGATAATATAATAAAAAGCGATTTGGTCAGATATAATTTAGGTAAATTCTTTTGGCGCGCCTCCGATCTGTACGCCGCCTCCTTCGGAGAAAATTATTTTTTCGTTCACTCGGATCCTGTGACCCCCTTGAGCGCCGTCGACAGCGGGGCCCCATTTGGTGATTCTAGTATTTTTTCTCCAGTCGTTGCATCATACATTGGCCACGAAGCCGAAGTAGGCGCCTACGGAAAATCCAACTACAAAGACAAAGATGTTGATTGGATACAAAAAGGCGGAGATCTAGATGATTTTGAAAATTTAGATTTTTCAAGCAAAACGTACATAGCAATTCGTATCAGCGACGGCGATTTCGTCGCCGCCAAGGGCCTCGGATATATAACAAAAGGTTTTTTTCCACACGACGGTTCTCCTTTCGCGCGCCATGCTTTTGAGTATTTTTTAAGCCAGGGCGCGCCCGGCCCCACCTACTCATCGGACTGGATCGCAAGCCCTCAATTTTTAGGCCTCGGCCCGCGCGCCAAGTACAACAACTCACCGGGCCAACGGCTGAGTCCACCATTCGGGCCCGATGGTACCGACAAGACACGCTATTATCTTGATCATGCATTTATATACGCACATCCATATTCAAAAAATACTAGAGATGATTTAGGAAATGTTAAAGTATTTTATACAGATATAGAGCCAAATTATAATTTTTATCAAGAGATATATGAGAACTCACTCAAGCCTTTTATTTCAGTGTCCACACCGTGGCAGAAAGAATTATATCTACCTAATTTTAATGTTGTTCTAGCAGAAAGCAAAACTCATGTACCAGAGGAATTTAAAATTTATAGCGTGCTCCTGGCGTTGCCAGGTATATCTCATGGCCTCGGTGATATCGCCGTGCAGACAAACAAAAATTATCTTATTCATAGTACCTTAAATGGCAAAGTACCAATAGATATTTTGAGGCCTCTAGAAATCAAAAGTAATAAATATGATGAAGTTCAAGGACGATCAGGCAACGAATATCTTGATACATGGGGAAGCGTTTTAAAACCTCAAATGAATATGGTCGTGAATGATGTGGATCTTGCAGAGACAGTTGGAAAATTTAGAAATATAATATATCCTTTAGGTGCTCTTAAAAATGATGATATTAATATTTCAAAAGCATCATTTCCTTTTTATAATGAAATAACATTCAATACTGATACAACAAACCAAATGGCTGGTATATTGCGAAATGCAAAATTGTTCGATTTGTTGATTTTAGATTATATTAATGAACGCGAAACAACGGGTGAAAAAATAAAGGATATTAAATTTCATTCATATCAAGAATTAGAATTATCACCTGGAATCGAGGCATCGGAGATGGGCCCAGGTGCTCCAGTCCTTGTCGGCGGTCTCGGCGCCGCGGCCCAATTTCCTCTTAATACAGAAGGAACCTCTTACAAAACATATGATTTTGATGCTTTTGCGACATCAATCAAAACTATGAACGCCGAGGGCTCAGAAACTTTCGGCGACATTTTCGACGGCGAGGTCCAAAATAAAGTTATTTCAGTATCGGGTGAAGATTTCGGAGATCAAGATATTGAATTTTTTAAAAATGATCCTTTCACACAATTAATTTATAAAATAACTTTTTCATCATTATATGCTGATTTTGTTAAAAAACACTGTAGAACATATAAAGATATTGCTGCAGGTAAACTGGCATATAGTGAAACTTTGTTTTATCGAATAGAAAAAAGAAATAAACAAGGTGAGTTTATTCAGAATTTTTGGATCTTAAATGATTCACAGCTAGATGAAGTTAATTTAATTGACACTCAGATTTTTTATGGGACAGAATATACCTATGAAATATTTGCGATTCAGCTAGTTCTTGGAAATAAATATTGGTATACAAAAGGTATCGCTGGCACGGAGGCCATGGGCAACCCTTACGTGACCAACGTGGCCAACTGGAGTCACTATGTATTTTCTATGATAGCAGAAGCCGAACAATCTATTAAACTAATTGAAGTGCCCTACACTACTCCAAAAACGGTACAAGTACAAGAGGCACCTCCTGTTCCACCCAATATTGATTTTATTCCATTTCGCCAGAAAGACAACCAAATTTTAATTGCCCTCAACGTTGGTGTTGACGAATATTATGATAAATATATTCCAATTTTGCCGGAAGACGAAGAAATATTAGCCAATAGTGCAATTGTGAATAGTAAAGGACAAACTTATTTTAAGTCAGAGGGCGACGCAACAAGTTTTGAATTATTTAGAATTTCTGAAAATCAGATGCCCGCCGGCCCATCTTCATATCAAGATTTTGGAAATCCAAATTTAGCGAAAAGAGTTACCTTATCGCGAAAACATGGTGATCCTACGTATGTAGATGATATTCTTCCTAATACTAAATATTGGTATATATTCAGAACAAATGATGCAAAACATGATCCTCTAGATCCGGCACCAGATTTTTCAAATCCAACGAATGTTTTCGAGGTTCAAATGATAAACAATACAAATGCAATATATCCAATAATAAACACTTATGATGTTAATTTCTTTGATCAACAGGCACTAATGATGGAAAAAAATTCTTCAAAATCTATGAGGAAATATTTGTATATACAGCCGGCATTTGAACAAAGAACCATCAATGCAGATCCAGAAGAAGGCGGAACTGATTTTTATGATCCAGCAATATTACCATCGATGAAATATTACGTGGAAGAAGAATTACAAAATAATGTTTCTGGACTTAAGCTGGGATATGCAAAAGAATCTATTTGGTCCAGCGATATTCCGGAATCAGATACTAATAATAGATTTAAAATTAGATTAACTTCTAAGAAAACAGGAAGAAAAGTTGATATTTTCTTACGGTTTAAAAAACCGATATTAGAAAAATAGTCAATATTAAACAGAAAGACTAATTAAAGTAGTAGACTATTTATGTTAAAATCGTTTATAACTTGGAGAATTTAAATGGGATTTTTAGACAACTCGGGCGATATCATCTTGGACGCCGTTTTAACAGACCTCGGTCGCGAACGATTGGCTCGCGGCGACGGCTCATTCAAAATTACAAAATTTAGTGTTGCCGACGATGAAATTGATTATGCAAAATACAATAAAGATCATCCATCCGGATCGGCTTATTATGATTTGGATATTTTAACAACACCAGTGTTGGAAGCATTTACCAATAACATTGGATCCGTCAAACACAAATTAATGACCATCCCTCGAAATAATTTGCTTTATTTGCCTGTGATTAAACTTGTGAACAATGAGACAATTGTACCAGGCTCGGCGACCTGGACCGGCACCACCGGCGCCACTGCAGGATATAATGGAGGTTTTTATTTTGTGACCGTCGACAAGGATACTTCGGATATCACGCCCTCCACGTCGACGAACGGCACCATCGACACGGGCACCCCGTTTTATCAACATTGG
>Ga0098039_1000995_pt1 | contig 11388 bp, 4 predicted proteins | sample 6_EtaG_FD_75047 | JGI IMG/M metagenome (GOLD analysis project Ga0098039, IMG submission 75047) | Marine viral communities from the Subarctic Pacific Ocean - 6_ETSP_OMZ_AT15160 metaG | ecosystem: Environmental > Aquatic > Marine > Oceanic | place: Pacific Ocean | collected 2015-01-08 | reverse complement strand
TTCAAAGACTGCATAGTCTTCAGTAACAACAACCTCGTAGGCACGAAGCGAAGCATCTCGCTCACGCTCTTCTGAACGACCACTTGCGGACAAGTGACCCATTGCAGTTTTGTCAGCAATTACTCCGTAACCAGAATCCGTGGCACCAATCTTGGCGATGTTTCCATCCTCAAAGAATGGGACACCAGAAATCTTAATGCCTGTCCAGTAATCCTTGACCGCTGGCTTGTTGAAAGCATCAGGAAGCGGGTAAGTAGCGAGAGTATTTCCTACGCCCGATGCCAGCTTCCAGATTGCATTAGGGTGGTGAACGACAAAAATATCGCTACCAAACTGGTCTGCCTTTGCGGTAGCAACAAGTGCAGATGCAAAAGCAAGGGTAAGCTCCGCGCCATCTGCGCCGAGTTTTGTTCCACCGTTAAGTGTTGGAAACAGGGCAATGATGTCGTTGTCCTTCTTGCGAGCCATTGCGTCACCCATCTGGCGACCAATGATCTTGTAGACATCTTCGTTGTTCTGTCGAAGAAGGGTGTCGGTAACAATTACCTTCAGGCCCACTTCAGCAGTCGTAGCGGTGACAGTTGAGACATCAATGTCCTCGCTGTCGATCATGTCTTGACCCTCTGCAAGGTCTTCCGCATCCATCTGGGCAACTTTTGGAATTTCTAGTTTGTACTCACCAGAACCAAGGTTGAACTTTTCGATAAGCCCTATCATCGGGGCATTATGCTCTTCTGTATATCTTGCCTGTGCAAGCAAGATACGAGTCATCCTCTGGAGATTTCCAGATGTACTTGTTTGAACTGCCATGTTAATTTACCTCAATCAAAAATGCTAAGACCCATCTGCTTTGCAGCGGACCTTGCCATTTCAGTAGTTACCGCAGGGTCTCCTGCGTTGTATTTATCTAATACAGCCGAAGCATTTGTCGGGGCAACGTCAGCAGCAGGGGTTCCTGACCCATACGTTTGAGATGGAGTAATACCTTGCAGTCTACTCTCAAGGTCCTTAATTCTCTTGAGGCTTTTGGCATGGCGTTCCATTTCAATAGGGTTGGTAATTTCCTGCAACTCTGTAAAAGGGATACTGTACTGAGATGCAAGTTCATAAGCTCTGGCAAGTTGAGTTCGGTTACTAAGTTCCGAACTAACCTGCTGGTTTTGGCGACGCTCCATGTCTAACTGACGTTGAGACACGTAGGCTTGCCTTGCCATAAACGCTTGTTCTTGCGCCTGTTGCTGGGCAGTCACATCGTCCATCCCCTGATTTAAGAATTTGTCTCTAAGCTCTTCAGCATATTGACTTACGTCTGCTTCAAGGGTCTTTTGATTTTCCTGCTCTCTGTACTGGTCTCTTTCTACCCGTTCATCCGTTAGCTGTTTTTCAAGGTCAGCCATTCGCCTGTCTGTAGAAGATTGATACTTCCTAAATTCAGGCGTACTAAAGACTGAACTATCTGACTGAGTATCTGGCGAGCTTTCGCTTGTCTCAATATCACCACCCGTAACACCAACTTCTGGGACAGGAGTTTCAGTAAGGGCTTCGGGAGCCATTACATCATCCGCCACGGAGTCAATGTCTGAATTGATGGTTTCTACCGTAGAGTCGGTTAGCGTTCCTTCTCTCTCAGTTGTCATTACTTACTCTCCCAGTCATGCAACACCTGTTAGATGTCACGTAACACTTGTTTGGGTTTAAACATAATACCCTATCTTGCAAGAAGTGAGCGAGAAATTTCTATTTGTTCTTCAGCGGAAGGGAGAACTACGCGACCTTTTGTAAGCCTTTCTCTAGCCAAGTTAGATTCAATAACGTTTCTAGCAACTGCGTAATACTTATCACTCAACTCGTTGATTGGTATCTCTTTAAGGTTGTCCGGTATACGACCGCCTCTGGCAATTATCCCTAGCCTAAGGTCAGCTTTTTTTGCCTCATGGTCAACAGAAGCTTTGTGATTTGGTTTTATTAAGTTATACACACTGGGCGGAACCATAAAGTTTGTTTTATTGGCAAGGATATAATCTCTTTCCATAGGGCTAAGCCGCCCAAGAAACTTATCTTTTATTTTCTCAAGGTCTTCATCTGTCAAAAGGGCTTGCTGCTCAGGGGTGTTAATCCCTTCCAGCATTTCGTAGTATTCGTTTTGAGCTTGCTTTAATGAGCTAAGTTCTTCATCAGAATTTCTATCTTCTCCGAAGTAGGCTAAGCGCAAACCATGCAATACCGCATCCTGCCTATCCATATGGCGGTAAATACGACTTGCCTTCTCTCCGTTCGGTAACCCCCCGGACATAATTGTTTCTACAAATTCGTATTGCTGAACCTCTAATTCAAAACTCTTCCGAGTGTACTCACTGGGCTCAAACTCAGTTCCTTCGTAGTACATCCTGTTGATGTACTTTTGCTCATAGCCGTACAGCTCCTTGTAAGGAATCCCTGCCAACTCGTTAGCAAGGTCATCTTTATCAGGATAGATACCTACATTAAGGCCCCCAACCGCTCCTGCGCCAACCAATGTCTTAGTGAATCCACCATCCATTTGCTCAGAAGCATCTTTAATTTGCTGAATCATCAACGGCAGAAAGTCTTCATAGTCTGTTGATTGACCCGGAATAAACGTTGCTACACCGCTAACTTCTTCGCCATAGTAGTTTTCTCCAGTAATAACACCAACTGCGCTGGCTCCGAGTGGGCTAGCTTTTGCCCTAGAAAAGTTACCAATCTGCCTCATAACATCAGCTTCAAACTCAACTCCTGAGCCACTTACTTCTTTTCCAGTTTTTATTCCGTAACCTGCGCGAGCCATAAATCTCCAAACAGAACCAAGCCCCATAGTCAGGTCTATATTCAACCTGCCCTTGCTAACTTGCAGGTTGCTTGATTTTCGCCAGTCTGTTTCGACCTTAAAGCCGTTCATTGCAAGAAGCCCTACTATCCCGGAGATGACACCAAGGGAACGGGCAAGGTCCGCAGATATTTGCTTACTGGTGTGAGCCCCGTTGTAACCTTTAACTACGAAGTTGTCGCCCGTTTCGATTATCGGGACAACTTCATCTGTACCAAGCTTTTTAGCATAGGCTCTAGCCCTTTTTTGTGCCCCTGCCCTATCTCCACCCTTGGGAAACCTCTTTGGCATAGCACCTAAAGCTTCTTTTCCAAAAACCTTTGCGACTGTGAATGGCACTTGGAACCTAGAAGCCATCCATCTTGGAGCAAGTAAAACAGCAGAAAGTTGAGGTGCAAGACTATCTAGCGGCCCAAGATTACCTCTGCCAGTAGCCTTATTTAAGAAATCGGCATAGCTATTTATAGCTTCAACCCTCTTTGCCTCAGGGATGCCTGAGGCTCTAAGACCTTTATTGTAGTCACTTAGCAGTTCATACCTCATTTTATTGAGGTACAAAGTGTGAAATCTTTCACCAGCCTTGAACGGGTATCCAACTACTGCGCCAGTTACCCGGAAACCCTTTCCAACCTTCTGCATAAACGGGTTGCGTCGTAGTGTTTCAGGAAGGACATTGCCTACTGAGTTAAAGATGTTTCCGAGAAAGACTTCTTCTCTCTGAGTCAAAGGACCATCAATGTCGGAAATATGTATATTCGTCTTTTGGGTTAAGTAGGTGTAGTCAGCATCCTGTGTAATGGCCCTCATTTGACCACGGTAGTTTCCAGCCGAAAACATACCATGCATAGAGTTTGCTAGATTTCGATAAAACAGGGTATCGGGACTTCTGTACCAAGCTTTAAGGTCTCCTTTAGCCAGCGCAGCTAAAGACCTTCTTGTTGTAACTGGCTTAACAGCTCCACCAATAAGCAACCCGCCCTGATTCCAAATTGCCCCTAAGTCCGCAGACAGCAGAAGGGTTCTGGGAAAGTTAAATAGCTGAGTAAAAATATCTCTCAGTATTTGCAGTTTAGTCTTAGGGGTAATAGACCTTGCCTTGGTTTCCAGACCCAGTGCTTCCCAAATGAACTGAACTTCATGTGGGGTTAATACCTCACCCACATCAAGGGCTTGGGTTCCTGCAACGCCTTTTAATCTTGGGGCTGCTTTAGCCAGCGCAATTTCTTGGGGAGAACCCGGCCTAGGAGTATCTACTCCTATAAGTTTCTTTATGGCATCTGAATACCCATCCCTGTCAAAAGCCCTTATTACCTTCTTTTGACCTGCGGTAGCAGGTATGTCCTTCAGCCGCTCAAAGCCAGTATTTAAAAGTGCCTGAACTTCTATCGGGTGAAGTTTCAATGGCTTAAACCCACTGGCAGCAGCGGATTTTGTCATTTTTAGACCTAGCTTCTTTTGTTTCTCAAGTTGAGCAAATGTAATTCTGCCAGCATCATAGGCATCTTCTGCCTTTTCTATTACGGCTGTGCCTCTAGTTCGGGCTTCTGCAATATCTGTATCTCTTTGCTGCCTAAAAGCCTTGTACTCTTCACCGTCAATTATTTCTTGAATTTTTGGAGTGAGCCTGTCAGAAATATAGGCATTGCCTTCGAGAGTAAGCTGACCGTTACTTCCCCTGTAAACACCTGTTGTATCAGTAAGAACAAAATCAAGTTCAATTTTATTTACCGGGTCGCTAATCCCCCTCCCAAAGTATTTACGATAGTCAATTTGGGCAGGAGTTAAGTTTGTAGCAGCCTTTCTGTGGTACGAAGGCATAACCAAGCCCTGCTCAGTCTTCCTTTGCATATCAAGAATTTCAGCAGATGCTCTGGCAGGACGCTCTACAGCCCTAGGGCTTGCGACAAGCTTTTTATCTATTGCTTCCTCAATCCCCTTGGCGTTTAAGGCTTCAATACCCTCTACTCCATCTCCTAAAGTTCTACCAAAGCCAGTAGGTGAACTTTCAAGTTCTCCTATAGAAACAGTGTCATCTATATCTCCACCCTTGGGATTCTTCTCACGGTAGTAGGCCCTAGCCTCATCTGAGCTTGGCTCACGGGCAGCTATGTCAGACATAATCTGGCGTTCACGGAAGGTTGTGTTGATGTCAATTGCGGAAACCCGCCGAAGCTTGCCTGTTCTTCGTTTTATATATCCAAAAGGGGCATCTAAGATTTTGTCCGATATTTGTTGACGCTCAGCTAGAGTCAGGTCTGCTCCCCCACCTAGCGGCTTAGTGTGCATAACCCAATTCGTACCAGTTTCTACTGGTGCGCCAGTCCTTTTAGATTGCTTGGGACTTACTTTCTGAACTCGGTGAATAGAAACAAGAGCAATAGGGGTGGACTTGCTTTCGTCTGCTAAATCAGCCCTGCTGAACTCATAGGTTTTCTGCTCACCCCCTTTAAAGTTCCCACCTACTGGCTTAACAGGACGTAAGCGTGTGCCTTTGTAGGCATCGACACTGTAGACAGCCTTGTTGTAACCCTCCTGTTTTCCTATTACTTCATACGGTGCGCCATCCATGACCTTATTGTCTATTGGCTGTACTGAACGAGCATAGCCTTTAGTCTTTATCTTTACAAAAGCCCTGTTGCCATTAATGACTTCATTGGAGCCAACTAGAGCCACTACCCTGTGCGGAACTCCACCCAAAACAGCACCACCGATTTCCGTAACAGCTTCGATGTTATGTTCTGCGTAACGGGCGTTCAGTCCTTCTAGAGCCCACTCGTTAGCCTTGGGGAATAAGATCGGGTCTTCCCAAAGTGATAGCTGGCCATATGTATCCTGAATATCTCGAATGAACTCCCTGTTCCTCTTCGAGTGAATAACAAAAGTTGCAAAATCTACACCGTTCTTATGTGCCTCAGGAACCTTTGGCGTAAGCTGCCTGAGTGTTGAGCTTTTTGCCATCTGCCATAGATACGGTGAACTAACAGATACTTGTACGTCACGGGCTAGGTGCGTCAATTCCAGACCCGGTAAATCTTTATACGTGAGGTCCATATCTAGGCGGGCATCAAGTATGTGTACGGCCTCTTGAATTGCCTCATCTTGCTTTTCTAGATTTTTAAAGGCTTGAAGTTGTTCTGGTGAAGGAGTCTTGCCAGCTTGCCTGAGATTATCTAATTCAATAGCTACCTGTTTACGTGAGGTAGTTACGGCAGCTTCTGCAAGTATCCTGCCGTATGCTCCATCCGGGTCCTCTAGCCCCGTATGGAAAAAACTAAGCATTTCTGCAAAGTCGTTCTCATCGGCATATCCTGCGTCCCAAGGGGCTGGTCCTACAGCGGATTCCGGGGCCATATAGCCCGATTGTGCCCTCAGGATGTGTTCAACCTCTTCCCCGAATAAATCATAGCTATCTTGAAGGGCTCGCTCACCAAATAGCTCTGAAATATTAGCAACCGTAAGGTCAAGATTTTCTGCACTCTTTGCTAGGTTGCGCCCAACTCGCTCCATTGCAATTAGCTCTGGCGACTGGAATTGACCGTAAGTGGGCTTGGAAAGACTCTTTTTAGTTATCCTAGCCCTTGTAGTTAGAACAAGCTGTTTGAACTTGGTGTGTTTGGGATTGCTAAGTACGCCATCAATGAACCTTGCTCCAATACGGTCGTATAAGCCTACTGACTCCATAGACATAACTTTATCTTCGGGGACAAGAATATGGGATGCCTGAACCCTAGCACCCATAGGGCTTTGCGAAGGCGAATCCCGAAAACGATCAATGGCATATGACAGTGCAGGATGGTCGAAATCAGTGTTGTAATTACCCGGACCCATAACATTGCTAAAAATATTTGTTTGCATATGGTCAAAGTTTTTATCAAAGTCAACTGCTGCACCATGGAAGAAAACAATAGGCTGACCGGCTTCGTTTACAAAGGCGGAATCGTCCAGCCTTTTCTGCATGTTGGGTATATTCGGGTCAACAAGCTCTAACCTGCTCCTAACGTCTGGGGCAACGTCCGTGACTGAAAGTAGCTTGTTCTGGGGACTTGTAGAAGTAAAAGTTAAGGCCCACCTTAACCGTTCAGTATCTTCGTGACTGTATTGATCGAAGTCTATCTTTTTTGTAATTTTCTTCAGAATATCTTCGTAATGAGTCTGGTGGAGTATTGACTGTCCGAAGTTTGTGAATACTACGGTAGAGTCAGTAACAATACTGCGGGCAGCACTAAGATCAAACTCGACCTTAGCACCATGCTGTTGAACTGTTACCCACTTGCCTTTATGTAAATGCGCTGCAAGCAACATCATTGCGGGGTCGTTAGGATCAACTGTCTGCTTTGCGTGAACAATTGCAAGGGCCTTGGCTTGTTCTGGTGCTAGTTTATTAACAGGAGCCTTGCCAGATAAGGTTGACTCAGTAATTTGTTCAAGAATTTCAGTAAAGTTGTTTACTATCTTTTGCTCACCAAGTGTTCCAGCAAGTGCAATTCCCTGAGGGTCCTGAGTCATCTTTAACATTTTCCATGACTCAGCCAGTGCTCTGGCTGCCGAGTTCCAAACACTTGCCGACTCTTCATACCTGCCAGCCGTTTTTGCTGCATTAGCTGCCGGTCGGACTCCAGTAGCAACTTCAAGTGTGTACTTCGCAAACAGGTCTGCCCCGGCTTCGTGAAGCAAGGCTGATAAATCACCACCAAGCAAATCTCGTACGAACCTTTCCGTTCCCGGTTGCTGTCCTGCCAGCAAGCGCGCTGGAGTCTCGCTAGCAAGCAACTTTCCTACTTCTTCTACAGATAAAGATTTCAGTAAAGTAGCTTGCTCTTGGCTAAGACCAATCCCGGTAAGTTCAGCTCTTATAAGTATTTGATCTTTAAGTGATTTAGATAAGTCAGCTAAGTTTCCGTTGTCAACTAATCCCAACTGACGATTATAGGCAAAGACATCTTCTAGAATAATATGGGCTAACTCATGTTGAAGAGTTACAAAAGAGTCAGCTTGGGTGATTGCAAGTCCGGGAGATTGTTGAACAAACTCAACAAGGCTGGCAACCTTGCGAAATGTACTCTGCATGATACTTGGAGCAGCATCTACCCCGCCGGGAGTTGTCTGACCAGCCCAGCCTCGACCAACGTATTTACCATCAATGGTTCTTGGTAAACCGCGTATTTCAGGAGATAACGCTTTAATGTAATCGTCTGGAGAAACACCGTGAAAATCTGCAAGAGCTTTTAAAACAGGAGTGCTAACTTTTTTAGCTTGCTCAACAGATTCTTTGGACATGCCTGTCGCATCTCCTGCTGCGTTATACCAATCATCAACCGTGTTGATCTTGTAGGTGGTAGTTGCGTTACCCCTAGTAAGAATTACTTCATCAAGCTTGCCTTCTACAGTTGAATAGGAAACACTGTCTGCTTCTTTAAGCGTTCCTCCAACTGTACCTCTTGCGTAAACAAGGGGAGCTTGCCCTGCTTCTGGTAGTTCTGCCAGAGTAAGTTCCACAGAGGGCGCGGCTGCGTCTGCATTGGTTACTAAACTATCTAGTTGGGCTGCTTTTCTAATACCTTTTTGCCCAAACTTTTTAGCTAGTAGCCTTCTACTTCCACGAACAACAAGGAATGGCAGCATTACATCCTCTGCCATCCACCTAGCACCTCTGGCAACACTACCTATTCCAACACCAAAACCTAGATACTCTCCTCCGGTAGCCCCTACCTTCATCATGTTCTCAGCTACGGCTGGAGTTGCAAGACCTGTCTCTTTAGCTATGAATCCCGGCATGGCAAAAAGAGATTGGGAGGTGGCAATAGGCAGGAACTCTTCGTTTAAAGGATTAGATATTGTTCCAGCAAAGCTTCCAAGCCTAGACATTCCAGTTTGTTTTTCTAACTCACGTTTTTGGTAGCCTCTAATTTTAGTTTCTTCAGGGTTTGATGAAGGTGCTATAGAGATTGGTTCAAGCATTTCATAGGCTTGCTTTTTGTATCTATTAACTTTTTCATTCCAGTTAGGAGTGCCATCTGGATTTGGCGGAACTGCCCCGCTGCTAACGCCATTCCTAGTAAGTAGCTGCTGGAAATAAATAGCTTCTGCTTCGTACTTGGCAGCACGTTCGGCCTGAGGCTTATTTACCTCTGACTCTATAAGTTCAGAAACAAACTTTTGCTTGTCAGGAAGAATAAAGTTGCTAGGCGTGTCTCTTTCAGGGTCGAAGGGCCTTCCCTCTAAATTAGTAAAGGTAGCTTCTCCCAGAGACTTGCCTTGCTTAATGCGGGCATCGTACTCTCCCCGAAATTCTCCCAACGCCTTAGTTTTAGCGGTTTGCTTTCGATTTCGCAGGTGAAAAGCAGCCCTACCACGTATTTCAGGAGGAATAAATTCTGATTCCTGATCTATTTCTCTTAGCCGAGCTTGATACCTTCTGCCTTCATCAGATTCTTGAAATGAAGGCTGGTCAGGGTCTGGTTGGTAGATAGCTTCCGAACGACCTGTTACACCGGCAAGCTGCTTTCGCCTTGCAGCCACCGGAGAATAGAAGGCGTTCTTCTGGTCCCTGCTGGAAATAAAATCTCTAAAAGAAGTAACCATTAGTAATACAGGAATCTGGTGCGGGGGCTAAATCGTGAACCTTGGTCGTACTGTCTGCCTAGCTGGGCAAAGCGTTGAGTAAACGGAAACTCTTTTAGGTAATCAGTAAACGTTGCAGTAGGGGCTCCGCCGCCCAGTACCTGTTCGCCAAGCTTCCCGTAGAAACCTTGCAGGGCCTCATCGTAAATACTAGAAGCTTGCTTCCTGCGAGATGGCGTATCAAGCATGCCTTTCTGTCCAAGCGTTCCAAAGAAAGCAGCCCTAGGTTCTTCTTCAAGAAAGCCAGCAAAGGTTGGATTAATACTTACTCTTGGCATAGCTATCTCCTAGTAAAGTCCGTATTGCTGCCCAACAAACTGAGCGAAGTTTGGGGGAGCCATCCCTCTTCCCTGCGCGGCAGTTACGTCCGCTCCAGCCAGCGGGGTTGACTGCCTTAGGTAGTTGGCCCAGAGTTCTGAGGCATTTGGCATGTAGCGTTGCAATGCCTGCAACGCAATTGGAGAGTACCTGCCCGCCTGTGCCTGTCCCGCCATCTCCATCACTTGAGCAGCCTGTTCTTCTGATTCTGGAGCTAGAAATCTAGAAGTAAAAGAGCCGGGAGCCAGCCCTCCCATCTCCTTCTGCGCCAAGGCTTGAAGTTGCTGCCCCATTCTTTGCTGTGCTTGCCGTCCACCAGCGGCAAGTCCGCCCCTAGCATACTCTCCAAAGGTAGGACTGAAGCGAGCAATACTACCTTCGTCTTCAATCCTAAGTCTTGCGCCCGCTTCTCCCTCTTCATAATCTCCAGTCTGTTGTCGCATTAAAGCTTGTCGGTACTCCATCTGCTGTGCTGCCGTATGCATGCTCAGGTCTTCCCCAAAAGGAATTTCATCTCCCATTAAGGGCATTAGCTGTTCTGCTTGATAGCCAGCGTAAAGTGGCTGGTATTGACTTTTTGCAAATCGACCGGCTGCACCCTGAAGACCGCCAAGGCCAGCCCTCTGAAGCTCATCTAAAAATACGGCAAAGGGAGATTGCTGCTCTAAGGCTTGGCGGCGAGTTAATTCAGTTTGATATTGCTCTGGAATTGGACCCAATTGGCGTCCAACTTCACCTTGCGCCTCTATGTCTCTAATCTGCCCCTCAACGTCTTTTCTCTTTGCAGTTACTGCGGCAGGGTCAGGAGTTCCCGGAAGAGGCGGTTCGAGATGGTAAGGTACGGCTGGAACTGCGCCCCCTGTCTCTGCAAACGTGAGGCCGCTCTTTCCAGCGTGGAATCGTTGGGGTTCAACATATTGTTCTGTAAATTCGTCAAACGTGGGCGTGAATGTAGTAGTGGCAGCCTCTTCTCCTTCAGTTCTTTGAAAGGTATCTAGTCGCGCGGTTGCTTCTTTTTCCTGTTTCGCTACGTCTTTTAATGCTTGCTGCTCACGCTCATTAATATCGTCTAGGGTAGATTCCGATAACCTTTTTATTTCGTCAACCGATAAACCTTCTCCCCTATAAGGCTCTTTCGCCTGTGCTCTTTCCTGCGCAAACTCATCTGTCATGTTCACAATATCGGTGCGGAACTGACTTGCGGGAACGAATTTAAGCTGAGGGTCTACCCCGCGACGGCGTTGTGCTTCTAGCGTTGCCTCTTTTTCGTTAGCAGCTTCAATTGTGTAAGTCCTGTTAAGGGATTTACGGTCATAGGTGCCAATGCCCTTTACCTCTACCGTGTAGATTGCCATTATTTATACCCCGTTATAAGAACCCGGTCCGCCGGGAGTTCCGGGCGGTGCTTGTGCAGGGTCTCCCGCTCTAGTAAACCCCTGCATTTGTGAAGAAAGAATATCATTAGATATTCCCGGAGGGCCACCCTGCCCACCTCCGCCCTCTGGTGGTGGGGGTGCGCCCGGTTGCCCCGGTTGCCCCGGCGGTACTCCAGCCATCATAGCCTGTGCCTGAAGCTTGAGCTGCTCAAATTGCATATCTTGAGT
>Ga0098039_1000994_pt1 | contig 11390 bp, 20 predicted proteins | sample 6_EtaG_FD_75047 | JGI IMG/M metagenome (GOLD analysis project Ga0098039, IMG submission 75047) | Marine viral communities from the Subarctic Pacific Ocean - 6_ETSP_OMZ_AT15160 metaG | ecosystem: Environmental > Aquatic > Marine > Oceanic | place: Pacific Ocean | collected 2015-01-08 | reverse complement strand
CCGCTTACCAGCCTTTTGCACTTGTCCCACGGGAACGGTCACCACTTCGCCGTCGGCCAGAATCTCCGCGACGTTGAATCGTCTCGAGATCAATATGCCGAGGCGCCATTCGATACCTTCATACCGATAACGACCGGTTGCGTAAGCCTCGTTCCACTCAGTTGTGAATCTGACCATGTCGCCGGGCTGCATCGATCTCCTGGTGCGCACTAGCTCTTCTTCGCGCGCTTCTTGCGCTTCTTGACGAGCCGGTCGAGTTCGATCTCTCGAGGCACCCCGTCCAGAAGAATCGAGAGCCCCGGTCGCCCGTCGACCGTGACGAGAGGCTCACTTATCACCAGACCGAACTGGGCGTCGAGCTGGGGTCGCCCGATGACGACAGGTTTGAGCTCGACCAGCGATCCGGCCGGCCAGCGCTCGATACCGTCAACCAGCTTCTGTCGATCGGTCTTGCAGAGCTTCATCATCTTCCCAGCGGACCACTTGTCCAGGTGCGGGACATTGCCATCGAGCCAGTCCTTGCACTCATTTCGTGCCGAGGCGGTGCCAGGGCAGCTACTCAGGTAGTAATCCGAGTAACGCCGGGTGAAAGCCACACCGATCTCGACCTGTTTGCGTTCCTCGTCGGTGGGAGCCCAGGGCCCGTTCTCGCGTATCTCTTTCGCCTTGTCCATCAGCTTGTTCATGAAGCCGACCTGCTTCTCACTCAGGCTCCATCCCTTCGAAAGCTTGTAGGCGAAATCGTTGAGGGGTTCTTTGACCTTCTCCATCCCAGCAAGATTGGCGGCCGCACGAAGGCTGGTCACGAGCTCCTTGTTCTTAGGCTCGGGCGGATCCATCAAGACCGCCTTGTCGAACCAGGCGCGCTGCTTGGTGGACATCCCTCTGCCGCTCTGCAGGCGGGCGACCATGTCGGTCACAAAAGAAACCGTGCGATCGTTGGTGCAGCCCTTTGCGGTCCATCGGGCGATCATCTTAAGGCCCAGATCGATTCGAGCTGAAGTGCTCATTCGTGCCATCTCTCACCTCCGTGTCCTTCTCTCCGAGGACACCCCTATTATACCAAACTGTGTGAGAACTTACACGCAGGCTGTGGACTCCTCCTTAATTTTTAGCAGCGACTTATCCATGGACGGCCTGGTCGGCCTGTCCTTACAGTAGACACACTCACCGTCCGAGCACTTCTTTTCCGCCCACTCATCACAGGGCTCGCAGAAACAGGAATCTCGTCGTGAGCTAAAGTGGTGGTGGTTGCCGCACACTGGGCACGCACGCTCAGCCGCCATTTGGTCCCTGCATTGGTGGGTGATTCGAATCCAAACACCGAACAGCAAGACCGTCGTTGGTGAACACGAGAGATCGTCGGTGTTCGCCGGGAATCATTGCCACCACGAGGTCCTTCTTTGCGGAAAGCTGATCCCTCGCACTCCACCAATCTGTTCCCTCGCAAATTGACAAACGATAGTCGCTGCCGCTTTCCTTGATCACTGCTGTATAAACCATTTCTGTTTCCTCAAATTTTGGTTGATAGCTCAATTGCGTTCTGCAGCGTGTCAGCCCAGGTTTTGGAATTATCTTCCATCACCTGCCAGCTCACCACTCTGTTGCCCACAATTTTTCCTCGAATGTCGCTGTGGTCTTTCTTGCTCGCAATCAAGAACCTTTGACCGGTTCGAACGTGCCACCGCTGTTGATTGAGATGGGTCACCACTTGGCTCACGTCATGCAAATTTTTAGAACTCATGCGCTCACCTCCAAAATTTATTGTATCGAAAGGTGCTAAAATGAACACAGGCCACCACAAAAAGGGCAGGGGGTGCCAAAGGCACCCCCTGCAGAATTCTCCCTGTTCTTTCTTTAGCTGCCAGTCACATCACCAGAAAGGACGACCGCGTCCTCGTTCGTGGAAGTCACATCACCAGAAAGGACGACCGCGTCCTCGTTCGTGGAAGTGACATCACCGGCGGGGCCGGTCGAATCACTGTTGACAGACTCAGAAGCATCCTTGCTCTCCGACGCCTTCTTGTCGTCACATGCGTTGAAAACAATCGCCACAGCGAAGATAAAAAGAAGTGTAGTCAAAAACTTTCGCATAAATTCCTCCTATGCAGTAAGTTAGTAACTATAACCCTACTTCATATATTGTTCAACTTATAAATTGGAAACTAAGAAATATCGTTAACAGATGCGTAAGCTGCTCAGCATGCCGCCCGCCATCCAATTTTGATCGCACTTTCCTCTGACGCCATCAGTCGAACCGCTCCCGGTCCATTGCCAGACAGCCCACTCGTCCCAGACATCAGGTGGTCGCTTGGGCTCAACCCCGGTATTGTATGAAGCCCACCAAACCCGGTACTTCTTGAGATCTTTGAGAAGCGCCTCATCCGCTTTTCGAAGGTAGAGGTCGGTTGCCCACTTGGCACAGTAGACCATGGGCCTGACACCGGTGATACTCTCGACTCTTGTCAGCCATGTCAGCGCCCACTCAGCATTGTAGGAGTCGTCCACTTTGATTCCCTGCTCCAGATCGAGAACAGGTGGCAGGTCTCCCTGCTCAAATTTGCCATACGACTTCAAAAAATTGTCCGCCTCGTTCTTCGCGTCCAGCATCGCGACGTTCGCGTAAGTGTCCGGGCGCCCGAAGTGGTATCCTCCCACAGCGACGTGATTCATTCTCGCACCGTACAGGTTGACCGATCGTTTCTTGTCTTGAAAGGTTGTCCCTTCAGAACACTTGACCCAGGCAAAGCGCACTCCGCCTCGGGCCACCTCGAACCAGTCGATGCTGCCGTTACCGGCATAAACATCGATGCCAGCATAGACCGGGATTCCCAAGGAGATCAGGGTCTGTGATCCGGCAAGTCCATCAACAATCAGAGACCCCGACGCCTGGTAATCTCTAACTGCTGCCTCTGTTTTCTTTCCAAAGTCACCGTCCACAGAAAGACCACAGAGCATGGTCTGGAGCCTCCCAACTTCTTGGCCCTTGTTTCCCTTACGCAACGTGAAAGATTTCATTCTGCCTCATTCTAGTGCCCTCTATGTACACGTTTGGCCCCTCTCATCCAGCGAGAAAGCACAGTGCGATAAGTCCGGGGATTCTCTCTTTGATGTAAACACCGGAGAAGAGCGTGTTCGTTCTACCACCGACATAGCTGAAGGCCGCTTCGAGGTTTTTGCTGATCTTGGGATCAGACGCCATGGCAGAAGTGGGAACGAGTATCAGAGCACCGGCCTCGCTTTTTGGGCCGGTTGGAGGCGGGCAGGGAGACGCGCTAATGCATCCCTGTAGAACTGCAGCTCCGAGATCACGCCGTTCTGTGTCCCTGACGATGGTGCTTCCAATCACAATTCGACCGTCGGTGCTGAGACATTTTTCTAAGTCCTTGGAGTCAAATGTCTGGATGTCCGTGTGTGTGGCTGCCAGCTTGAAAAATTGTGCCAAAAGTTGCGCGAAGTTCTTGTTCGCCACGGGATAGAGGTTCAGCATTCCGACCTTGTTGCGAAGAAGCTGCAGCTGGCGCTCGTTGTCGATCACAATGTGTGGATGGGGGGAGACATCGCTCATGATCGACTGGTAATTTTTCTCTATCGTCGAGTTCAGCAATTCCTGCGCGCTGGGCTTGGAGACCACGTACACGACCTTTCCTGAGGCACTCACAGCCTTGAGGTGTCTAGACAGCGCACCGTGCAACACGTGGCACGCGCTGCCCGTTCCTCCGCCTCCGCCGGCCAGAACAAAGATCCAGTCGGTGGCACCCAATCGTGCTCGAACTGCATCTTCGACCAGTGCGCTGTTTTCTTCCATGAGCTTTTTGCCCAGCACCACATCCTTTCCAACACCGTCAGCTCCGGGCACCAGAAGGAAGTGTGCCTCGTCAACTCCGTCGGGCTGATCCTTGACTGTGGTGTTGACCAGTATCGTCTTGCTGAACCCCTGGTCCAGAAAAGCCTTTGCCATCTTTCCACCGCCGCCGCCGATACCCAAAAACGCGCACTTGATCGCGCTGGGCGCTGTGTTTTCAGGAAGTGCCTCTTCGTCCACCGACACGTCGGTGTCGGTGTATGTACCGACAAAATCGAATTCATTGTCGTCGACTGTCTCGTCAGTATAAAAACCCTCAGTGTTCTCTTCGTTCATAGTGATCTCCTTGCGATCATAAGTATCACATTCATATAGTCAACAGCTCGATTCGTTGGTGGACCCGCTGGGAGCTAATAGAGCCTTGCAACATAACCGGTACCGTCCCACCTAGAGATCGCCTCTTTTATAAAATGAATTTGATCCTGAATTGAAAACTTAACGTTGTCGACCCTGATCAGTAGAATGCCGTTGTTTAGACAGTGAGAATTCTGCTCTTTATCACGCAACTTAGACTTGTCAAAATTATGATTCTTGTGAACTTTCATAAAGTGATACGGCCCATCAGATTCAATCCAGACATCTTTCTCTCTTTGAACGATATCAACATCAATCCTTCTTCCAGAGTCCAACACGACCTGATGATGCCTTCTAAATTTATCGCCTAGGGTCTCTGCTAGTTTTCTCTCTGCTTTTGATGAGAATCTTTTGTTATTGTTAGGTTTCCCCATATTTTTAGTAAATTCCGGATTATTCCAGCATGCCTTGCTTAGCTTTTCTTTTGTCTTTTTACTATGCTTTCTGGTATTTGCACAGGACCTGGAACAGAATTTTTTAGCTTTTTCTATTCTGCGATATTTTCTTTTGAAAGGAGACCCACACTTCGGACAATCAACGGTTTCTATAATTTGTCTACCGTATCTTTTATCATTATTTCTGTATATTGACTCTACTAGGGACTTCTTGCCTGCTGCTGTAAATTTATCTTTTTTGTGTTTCCATCTCACGTGATTGGCTTTTTGCTGCCATTTTTTAAAAGATAGGCTACATTCTTCACACTTATACATAAAAAAACCGACTCCTACAAATAAATATAGGAGTCGGTTAAAATTGAACCCAGAAAATGGTGGACCCGGTGGGACATGTTATCCAGGCATTTCCACCTGGCATGGACTATTCCTTCACCCTATAAGGGTGGGAGGCGTATTATGCTTGCGCATCCTAGTATTCCATAGCATCAACCTTAGGAACCTATGAGTCTCTAGACGGCTTACTCGTTTCCGATTCACCGTACGGTGTTAGCATATCTCTGGGTTCTCCAGACTTAGCCTTCGCCGTATGAGCCTCCTTATCATCTTAGTGTTACCACTAAGCGCGACCAAATTTAAAAGATCGAACCCACGTCTTGAACGGCTCCGTTCGATGTCATTCACAGGATTGTCCGACTTTTCTAAGCCGGCAAACTAACCACAAAACACCCGTCTCCTATGTAGTCTCGGAGACCCACCCATCCCTAAAGTCGGACTTTCACCGATATTGACGGGGTAACCATTTTGTGCCGGATGATCGGACCGGCGACCTAGCTGGAGTTGGGTATCAAGGCCTCCAACGGCCCCGCGAACTACGCCGCTAAGGCGTAATCGAACTCAACGTTATCGTTGGCAGTTATAAATTTCAGCGTTTTTACAGAGCCACGCTGCCCTCTGTCCTGCACACCTTACTTCACTCGCCCAATCGAAACCGGTTCGGGCCCGTAGTTCCGCACCGCGCAGGTGCGAACAAACATAAATATAGTAGTAATCAGGTGCGTAATGTTCATACCTCATTCTACAAACCTCGTTCATCGACAATTTGTCAATTTTAGCATAATTACTTTATGCAATCAATCTTACTGGCGCTATTTGCTACTGTAACTTATCCAACTGTCAACGGTCAAGAGCTTATCTTGCCTCTTGAGAACATCAGCGAAATAAACGCCGACTACCACCAACGACGCGGCAGAAGAATCCACGGAGCCGTGGACCAAAATGCACCTATCGGAACGCCAGTTAGGGCTGTGGCTGATGGCGTGGTCACCGATGTCTACTCCATGTCTTCTTACATGCGCGAAACCAACAGGATTCTAAGCAGGCTGCGACGGGGCCGAGCCAAGACGTGGTCTATCGCGAAAAGTCGACTTCGGCGGTGCCGCTGTACAAGACGAATTCGCCGGCGTTCACGTGGGGCTTGGAAGTCTGGCGTTTTCATTAGCGTAAAACACGTCTCCGACGAAGGCAAGACATTCAAAACTCAGTACATGCACTTGAGCAGAGTATTTGTTGCTATCGGAAAAAACGTGAGACAGGGACAAGTTGTTGGTAAATCTGGAGACACGGCTATAATTGACAGCAAGCCTCACTTACATTTTCAAACAAAGCACAAGGGGGTTAAACGGGATCCAAGAAAATGCATAAGAGGGTTTGATGGTCCGATAACTACGATGTTTAAAAAAAATCTCAGGAAGTATTTTCTTTTTCCCAAGTCATCCTAGCCGCTCATAACCACCCGGCGCCAAGCTTGAACCACCGGGAAGAACCGTACAGCGAGATCCCAGAGTGTCTTCTCCATCATCAGATTTGACTACTGTGATGGGTGTATAGAAGATTAGGTGTTTCCCACTGTACTTCTCGTTAAGTTCATTCCTGAACCGATCGGCTAATATCGACGCCAATTCTACGTCGCCGTCGATGACACGGTGGAAACGACCGAGGATCTTCGTTATCTCCTCAAAAGTTGGGCAGGATTCAAAAAGAAGGTAGGTGTTTGCGGTCTGGGTGCAAATTTCTTTTCCATCGTATTTATCCGGACGATAGACTGTAAATGCTGCTCTGTGTGGCCCGGGCATTTAAGATGCTCTTAGAGGATCACAGAGGCTGATTCCTGCTACTTTATAACGAGAATATGGGTCTATACCATCCCAGTCCAAAGGCATCTTCGAATTCAAACCGTGTGCCTTTAGAGCCTTATCTTCATCTACAGTCAACACAACAACGTGCAGATACTTTGAAAGAATATTAGCTACGGCAGTTGCACACCCTAATTGACAGCTTCGACTCTTAAACAGCTTATCTTCAATAACAGCGCGAGGAACTGCGTGTTCGTGTCGCAAATATTTTTGGAGGTAAGACTTGGGATAACGAGCTACAATCTTTTTTGCAGAATCAGTGTGACAATGATGACTTAGACTGTATTTCACACCATCCTTGCCAGAGTCAGGTGCATCACACGTAAAAGGGTACATCAGTCTTCGTAACTCATCCCGCTCACGTACAAGTCGACCACCATTTTGAGACTCATACGTGCTTATAAACTTAATAGCGTCGGCAATTTTTTCACATCGCCACCTAGTAAGAGGATGTTCCGGGTCCCAATTGCCGATATTATTAGAATCTACTGTGTCACCGACTTTCATTCTTCGTTCTCCTTGGTTAGATTCATAATGGTCTCGTTAATGTATCGCTCATAATTCCTCACTTGACTTGGGCCAGACAGACAGCCCTTTGGGTTTTGTCCTTGATGGACCGGCACTTACTTCGATCTTTAGTCACCTCTGCCAGGCAGAAGTATCGTGTGTCCCTATTCTTGATGGATCGACACCTGCTAGCGTCCTGTTTTGTCAGGGCCAGGCAGTAATACCTCTGGTCGTGGTCCGGGACGCTGTAGCAACTCTGTGCCGAGGCTTTGAAGCAAAACGTCAGGATCGCTATCACCAGCACAAAACTTATGGTTGTCATAACAAATGAAGCTCCTCTGTTCTTCTGAGAAGTTTTCCTTTGTTCACCAACTTTCATTTTTTGTTCTCCTTACACGGTTCGCACCTTGGCGGCAAACCCGTAAAGTTATATCCGAAGTGTGTTTTTCTGCCGCATGTATCACAACCGACAATGCAATCACAGTATACAACACGTTCTGTGGGTTCAGCCCACCATGTAACTGTTATGCATCCTCTTAGCTCGTCAATTTTGTCTATAATCTCTTTTGGAAGCGGTGTCTTGCGAATTTGCTCCATCTCTTCATTTGTGATTAGTCTAGATTCCTTTTCCTCGCGTCTTTTTTGAAAATTCAATTCTCTTTCGGGGCTTCTTCTCATTCTTCGTTCTCCTTGGTACGAGCGGGGGGACTTGAACCCCCACGACCTTGCGGTCAACGGATTTTAAGTCCGGTGTGTCTACCGATTCCACCACACTCGCATATAATCAATATCACCGACTTTCATTTTACCACCTCCCAATTTCTACGATGTGAAAGTAAAATGTCACCCTCTTTAGTCATCACCTCGATACCTTCATCGGTTGGGGTATCTAAAGGCCCACCCATATCTACCGATGTTATTGTATATGGTAAATCGACTGCCAATACAATGCCTACTTCCCCACGTACACAACGTGGCTCGACTTCGGCCGGGCGCCTGGTACCCTTATGCTTGACTAATTCTCCGATCATTTAGCACCTATCGGTACCACATCCCCTCCCGGGGTCAAAACAACTATACCACAGAGTGACACGGTGTAGTCAATCTTTTCTTTTGTTTCCATTTTTTACCCTACTGTGTGAGAAAGAGAAAGTAGGCACGTAAACCCCAGCCTACGACGGCAAACCCTGCGAGACACAAAACTGCCTTTATAACGAAATCTTTCAACAACATTTTAACTCCTCAATACGATGCAATGACTTGCTGTGGTACACACTGTCCACCTCACACCCCACGAACTCTCGCCCACAGCGCAGAGCCGCCACCGCGGTGGAGCCGGAACCGCTGAAGAAGTCGAGCACAGTGTCACCTGGATCGGTGTTCGCCTTCACGATACGCTCCAGCAGTGCCACCGGCTTCTGCGTCGGGTGCCATCCGGCGTACTCCCTTGAGGTGGTGTGGTTGTTCTTGGTCCAGACATCGGTCGGGATCTTACCCAACGGATTGTTGATTGCGCCCTTGCGTACGTTGCTCTGCATTTTGTAGGGAATTCTCACATCGTCGGCATTGAACAGAAATTCCCTGCCCTTCGAGTACATCAACAGGTCCTCGTGTTTTCTGGGGAAAGTCTTCTTGGTCCTTCCTCCCCAGTCGTACGCCCACACGATCCAGTTCTGGTAGTGAAAGTCGGAAATGCGATTGAGCACCTCCATCTTGTATCGCAGGAACGTGTCGGTCTTGGTGGTACCCCAGACGTAGAAGCACCTGCCGGGTTTGAGAACACGTGCAGCTTCCGCTGTCCACGCCTGGCACCACGACAGGTACTCGTTTTCATCTCTCCACTGGTTGTCCCACCGATCCTTCATGATGCGAAAGTACGGCGGATCAACCACCACAAGATCGACCGAGTCGTTGTCCAGGGTCGAGAGAAACTCCAGGCAGTCGCAGTTACGAAGATCCATTTGTTCGAACCGAATGTTTGAGAAATGAGACACCTGATAACCCTGTGCCTCCCTGTGGGCTTTTGTTCATCTACTTCTTCTGAACGAACTGATAAAGCTTTTCGGCCTCAACAAGAACATCATCAGTCGTGAAGGGCAGCACAGCATTGCGCTGGCTGGCCGGCTTCTGAAGCTCATTGTCAAACTGTCGAGAATTTCGAACTTCCAAAATACTGATTGCCATTCCTAGCAAATCAGTACGAAGCTCGTAACCACTTTTCTTTGAACAACTCATTTTTTACTCCTGTGTGTGTGTTGAACGATGCGCCTCCATGGCGCTTAATAATAATAGACACAAATTGCCTAATGTGCACAATATGCGAATTTTAGTGTATATTGCGCGTGTTGGTTACCGTCAGGCTCCATGCCCCGACTTCACCTGTTAGTTTCCTTCTTGCTGTGCATGACCACAGTTCCAGCACTTTTCCGGGAAGTGCCAGATTTTAATGGGCGCCCGGAACACCCGCTTCCAGTTTAACCTGTCGGCGTGTTTCATTTTCATTTTCTTCTTCGTTGTCCAAGTCGCCCCGAACAAGAACATTGTATTAAACGTTCACCGGATGTTCAAAGCAGCTCAAACTTCAGGCCAAACTTCTCTGCTTCTTCACGATGTTTCTCGTGGCCGAAAAACGTATCAATGATCCAATTATCGATGATGACCTCTTGCAACACCCTGGGTGGGTTGTGCCCCCGTTGTATGTCGTCTTTCCCTAGTGGGAGGCTGCTAAGCGGTGTGGTCGACTCCGGGCGTTTTGGAAGGCCGGAACTTTTGTAGAACTCCTTATCCTCGTCTGTTGCCAACGAAAGCCATTCAGATGCCACATCGTAGAATGATGCAAACGTCACCCGTTTTCGCTTGAATGTAAAGTGGGGCTTCTGGATCGACCGACCCAATGAATAATATGCAGATCCCGGTGAGGTAGCCAAATAAGCAGCACAACTCAGTTCATCCTTTGCAGGAATGTCAATGCCTGGAATTCTACCCTCTTTCGTTATGTCAAAGTAATATTTCAAGTCTGTTTCCATGCCGTATTTACCCACCACATGAAACACCGAGAGTTGTTTTGAATCATCGAAAAACGCATGATCTGCGTATTTGTTCCAGAGTTGTTTGATTTCTCTACGCTTCTTTGTCCGAACCAGATTTTCTGACTCATAATCAATACTGGTGAACATGTCATCTGCATCCACATCAGCCATGGTCTGCTCATCAGCATAGTCCGCCAACGTTTCTGTTATGAATTGTCTTAGTTTATCTTTGAGCATATCGCTAAGTATGGAGCCCGAGGGCGGAAACCGCAAGGCCGTCACCCGCCGGGGGTTATGCCGACATCCGTTTCACAGAATTAGCAATTCTTAGCACCCCAGGAACTCCTCGAACCACACGAATTCGAAGTCATTCTCCTCCGCATATGTTTCGTCGCTTTCCATTCTTTTGTAGTGCTCATTTATCTTGGATTGAATGTAATGACGAGCAAGATCGTTCATTTCAACAAGGTCTACAACTGTGACTGTCATTCTTTGTGTCCTTTCAGAGCTGCGAACAAGTCATCCTTGCTAATCTCGAGATCGGTCAACTTTCGGGGGCGCTTGCCAACAAAGACATATGGGATGTCAGGATTTCCATCGTGATGCCATGGCTTTCCATGATCGGAAACGGTTCCACTTGGAGAAGCGATGTTGAAGGTCTCACACTCATGAACCTCGTCATCCCAAACCACGTGAAGTTTCGTGCCCTTCGGAATTTTGATTTCATCCTTTCGGTCGGATGTTCCTCGAATTGCTGATGTGCAATCAGGCAGCATCACGAATTCATATCCCCAGTCGTTTCCACGTTTGAGCTTAATCCATTCTCTCATCTTTCCGCTCCCTGTCTTTGATGTGTTCAGCATAGTAGTTCGCCATGTTGGTAATGTCATATTCCGGAGAGCCAACGGGCCGAACTGGGTCGTAATCCCACTCCATTGCGTGAGGGTGATACAACCATGGGTCGGTGCAGACAGATTCACCGTCCAACAGCAACTTGTCCTCATCATTCCAGGACAGGCGGGACGGATCGATCTTTGCTAATTTGGCT
>Ga0098039_1000991_pt1 | contig 11414 bp, 6 predicted proteins | sample 6_EtaG_FD_75047 | JGI IMG/M metagenome (GOLD analysis project Ga0098039, IMG submission 75047) | Marine viral communities from the Subarctic Pacific Ocean - 6_ETSP_OMZ_AT15160 metaG | ecosystem: Environmental > Aquatic > Marine > Oceanic | place: Pacific Ocean | collected 2015-01-08 | reverse complement strand
TCAAACTGCTGATAAACATATGTTCTTTCTAACCACCGCAGGAACAGGAACAATTAGGTTTGGGACAGACGGTAATAATAGTGAAGTTATAATTGGAACAGGAGGAAATATAACAGCCTCTAGTAATATAAGTGCAAATGGTTACTTTACTGGTTCTTCTGCATATTTTGATAACAGGGTTAATACTCCCCTATTAAGAAATCCCTCAAGTATCTTAATCAACTCAGATTCTGGTGATATAACATTAAGTGGTAATAAAGTAATAGCCTCAAGTGATATAAGTGCAAGTGGAAACATTACAGCATATGATATTTCTGCTAGTCATGCGTTTCATGTAGAATCTGATACCCATACTGAATTCACTACACAAGGCAGTCATTTTAATATGATTAATCAAACTGCTGATAAACATATGTTCTTTCTAACCACCGCAGGAACAGGAACAATTAGGTTTGGGACAGACGGTAATAATAGTGAAGTTATAATTGGAACAGGAGGAAATATAACAGCCTCTGGAAATGTAGATATTGGAGGAGAATTAATCCAAACAGGTTTTGTTTCTACTTCAAATACATCACCAAACATTGCTGGAATCTCTGTATGGAAGATAACATTATCAGGAGCTAGTGTACTTACTACTCTAGGGAATGGTACACCTGGGCAAAGATTAACTATTTATTGTGATGATGATTCTTTAACTGGGGGAGATGATGTTCAACCACTAACTACTCCTAGTAACTATACAAGTATTTCTTTTACTGAAGAAGGAGATTCAGCTGATTTAATATATGATGGTAATATAGGTTGGGTAATTATAGGCTCATATGGGGTAGTTATAACCTAACCTTAAAAATCATTTTATGAATTGGTGCGATATTGATAAATAAAAAAATTAATTATTGAAGAAGAAAAAAAATGTTTAAAATAATATATCCAGAAAAAGACGCAACATTATATGAGTCATTGCCAACAACCAATACTGGCTTAGATGAGATATTAGAAGTTGGAAAGCGACTATCAACTGCTGGGAGTAGTTATTTAAAGTCTAGATCTGTTATTAAATTTGATATGAACGATGTTTCAAGTGCATTAACAAAATATAATGTAAACTTAACTGATTGTAAATTCATGTTACAATTATATACTACCCATGCAAAAAACTTACCCGCTGATTATACAATTGATGCTAAATTAGTCGGAGATGATTGGACTAATGGTACAGGCTTAGTAAGTTTAACAACTGCAGTTGATAATGGAATAACTTGGGACAATCCAAAATCTGGGTCTTTCTATTGGACATCAGGAAGCCAACAAATAGCAGTACCTTCCGGGAGTGCAAGTAGCATTTATATAAGTGGATCAGGAGAAGGTGGCAGTTGGCTATATCAATCTGGATCTGGAATATATAGTGGCAGTTTAACATTTTATTCACAATCATTTTATACACAACCAGGATTAGATTTATCCGAAGATTTTAGTTATAGACCTACTGATTTAAATATTGATGTTACTGGAGCAGTGAAAACATGGATAAGTGGTTCGGGAGGATTTACTATTCCAAATTATGGCTTTTTATTACAATTTTCTGATGCAGATGAGGCAGATGTTTCAAAAACTGGATATGTAAGATTCTTTAGTAGAGAAACCCACACTGTATATGTTCCTAGATTAACAATGTATTTTGATAAATCTAGTTTTAATACAGGATCTTTGGCTGCAATGGATTTAAATTCATATACAGTATATACGAAACTTAAAAAAGAATATAAGGATTCAGCGGTAACTAAACTTAGAATTTATGCTCGTGATAAATATCCTCAAAAATCACCAACTAATTTATTTCCAATGACAACCGTAAAATATTTGCCTAGCAATACTTTATATACATTGAAAGATGCGGCTACAGACGAAACGATAATTCCATATGATAATATTTATACTAAAGTGAGTTGCGATAGTACAAGTAATTTTGTTTATATGGACATGACCGGATTAATGCCGACACGTTATTATCGTTTAGAGTTTAAAGTCACAGATGGCTTTGTAGAAGAATATATAGAAGATGATTTCTATTTTAAAGTAGTTAGGTAAGTAATATGCCAGGAGGAATTAATAGCAGCGGAATTAATAGCATCGGAATAAGTGAAGGCGGGGCTAGTAATAATACGCCAGGAACGAGTGGATTTAGTAATATCACAGAAGCTCCAGCACAATTACTGCTAGCTACGGATCTGGTACCAGAGCCTATAGCACAAGAAATACAACAACCATATATACTAAATGGATTGACATACAAATCTAATAATCCTTATATAATAGATAGGGATGGAGCTGGTAATATTAAATTACAAGAATCTGCTTCTAATCAGCGACTAATAATAGAACCATCAATTGAAAATATTACCAATCAATCATTTGTAGAAGTAGTAGATACACAATTTAAATATTTTAAATTCCCAGTAAGAGTAACTTCAACCGGTACAGAAGGATTAGATATCGATCTTCCTAATTTCAGGTATGATGTATACGAAGGAAGATTATTAAAAGATGGAGATACTTTATGGATTATCAAAGATAATTTGAAACGACTTTTTTACATCAAAGCAGACAGTACTTGGGCTATTAAAAACAGATTACCGCCATTTGCTAATATTGCCGGTGATATTGGCGGTAAAGAAAAAGGTGAAGATAATTGGTTTTCTACAACCGATGGCATTGAAACTGGATATGATAATAAGACATATACTATTACAGCTCCTTCTGTAATTGCTAGCTATAAAGAAGGCCCAGCATATACATGGTTAGACGCATTTCCAGATGGAGAAGACCGATATAGTAAATTTCATTATAGTGTGACTAATTTTGATAGCTTAGGAGGTACTAATATTTATATAAATGGACGTGATTTTTCTCCTGCTGAATTTAGCCAGGCCGCTTTGGGTAACCAACAACCACAGACGAGATTTTCAGAATTTAATACAGATGATACAAAAGACAGTTATCTTGGATTTAATGTACAAACTCTGAGTGGTTGGATTGATAGTTGGGGACTAAAAGATCCTCAAGATATTCATATATACAAACAGGATTCTACAACTGATTCCAATTGGAATTATTATGTCGTTTCCACCACAATTCATGTAATAAGAGTTGGGGGGACACATATGACACTAAACGTGGATGGAGATGGCGTTGATCTTAATATGACTCCATTTTTAGTGGATGGAGATGGAATTAAAAGTGGAACGCCTGTTGTAACATTCCCTGCACCGGGCGGCGGAGATTATGGCGGATGGGTTTTACGTATTCCGGAATTAATAGAGAGATTAAAAACAAAAAATCCTAATAAAATAGTTACATTATCAAATGGTAATGAACAAATAAAAGGAAATGTTGGTATAAGATTTAATCTACAATTTCCTGAAACAAACCAACCTAATGCACCACAAACCAGGACAGTTTATTTTGAATACAGAATAAAAAAAGACCAGAACAATCGTGTTAAAGAAGTAGTTGGAGATTTTCATACTTCTTGGTATGATGGAGATAGTAACAGAACATATTCTGATATAGATGCAAATTGGAATAGCGATAATAACGCAGGCGGATGGGGGTGGTCTAAAATCATTGAGCCAATCAATGCGAACTTGGAATCGTATTCTTTATAATTTAATATGTTAAAACAATACTCAAATATCGACGAAATATTAAATGCAGATAAATCATTATCTGGAATTAGGCTTCCTAAAAAGTCGTCTGATTTACTATCATTTCCATTAAACAGAAGAATTGATTTTGATAGTACAGTTGCTCCATCAGTAGATAGTTTATTAGAATTTCATGTATATGCAAATGATACGTGGATAACAGGAGAACATACTTTACCAGTAACTAATGAATCTGCTACATTTACTAATACAGATACAAATCAAGATATACCATTAAATGGTGTCCCAATCAATATTGATTTGTTTTCACAATTTGATAATTTAAACTTAACAGCAGGAAATTATAGATTTGTAATCAATTTCTTTGAAAATTTAATTGGTAGTTATGCGTTACAGCATTTAAAAGTTGACGAAATATCTCCAGATCGAACAGAGGTAAGATTAAAAGCAATTAGCAAAAGTAGTACAGAATTTTTAACTCAAATTAATAATTATATTAATACAGTTAATCAAACTGCTATTCCAGGTGGATTTGCAAAAACATATCTTTTAAATTTTAGCAGAAACCAAACGTTTCAATATGTTAATAGTGTTGTAATCGGAGGATTTTTATATGTAAAATTATTAGCCCCACTGCCTGATACAATTGAAGAACAATTTAAGTGTTGGGTTGTAGAAGAAAATAAATATCCATATATTGATAATGTAGTTATATACTCAAAAGATACGATAAAAACATTTAATACATTATCTGGGCCAAATTGGCAAGCAAATAATCAACCATTTGATGTTTCTGCGGAGACTGATTTAAAAACATGGAATGATCTATTAGGATCATCAACACAAACATCACAAGAGATTGTCGATGCATATTTTTCGGGCAGTTTGTCAGGAGTTGGATTAAGTATAGATTATACTGATTTTAATAATTTTGTATTTTATAGTTCTGCTACAGAGCGACTTGTTAATTACAGATATAAATTAAATTTGTTAGAATATTATACAGAACAGTCTTCTTCGGCATCACAACTATCTGGATCTGTTTCTATAACTAATGCAGCAGATTATGATACGTTAAAATCTAGATTAATTGGTGGATTTGATAATTTTGAACAATTTTTGTATTACGAATCTTCATCTGGAATGTTTACTCATGAAATTCCGTTAGAAAATCCAACAGTTGAATTTATGACTGGTAGTTATATAAATCCAAATCCAAAATCAAATTCTACTTATCCATATATACAATACTCTATTACGAGTAGTCAATTTGAAAATTGGTATGATGGATTATATGACAGTGCATCGATATATGATAACAGAAATCTTAATATATTAACCAAATCTGTGCCTGAATTTATATTATTAGATGAAAGCAATGTACAATTATCAACGTTTGTTAATATGTTAGGTCAACATTATGATATACTTTATACGTATATTAACGCAATGACTCGAATTAATAAAAGAGATGAACATCCTAATTTAGGAATGCCAAATAAATTATTATATTCTGTGGCAAAACAATTTGGATGGAATTTACAAGATGGCAACCAACATAAAAATTTATGGGAATATACATTAGGAACAAATGAATATGGGACTCCATTAACCGGATCTAATTCTGTTGGTGAGCCTGCAGTATCCGCGCGAGATGTGACTTATAATATATGGAGGAGAATAGTTAATAATATTCCTGGGTTATTAAAATCTAAAGGCACAAAAAGAAGTATTCAAGCATTATTAGCTTGTTATGGAGTACCACAATCATTAATTACTATTAAAGAATATGGTGGGCCTAGATTAGACCGTATTCCAATATATGAACAATTGAATTTTGATTATGCACTAGATCTAATTAGAAATCCAGCTGGTACTGTTATAATCAATTATGATCAGCCAATTGGCAGTGTAGAATTAAGATTCCGCACAGAGAACATATTAACTAATCCTACGATGTCAAGCACAATGAATTTATATAATGTGGGTGGCAATTCAGTAACTGTTGATTTTTCTTCTGGTACATTGGGTACTATTAATATTAATGGAACTGCGTCTGCAGAAATTGAATGTTTTAATGGAGATTGGGTCAATACTATATTACGTACAGGAAGCTATGTTTCCGGCATAGGTATGGTATATGGTTCTGGAGGATATGGGTCTGGGACTTATGGGTCTGGAACTTCCGGGGGTCTGGAAATTGTTGCTAGAAAAGCTAAATACGGAAAAATTGTATCTACTGTTTCGGCATCTGCCATTGCAAGTTTACCATCAACTGGAACTATTACATTAGGAAGTACCAGTACTGGAGCAACTCGATTAGAAGGAGAATTGCAAGAATTAAGATTGTGGACAGGAAGTTTACATGTTGAACCAGGAATTGGTGATCTCGATGATCCTTTTTCTAACCACACAAGAGCTCCTGCTGCATATGATGGTAATATAGATGCATATGATGAATTAGTATTTAGAGTTCCACTAACACAGAAAATTAATCATTCATTGACTTCAAGTTTAAATGGTGTAGAACCAAATCCTTCTGGAATATCTGCTTCTTTTGCAAGTTGGACTAATGATATACCATATGATTCAATTGAAGAAACATATTATTATGATGGTATATCATTGGGGGTAGGAACATTTGATGATAATAAAATAAGATTGGAATCAAATAATATAGTTGGTGCATTAGATGTTATAACAAGAGCAGAAAGGAGTCAATTTGATACTGCTCCATTAGATAGCAAAAAATTAGGAGTATATTATTCTCCACAAACAATGATTAATAAAGATATCATTGCACAATTAGGATTTCAGAGTCTAGATGATTATATAGGAGACCCGGGAGACCAAAATAGTAGATCGTATCCTGATTTAATTCGTGTAGCATCTGAATATTGGAAAAAATATAATACTAAAAATGATATTAATGCGTATATTAAAATCTTTTCATTATTTGATTTATCATTCTTTAAACAATTAGAACAATTATTGCCTGCTAGGGCGGATAAAATACTTGGATTATTAATACAACCAAATTTATTAGAACGAAGTAAAGATACAGCGTTGCCAAATGTTAATCGATTTGATGAATCACATGAAGGAGAGTTAGTTGCATATGAAAACCAAAATATGGATGCACAGTATCTTGTGTATAGTGGATCTACTTCTGTACCTGTTGCTACTATAATAGCATTTGATGATGACCAAATGGAAGCGTATTTAACTAGTAGCCAAAATAATTATGATGGAACTACATATTGTTATCCTTATTTAATTAGATCTTCAAGTGGGTGGATAAAATCATCGACTCCATATTGGTTATGCGAAGGAGTGATGCCAACTATTACTGGTAGTAGATTGTCAGAATTTTATGAATATATATATTCTGGTAGTGTTATGCGCCCAGCTGAAGTGCAGGATTATATGCCAATTGGAAAAGCACGACATGAATATATAGGATGTAAGATGACAAGCCCCGATTTTAATATCGATTCAACAGACACAATTGATGGTGGTCCTGTAGTAGAATTTATGGAAGCAAATCCAAATCAGATAATTACACAATCTCCAGGCCAACAAGGTGGGTTGGATATTAATTCAACAAATAATATAATGTAATATTTATATAAAATTAAAGGTTAAAGAAAATGGGATATTTAAATAACAGTTCAGTAACAGTCGATGCTATATTGACTCTAAAGGGAAGAGAATTGCTAGCAAAAGGCGGAAATGCGTTTAATATTACACAATTTGCGTTAGGTGATGATGAAATAGATTATAATTTATGGAATATAGGACACCAAGAAGGTACTGATTATTATGGTATACTTATTGAAAGTATGCCTGTAACAGAAGCTATTGCAGATGGAACTCAAGCATTAAGATATAAATTAGTTACACTACCCAAATCAACAACACAAATACCGGTAGTAACAGTTGGGAATTCTAGCATTGTATTAGTTGGGCCTGGAGATACTGCAATTATATCTCCAAATACTAGTAATTTACAAGGGGGGAATTCGACTTATGGATATACAGCAATATTAGCAGATAGCGATGCTGCAGATATATCGGTAACACAACCATTACAAAATTCAGTACTTCCTAGTACAGGATATGTTGGTAGTAATGAAGATAATCAAAGTGTTGCTGTTGCTGGGTTTGCGTTCCAAATATCTGCAAAAAAGCAGGTATTAGCAAATAAAACAAGTACTATAACAATAATAGGAAATGAAACTGGTGGTAGTACTACTGTTAATTTAACTGTAAATAAATTAAAAATTAATACAGCAATGAATGATAGTACTAGTTAACAATAATAAGGCATAAACCGAATGAAAAGAAATTTTATATATAAATTAAAAAAATATCCTAAACATGGGATTGGTAAAGCAAGGGGGTCTGCTATAGAAAGACTCAAAGAACTTGGTCAAGAAGGAATAGGTGGAGCTGTGAATTCACAAATTCAAGCGTTGGCTGAACAAATGGCAGAACAAATGGTAGCACAACAAACAGCTGCAACTACAATATCAAATATGGGTAAAACATTTTCTGTATTTAATCAAGCAGAAGATATAGTTAAAAACCAAACAGAATTAGTTACTGCTGGATTGTGGAGTGATAACCAAGGAACATTAACAACACACTTTTCATCTTCAACTGAAACTCTAGACCAAATACGACATTATGTAGATGTATACCAAAAAGACCCTAGTGCTACAGGATCTGCAGTACAATATGCTTTAGCTTATGGTAATGCATTGGGAAGTGGATCATCTGAGTTAGGCTCTTTAGCGAACCCAGCATCAAAAGCTACATATGGTCAATATAAACAATTATTATTAGAAAAAACAGCAACAAGATTTGTTACTGCTGGTTCTGGGAGTACTGACTCGATTTATGTTGTTAATATACAGCGTAATAGAATGAAAGAGCAATTAGATGCAGGCAATTGGGAATTGCCGCTGACAACTATAGGTTCTAGGGCGAGTAATGCTACTGGAAGTGTAACACTTACGGCAGGAACTTATACTTTAATTGATGACTCAAGTGTTAATGTTGGCACAAATGGAGAATCGGGTATTGTATATAATATAGTGTCTGGTAGTATTGATGATGGTATTTATAATACTGCAGATCCTGTATATTATGGATTGTTTTATCCACTACATGGGGCATTGGTATTAGATGGAAAGATGTTAGACCAACAATTAGCATTTGATACTAATACAAGTTCTGATTCTGAAGGAAATAATCATTATGCTTTATTCCACTCTATATCCGGATCTGGTGCCTTCGGATTTGATGCTAGAAACCAAGAAACAGTAACTAGTACAAATTATTTTGTAAGAATTAAAAATGGAATGTTTAATTTCTCAAATAATCCGTCATATACAACTGGTAGTGTTGGACAATTTGCACAAAGTACTTTTGTAGGTGCGCCTATATCATATATAACAACAGTTGGTTTATATAATAATAAACAAGAATTGTTGGCAGTTGCGAAATTAAGTAAACCATTACTTAAATCATTCTCTAGGGAAGCGTTAGTTAAAGTCAAATTAGACTTTTAAAATAAATCATTGATTTTAGGCCTGTTATATTTATTATAAATGTATAATGGGTTTCTACTAATATGTCAAACAATATCATAGACGAATATAAAGGAATATCACCGGAGGTATTCAAAAAAGTTGAGCCAGGTGACTTTCAAGTTAATAAATTTCAAGCATATAAACAATTTATATTTACTTCTGGTAGTTCTGTAGCTGATGGTTATAATCCATTACAAGGTATTTATGTTTCTTCGTTGCCCCAAATATCTAGTAGCAATACATTTAATTCTGCTACTAATGTAGACGGAACATATCAATTTTCAACATATTATTCTATCGACCAATTATTTTATAAAAGAAAATCGGAGCCTAGCAAAACACATGGTCAGACAAATTTAAATTACACTTCGAAGTTTTTATATGAATCTGCATCTGTATTTGCAATACCACAAACACAATTTGGAGAAGCAATTAAACCAAAGTCGTTTATATATGACGGCACTGTTGATCTAAAATCAGATAGATATGGAAATATATACGATATTGTTATTTCAACTGGTTCATTTCCTGGAGGCGAGGTATTCAATGAAGGATTTAATGAATATTTTGATTTGACTAGGGTTCCATATATTACAGCTTCTGGTGTTACTTATATAGATGGAGTAACAACAAGTAATGGTAGCCAATTACCAATCGGATTGGCAGCTAGCTTTTCTGGATCTGGTTATATAGAAACTACTATTCCAGGATATTATGATAGAGACCATAATTATGCAATTTCTTTCTTTATATCAAGTGGGTCTGCAACAACTAATGAATTATTATTAGGAAAAATATCTGCTTCAAATACACCACAATACCCATTCAATATCGAATTAAGTGGTAGCAATCAATTATTATTTTCTGCAGCTGGGTCTAATACTTATATAGCCCAAATATCCTCATCTGCGTTTGTTAGCAGTAGCTGGACACACGTATTATGCCAAAAGACAGGAAGCGAATTGCATATGTATATTGATGCAACATTACACGCATCTATTGGGTCAAATTTACTGTTATCTGAATTTAATACTCCATTTACTGCGTCTGCTAGGATCGACAATCAAGACCCCTTGAAAATAGGTGGTTATAGCCCCAATAACGGTAACATACACGCAGATCTAGATGAAATTAGAATCTTTAATAAGGCGCTCACCCAAGCTCAAATAACGTCGTTATCGGACCGTACGGAGGGTGGTGGGATGTTGCAAACTAATAGAGTTGGGAATGTATTTAATAAACAAGGATTAGTAGTAATATCTAGTCCTGATTATAGGTATAATGATATTTTAACAGCAAATTATACTGCAAGTTATCAGAGTACAATTACATTATATGAGCATTCTGTTTTAACTAGATTAGCTGCAGGAGATTTTAATGTATCTCAAAATCCTACCACATTGAAAGATGATGATATGACTATTCAAAATTGGGCAACAGGTAGTAATTTTAATCCATATATAACAGAAATTGGATTATATAATGATGCAGGACAATTATTAGCAATAGGAAAATTAGGTGCTGCAATTAAGAAAAGAGATGATGTTGATATGAATTTTTTAATTAATATCGATATTGATATGTAATGGTATATTTATATAAAATGATTAAACTTAAAGAAATATTACTAGAGAATACTTTTCGTGAACCAAATGATGAGTATGTGTTAAAAACTATCGACAATCCTAATAAAAAGAAAAAAGCAAAACAAGATTTTAAAGCTGTTGCTTCTCATATTATGCTTCTGAATGTTCTTTTTATTAAGAATAAACTTATTAAGCAATTAGATGAAACTGATATAAAAACAATATTATCTAATTCGCCTAATTTAACTAATTGGAATAAAAATAGTAAAATTTTATATGTTTGGAAAGAAGAAGGTAAAACTTCTTTTGTTGGTAAACAATTGTTTACCATATACATGTTTGAGATTACTGATAAAGACTCATATTGGGAGGGTGAAAAAGTAAATAAGGCTACTCTGATCCGTAGTGATAAAATTAGTGATATTCATTCTCGCTTTAAAGATGATGCAGATGATAAAACTAAAAAAGAGATGGAGAAATTAAAATTGCAAATAGCTTATAATAAAGCTGCTGCTGAAGAACGAGAAGAAATTGATGCACAAAAAGAAGCTACGATAAAACTA
>Ga0098039_1000986_pt1 | contig 11439 bp, 8 predicted proteins | sample 6_EtaG_FD_75047 | JGI IMG/M metagenome (GOLD analysis project Ga0098039, IMG submission 75047) | Marine viral communities from the Subarctic Pacific Ocean - 6_ETSP_OMZ_AT15160 metaG | ecosystem: Environmental > Aquatic > Marine > Oceanic | place: Pacific Ocean | collected 2015-01-08 | reverse complement strand
CGGCATCTGGGCCATCCTGGGTGCGCCCCACTGCGCCAGCGACCTTACCGCCGACTGCGACAGCGGTGTCGAGCACCTTCATCAGGAGGTTGATATCGTTAGGCCCAAACTTGTGGCGCCGACTCATGTGTTGGCGGCGGTATTTGGGCTGATTGCCCCCTCTGTCAAGGCGGGGTCTTGGTATAACGATTCGTCCCATCAGGCGACCGTGAACATATTCATGGGTGTGCTGCGGATGCGGCCAGCCTCGGCGATCATCCACTGCCTGACGTGCGGGTCGACCTCGAACCGCGCCTGCGCCATCAGATCTTCAGCAACGCGGTTTGTGTCGGTCTCGAAGAAGTTCGAGTGCTTGTCCTTGAGGGACGTAACCATGTCCTGGACCTCTTGGATGCGAGCACTCCTGGCTGCATCAATCTCCTGGGTCTTCTTGGCCAGTAGTCCCTGGCTCTCGTATCGGGCCTGCAAGATAGCCGGGATCGTCTCAGACTGGTACGCCGCCTTCGCCAGTCCGCCCTCAAGACCCGCCGCCCGCAGTTGGGTCGGGCTGAGTCGGCCTCCCGGCGCGCTCCGCGCAGCCGCTATGCCTTGACCGATTCCAGCATCGATGCTTCGCAGGCCTCGCTGCTCGGCGCCTTCTAGGCTACCGATGAAGTCTCGGATACCGCCAAGCTCTGCCTGCTGGGCACCAGCGATATCACCATAGATGGTCTGGAGGTCCGCCTCAATCGCGGGATCGAGCGAGTATTGGTAGTCCCGTGGGCCTACGAGTTCCGGTCGTCCGGCCATCCGGTAGACGCCGGGGGAAGAGTAGCCACCACGCTCACCGGTAGTCTGCGGTCCAATCTGGGTCGCGCCCGGTGCTACAGTGCTATATCCAGCCATTGGTTCCTCCTAACTCGTGAGACTCTTCTTGCAGATAAGATACACATAACAACCACCGTAGCCTACCAAGATGCTCGCATAGTCACCGATGGTCGAGCCACCGGCTGTGGGAAATGAGACGGTGTTGGAGAGCGTCTTCGTCGCGTCGGTGGGGTAGAGCAACCCCCGCACCTCAATCCACTGCTCTGCGCCTGCGGTCGCGGGTGTGGCGCCCCCAAGGTTGGAGCGTGATTGGGTAGTTGTCCACCCTGGGCCGGTAAAGACGGGCTTTCCCTGGGCGTAGTACCCGGTGCCCCCGCTGCCTGCGAGCCCTAGCGAGTGCAGTTCCCAGTTCCATTTAGTGTTCAACCCACCCACGCCAGAAGCTCCGTCGGCGGGATAAACCGCAGGGGCGGCATTGATCGTCTTGATGCGGTCTATCAGGGTCTCCTGCCCCGACTCCGTGCCCCATCCGTCTGGTCCGGCGACGTCTGCGGCGGTGTTGTTGGGGTCGGTAAGGGCGAGCGCGGCGATCTCGTCGTAGCCAAACCCATCACCAGACATGCCAGTGCCCAGGCCGACCCCCACCTTGAGCCCGATGGCCTCGCTGGGGCAAACAAGCCACGCCTGCTGCTGGGTAGCATCGAGTCCGCTCGTGGCGGGGTCGATGGGCGTTGTGCCGGGCGCAGCGCCGAGCGGGCGGAACGGGGTCCAGTTCCACGCCAGGATGGCGTGATGGATGGTGTAGGAGTGGTGGATGGGGACGATTCTACGGTCGAACAGCCCGCGAGCCGCAACGCCCGTTATTCGAGTGCCGGTATACGGCCAAGTCCTTGAGTATGTCTTGTTAGCGCTGATGCCGCCATGCGCTGCGTTTTGAAAGAGCGGTACAGCGATGACCTCGTAGGCGGCGTCGTCCTTGATGGTCTCGGTCGGCGGGACATCAGCGAACCGGTCATAGCCGCCACTGAGCTTCTCTCGGAACTCATCGTCAATGACCGCGATGTTGTACTCAACGCCATCGGTGGCGTCTGCCTCGATAGCCGTGCCAGCGGCCGGTGTGTTGATGGTGACCGTGGGCGCGGTCTTTGCGCCCCACTTGTTGTTGCCGCTGCCGCCTCGCTGGGGGATGTTCTGCACATCAGTCTGCCCGCTGTCGCGTGGCATCAGTTCGCATACGAACTTCATAGACACTTCAATGGACGGCAATGCGAGGAATCGCTTCTGGGTGTCGGTAAGCCCTGGACAACTCACCGCAAAGACAAACGTCTTGTGCTGGTCGATGGCGATATCGAGGTCGGTAACCAGGAACGGGTTGGCGCGTAGGGTGTGATCCGTGAAGCCCGACGCCGGGATGACGGTCGACCAGAGTTCGCGCTGGAGTTTGTGCGGAAAGGCGTTACCGAAGAAGGTCTGGTCTTTGCAGTGGATGGAGAGGACGGTGTCGAGCTTGGAGACGTCATCGTAGGTGAGTTTTCCCTGCTCAGATGAATAGCCATACTTGCCGGTGTCGGCTGTGCCGCTGCCTGACAGCCCCCAGAACTGGCTGGCGATGGCCGCTGGCTCGGCCCTCTGGTCCCACGAAAACGATACCGACTTCAGCTTCATCTGTGGCGCGTCTGGGTCGTAGGTTCCGGCCGCCTGGAAGTTTTCTTGAAGAGGGGGGAGCGCGAAGGGTATGGACGCAGTCCCTACGGGTGTTGTGTCATGGGTGAGGTAGGGCAGCGTGAGGTTGACGCAGAACGGCGCCATGGGCGCCTTCATCTGGGTCTTCTCGATGTTGATGTTCTGAAGCTCTGAGGCCGCTGCTGCCAGCGGTGCGGAGACGTGCTCCGGCATGATCTTTGTGCCGCGAGACAGGCGCTTACGTGTGATCTTAGCCACTGGTCACCTCTTCGAGCATGGTGACAGTCATGTGGACCTTCTGCTGTAACCAGGGGTAGGGCTTCGCCAGCGGTGGGCTGCTTGGGTGCCAGCCGCATGGCTGTAGCGTAGAGGGGTAGTTCGGTATCACAACCGATACGCGCAACCGGGCGTTCTGGTGGATGGGTATGTTGAGGGAGTCCAGGTGAATGCGGACGCCCTGAACGGTGGATGCGCCCACGCCCACATTGACCTGCGGCTTGGGTGCGAAGTCGTCATAGGTGGCTCCCGCCGCGTCGGACCCTAGCGGGAGCGGTAGCGGGCTAAACTTATCGCTATTGATGCGGAAGGTCTTACGCATCACCTCGATGTCGGCCAAGTTCTGGTCCTCTCGGTCGAACTCGTTATCGACGGTAGCGATAATGGCGAGGCCATGGTCGTCAGAGGACGCGGCGTAGCCGTCTGGTGCGGTGGTCCCGTAGAGGAACGTGTTCGCGTAGATCTTGGATGCGCCCGCGCTTGCGTGATCTAACTCAAACACCAGATTGATAGCGTCGAGGATGCTGGGCTTTTCCAGGAACCATGAGCGCGTCCATGCGTACTGCTCGCCGATGGGGGTCGAGACATCGGAGTACGCCCCCGCCCCTGCTGTAGCGCCACCGAAGGGGAAGACTCCTGGGGCCTGGGCGCCTTTGGCGCGATATGGGTTGGTGACGAGGTCATCGTCGGTGGACGTCGACCCGGTCGTGCCGTCGACCACCTGGTCTATGCCGGTATTCCGCACCACCATCCAGGGCCAGTGGTGAGTGGCCGATATCTCGCCGTTGACCGAGTCAGTGGGGTCTTCGTCTGTCTCAATGGACTGGGGCGACTGCGGCGTCCAGCCAGCGACGTAGGTGATGGGCACCCAGCGTTTACGGAGGTCTCCGTACGGGACTTCGTTGACGCGGTCGACGACGTCATCGAGGGCCGTATCGATCCGATTGCCGTCGATCGTCGTTCCGTCGGAGAAGTGCTCCTTGGTGATCGTCCTCGCGTTCTTCCTCCACGTCATGGCTTGAGGACTCCCGTGATCGTGATATTGGACCCCAGGCTGGCGTTGGCCGTGTAGTTGAACGAGCCGATGACCTGCACAGCGACCGCAGAGGCGTTCTTGTTATTGATGACGTCTCCGGCGTCCTGGCTGCGCCCCCTGAACGTGCAGCCAATGAAGATGGCGGTGCTGCCTGACTCTACCAGGACATGGCATGTAGAACTGGCAGCGCTTCTTATGAAGGTGCAGTTGATGAACATGACGCCGGTATCGCTGCCTGGAAACGTCACGCGAACAATCTCAGCCAGTGACTCATCGCCTGCGTCTGTGAAGGTAACGCCCGTGACCACACCGCTTGCCGAGAAGACACACCGCTTGTTGAAGCTAGCGCCAGCCACAACACCCCTTATGTCGCCATGGGGTGCCTTGTGGTCCAACGCGCCGTGTTCGCCCTGGGTGAGGTTGTAGGTGTTGCCCTCGTTGCGCTCTTCAGCAAGCGGGCTGCCAGCCGTGAGCAGGCCAAGTTGTGTGACGCGCTCGGATATCTGGTCAGATTGCGCCTGGTCATTGATCTCCTCTGGCGTCTCGGCTGGGCGCAGGAGTTGGTTATATATGCCGGTGGTGGCCACTACCTGCCCCTCCTTCGCCGACCACCGACGACACGGATGAGGCCGCGTATGCCCTCCATCATCAGCTTCTCGGCCCGGTTCATGATGAACCCGAAGTGCATGACGCTAAAGCTCTGGCCCTTGACGGACATGCTGATGGATAGCTCACTGGTGTCTTCATCACCGATGAGCAGGTTGCCTGTGGCCTGGGTGGAGGTGTCGCCCCAGGTGATGTCGGTGCCGCCCCGCTGGAAGACCTTGTCGGTGAGTGACCCGTCAGACTTCTGCACCCTTGTGCGGAGGGTGTTCTTGCTCTCGAACGGCTGCGTCTCGTCTTGCTGCTCGACGGCGGCCTGGGTTGGAGAGAGGTCGATGATTTGGGTGATCCATTCCTTCCGGTCGCTTCCGATGAGCGTATTGAAGAGACCGTAGGGCCACACGGTATTGAGTTTGTCTGTCCCCGCGCCATGGCTGAGTAGGTTGGCCCAGACGCCACGCATCTTGAGTTCTTTGCCCTCTTCGAGCCCGACATTGGTGGACTTGTAGGCCCAGTCGACAGGCTGCGCTACCGAGTCATCCTTTCGGACGGAGTCAGTGCCAAGAGACCATCGGTTAAGCACGTAGAGCGGTATGCGCTTCAGGATGCCGTTCACATCATCATCGAGCCACGCCCTTGTGTTCCCCGAGTCAACATGAACCTGCCACGCCATGCCGCTTGTGTCGTCGGCGACCTTCGCCACCACTCTCTTGAATGGCAGGTAGAGGAGCCGGTTGTGGCGTCCCTGGTTAAGGTTCATCTGGGGCTTGTGGTAGTGGTCCGCATCAGAGCCGGTCCACGCTATCAGGAGGTAACCACCGGTCGCAGATGGTGTGCCAAAACTCGTGTTGGTATAGGTCGCTATAGTCCACGGCTTGTCAGAGGCGGCCGGGATAGCGCTCGCCAGCCTCTCTGGCGGCACCATCACTTCAACCGTGCTGGTGCCGACGCCATCAAATATCGGCACCCACCGAGTGTTATCGAAGGATAAATACATCCGAATCTGGTCGACGCCCTCACCGCCAGCAAAGTCCCAGACGTCTTGGGGAGGCACAACGGTGACGGGGATAAGGATGCACTCCTCGCCGAGGGTGACCTCGTGTTCACCGACAGGGAAGACGTAGCCAACCGGAACCTTGATTGGATCCCAGAAGAAAAACCCACCGTCATCAGTCGCTCCAGTGCCGATCGGCGCGATGAGGCGGCCGACTCCGGTTATCTTCCGGTCGTCCTCGTCAGTGATGCTTCGGTCGATAGCGCCGCCGCGTCCGTACTCAAGGATGAAGAACGACCGGTCGGTGGTGTCGTTATCCAGGTCAGTACCCGCATCGACATACTCAGCGTCGTCGATGAGCGCCTGGACATCAGGGCCTGCAAGAACGAAGAAGTCGTCCTGGTAACCAAGCACCCAGGGAGACGGCACGTTCTGGGTAACGCCGACAACGGCAACCGGCTCGACACCGCCGTCGTCTTTGGCGTTGGACTCAAATGTCCACCAAGACCACTTCCCGCTGGTGAGCACGAGTGCCCCGCTGAGTTTCGGGATGGAGATGACCAGCAGCTTCATCGACGCTACATACACGCACTTCACCCCTTCCGAGTCGAATCGAAGGGTGGTCTGGGGCTGCTCCCCACTCAAGGTCGTGTGGCCAAATACCGGCGTCGAGACGAAGTACGAGGTGACTGGGTTGCTCATCCCCTGGTCCGTGAAGAACGGGAGGATGTCGTTCGATAGCGGCGTAATCGTCAGGCCGTTCTGAGTCGAGTAGATGCCGCCCGTGTCCGTCCAGACCAGCGAACCCTCGACCTTCGTGATGGCGTTTGGCCCCACACAGCCGATCGTGTCGCTCGCTCGCGTGAGTCGTCCGTCGACAACAATGTCGCCGTTGGACGGCTGATAGAGCCACGTCTCGTTGGCGGTGAAGATGACCAGATTGGCGTTCAGTTCGGCGATGCATGTGATCTGCTCCTCCGACGGGACAATCAACTCGTTGTTCGAGTTGATAGCGTTGGCAAAGCCCGGGTCGGTCCACCACAAGGTCTTGCCCGTAGCGTAGACCAGCCGGTTCTGGACAACGGCGCAATCGACCGGCTCACCCATGTCAGCGGTGCGGACGTAGTCAAACGCTTCTGGGTTCAACCCGGGGCTCAGGACCACCGGGGTGATCATGCTCGACTCGCCATACGACATGGCGTACTCGTGCTTATTGGACCTGTCGACAGCCGTCGTGCGTAGGCCGTTGAACGAGGCGGGCAAGTAAGCCCAAACGCCTGCCGTCTTGTTGCCGAAGTAAAGGATATCATTGAACTCTTCAAAGAAGAAGAACTCATCCTTGGCCTTCACCCAGGCAGTGTAGGAGGCCTCTCGGTTGGTCTGGTATTGCGGATTGGCCCCCTCCACGCCCTCGACGCCGACCAGCGTAGTGTCTCTACCGCCGACGGTGGTGGGCACCACATCCTTGAAGCTAGCCGAGACAGCCGACTCGCTGGTGTGCATGTAGAGCGGAACCTCGAACCGTTCATTGGTGGTGAGGTCATAGATGCTGACGACGTAGAGCGGCACGATGGGGGCACGCGGTGTGGTGCCCCCTGTAAACGACGTGTTCACATCGGCCAGGAACACACTGAGCATCTGGAGGTTGCCGAAGTTCGTCTTGATGAGGTGGCTGCCGAGGTGCTTCTTAAAGCCCCAGTCGGACAACGCGCCGGGGAGGGGCGCCGACATCTCGGTATCGAACTGCGTGACCTGTCCAAAACCCCTGCGTACCTGCCAGGAGTTATTGTGGAAGAGCATGTTGAGAGCGAACGACCCCTTGCTGGGAGCGTTCGCCTGGATGCCATCCTGGAGAAGCTGGACCTCGCTGGCGGCAGTGGCCATTAGCGACCGAGCCAGGGCACGCACTGAACGTAGTCACCGCCATCGTGGGCTCTCGCCAGCAGGTACTCCTTGAACTCGCCCAGTCGAATCGCCGCCTGCCTGAGCAGCGGCTGATTCTCAGCGCCGTCAACGATGGCGTACTGCTTGTAAGCCAGGAGCGGGATAAGGTCGTGGAAGGCTACGAGGTCATCGATATACGCGCTTGGGCTCCCCGTCCACGTGATGTCACCCTCTGGCACGTAGTTCACCTGGAAGGTGCCGGTGAGGCTGCGGCTGAACATGAGTTTGGTTCCGGCCAGGTAGTAACTCGACCCCACCACGTCCATTGATGTGGGGTTGGTGAGGCCCTCGAAGCGCAGCGTTATGACTCCATCGGTATTGACCCGATTGAACTCATTGAGCCGGATGAGGCGCCCAGCGGTCGCGGTAGGTGACGCGCCGAGGAACGACGGGGAGTCATTGACGAGGTCATAGGTTCTGACCTGGGCCAGCGTGACTTCCTGAATGGCGTTGTAGATCATCGGGTTAGAGTCGCAGACGAGGTTTCTGAACTCGCGATAGCCGTCATCGAGGAAGATCTCAACATCGGCATCGGAGACAAACGTCTGGTCGGGCTCATCGATATAGAGCCTGAACTTGGTGGCGACCTCTGCTGGTGTCATCCGAGACCTCCGAAGACGGGACTAATCAGCGCCTCCTGACCTGCCGCCTGAGCCGACTGAGCGCTCTCAAGGGTCTGGACCTGCTGCGCCCTACCGAGCGACTCCTCGGCCATCTGGCCCTGCGTTGCGCCAGAGCCAGCCGTTACGAGGTTGGCCATCTGCTGACTCATGTTGGACCCAGGGCCGGGCTGCCTTGGGAAGACCTTCTGCATGGCCTCGGCCTGCTGGAACTCCATGTCGTTCGCTTGCGGGTTGCTGAGAGCGACGACCACATCGCGGATGTAAAGCTGTCGCTCTTCCGGCAGCGCGTAGAACTCGTCGGTATGAACGAAGTCGGCGAAGACCTTGAGCATCGCTGAGAGGTCGTCGGAGAGGAAGACCTCGACCTCGAACCCACGCCTGGTCGCTTCGAGCAGCTTCTTGGCGTGAGCCATGGACGCCACCTTCTCGGTGATGAAGGCGTTGCCGGTACGGAACGATATCTCCCGCATGGCCGTCTCTGGGGTGATGAGGCCAGCCTGAAGCAGGTCGAGCACGTACTGATCTCTGTCACGCGCATCCTGACGGAATGCGCTCCCTGCCTCGATGAAGATCTCAGGGTCATCAACGATGGATGTTGAACTGATGGCCTCGTACATGACCTTGCCAGCCTGGTCGAGCATGCGAACCATCTTGGGCTCCGCGTAGTGCTCCTTCATCAACTCCAATACCACCCTGGCCAGTGACCGGATGGCCTTCTCGATGTTGGTCTGGGTCTCCTGAAGCTGAGACGTGTCTCGCTCACTGAGAACCTGCATGGCCTTGCCAGAGCTTACGCCCACCGCCCGCTTACCAAGGCTCACCGAGTGAATGCCCGCAACGTCGTGCATCTCTGCCTGAGTCCTCGTGATGCTGTCGAGGACGTAACCGGGGAGAGGCACCGGCTGAATCTGCTGTGGCGCACCGCCAGCGGGGTTGAAGAATATCTTCTCACCCGGCCGGTTGGTGAGCGCCGAGGAGTTGATGCCAGCGGTCTTCGGGATGGCCCACTTGGGGTTGCCCATCAGCTTGACGTTGTGAACCACCTGGGTGCGCTGCTCGTTATAGAGCCGCTGCAAGTCGAGCAGAGGCTGCATGAGCCCGATACCCCACAGGCGCCCGGGGACTTCGGTATAGCGGATGATTTGCACCGGGAAGGTCTTGGTCTTCCACGTGCCCTTGTAGAGGTAGAGGTCACCGGCCAGGATGGCGTGGCGTCCGTCTCGCCAGTAGACCTCCATGAGTTCGATGCGGTCGTCTGGGACGGTGTGCAGGTTGCTGTCGAGGGACGGACCGTCACCCGCGTTCTGCGTAGATGCGATCTCGTCGGCGTACTTTGGGTACGCCTTCTTCACGTCTTCCTCGACATGGTAGCTGCGTAGCGCAACCCACTGGGAGTCACGAGGCTCTGTGACCTTCTCCTCGAAGAGGACGTCATACGGGCTCACGGGCTCGCTGTGAACCGCGCCATCGTCGGCATCATAGTAGCTGTGCATCGCCACCGTGCCGGTCACCAACAGCCACTGGATGGCCCGGTGGAGCTTTGACTCCATGTCTTCGCGGTGCCAGTAGTATTGAAGCGCTATCTCGGAACTCTTCGCCTTGATGATGTCTTCATTCGACGGACTGGCTGGCATCACGGCGATAGAGGGGTAGCTCATGGTCAGTCGCGCCAGGATGTTCCGGTAGATGTTGAGCAACAGGTTGACTGTCTGTCGCTGACTACCGTCTGAGCGGGCACGCTGGTTGATGACGTAGTTGCGCTCGTCTCGGTCGTAATCGAGCCACTGACGCCCTTCGAGGAACATCGTGCATAGATCCCAAACCTGTGAGTAGGAGGTCTTGTCGCTGCGGGACGACCGGAGGTGGCTCCCGATGCTCTCTGGATACTCAGGCATCTTACACCATCGCCGTATTGATGAGGCTTGGGTCGAATGCGCCTATGTCAACTGGCTGCGCACCACTTCCCAAAGTTGTCCCCTTCGGGACACGCCCCTGGATGCCGCCTGGGTCCAGGTACTGCTGCACATACGGTGACGCCTGTGAGGCGCCGGGGAAATACTGCTCGGCCGTGGCCTGGCTGCCCTTGCCGGAGGCGCCGAAGCCGAGACCTGGGCCGCCCGCAAGCTCAATGTTCTTGGTGGTGGCAAAGAGCGGGTCGGCACCCCCGAGGGCCGTTTCGCCCAGGCCAAGCGTAAGCCCGGCTATGTAAGCATCTTCCTCATCCTCCAGGAGGTGAGGTGCTGCCTGCTTGACAGCATACTGCCCGCTCCCAGAGGTCCACGCTGCACCTACGGGGCTACCCGACGCTGTGACTGCCGCTGTGGCTGGCTGAAGCGCTGCCGCTATGGGTGCCAGTAGGGGAAGCATAGATCACCTCGAACATTTCAGAGGGCGTAGGGTCTATATGGGGTGGGCGAAGGAGGAGGTCAAGTTCCTCCCCCTTCACCCGTCTCAAAGTGGTCAGGAACCTGACCAACGATATTTCCACGAACACCCCGCCAACAAGGAGGGCAACAAGCAGGATGTCGTGGAGAATCGCCACATCACACCTAGAACGAGACGCCAGTCAAGACGCCGTTGGCGTTGGGGCGGTAGCAGTAGTGGTTGTAGTACCACTTGTAGAAACCTTCCCAACTGTCGTTGTCGGTAACCCGCGACAGAACGCTTCCGTCGAGGTCCGCGAACTTGCCATCTTCGAGCACCGCGAGCTTCCAGCACTTGGTGTTCATGAAGATCATCAAGCCGTTGTCGACGTGACGGGCGCTCTTGATCGGCACACCAGCGTACGACAGGCCCAGGAAGCCACCATCACCGGTAGTCGCCTTCTCGACGGGCTTGAAGATGTTGCCGCTGATAAGCGCGGTGTACTTCGCCCGCATGATCGGGTTCATGAGGATGAGGTCGATATCCTGGCCACTGGTGACGTTGATGGCGTCAATCATCTGCTGCATGCGCTCAAGCGTGAGCGCCTCGGCATCGCCGCTGCCAGAGTTGTCGGCGTCCATGTTGGCGATAACCGACTGAAGCGCCATCGCGTCACCAGCCACCGAGCCACGGTCGACTCCGAAGAGGCTCACGTAACCGAGGTTGCCGTAGATACCAGTGGGCTCCTCGTCGAGGAGCGCATTCACTGCGGCATTGGTGTCACTGATAACCAACGCACAGCCAAAGCCATCGGCAACACCACTGGTGTTGAGAGCATTGGTGAGGCGAATCGTGCCAGCCGAGGGGTTGAACCCGGCGTGGGTGATGTCGATGGCCGCCAAAGTCGTGATGAACTCGTAGGTCACCGTGTCGCCAGACAGGGTGTCATTGGAGCAGTCAACGACAGCAACGTCGATGTTGCTTCCCTTGGCGTTGTACACTGCGGCAATCTTCGCAAAGTCGCCTCGGAACTCCCACGTGGCAGCGGCACCCTCGGTCTTGTGCTGGTTGAGGAACCCAACGACGCGACCACCGCTTGTGAGCGTGCG
>Ga0098039_1000982_pt1 | contig 11467 bp, 14 predicted proteins | sample 6_EtaG_FD_75047 | JGI IMG/M metagenome (GOLD analysis project Ga0098039, IMG submission 75047) | Marine viral communities from the Subarctic Pacific Ocean - 6_ETSP_OMZ_AT15160 metaG | ecosystem: Environmental > Aquatic > Marine > Oceanic | place: Pacific Ocean | collected 2015-01-08 | reverse complement strand
TGAGGGTCATATGACCATGCAAGATTTTTTAATAGCAGCCCGCACCGGAAAAATTGAATCAGGGATTAATCCAGATAAAACCGAAGAACAAATCACAGACTCCATAGTGAAAATAAATAAGTTAAGTAAACTTACTGATTTATCTGCCTTTGATATGGCATTTAAGTTTAGCTTTGTTAGGAATCCGTGGGATCGAGCCGTATCAATGTATGAATTCCATAAAGATGATTTTGATTTTGGAACATTTGAAAATTTTACTAATAGTCTATTACACAAAGAAGGTATTTTTTCGGAAGAGACCGGAGGTACTACTTTGCGACCCACGCAAACACAGTATCTCTCGCTATCAGATGATTATATAAATTCCTACAGCCCAGAAGAAGAAAAGATAAAAAATCCCGTTCGAACATTAAAAGGTAGACATCCGCCTAAAAATTCTGGTCATTTGTGCTATGATTACATAGGAAGATTTGAAAACATAGGAAGAGAGGTGTTTGTTGTTAGAGAACTTATAAAAGAGTTATCTAATAAAATAGAATCTCTTGGACATAATATAAATGATAAGAAATTTCCGTGGGAAGGAAAAGATAGATTAGGATTTTTTAGAAAAAACAAAAAGAAAAAATCGGATTATACAGGCCACTATAAGAGCTTTGAACAAGTATATGCCGTTTTTGATTACTATTATAACGATGTAGTTAATTTTAATTATGGTTTTTCTCCCGGCACTTCTTACAATAAGTGTTATACAACGATCAGATGTTTTAAACAATACAAGGAAAAAAATGATATTTTATAAAGAATTATATAGCTCTCAAGAAGCTGTAGAAAAATGGCTGCAGGAAATTGCTGGCGAGGTTATAACCTCCTATCCCATTGATGGTGTGGAGCACACAATCATTGGATTTAAAAGAGATGTAGCCGTAGATCTCGGCGCAAATATAGGATTGTTTTCTATAAATGCAGCTGCGACCTTTAAACATGTGTATGCTTTTGAGGCGGTGCCCTTTCTGGCTTCTATTGCTAGCCATAAATTGAACATACAGCATAGCTTCGATAATGTGATTGTTAATCGATTAGCAGCTTCAGATAAAACTGGACAAATAATAAAAATCTATAAATCAAAAAGCGGACATCCGGGAGATAATACTGTATTTGCTACAGAACACATGAACCTTTCGGAATATGACTATTGTTTAACTATATCGCTGGAAGATATCTTTAGACTTATTGGTCACGATTATATTGATTATATGAAAATAGATATAGAAGGCTCAGAATATCCATTTTTAATGAATAAAGACTTATCAAATATCGGCGTCATCGCGATGGAAATTCATGAACACCACGATGATCCGACTGCTATGAAAAGATTACAGGATCATATGTCTCAATATATGCATGGATGGAAAATAGATAAATTTAATTTGATTTGCATTAATAAAAAACATGAAATTGGCATTCCTCCGAAGACGCGCGAGACGGCGACAGGGAAAATACAAGATATGGAGAAGGTTTTTTAAAATGAATGATTCAGATTTAAAATTTCACCTCCAGCGCGCGTTCTATCCATCAACGCTCTTTCCTGGAGACGTTGAACAAGTATCGTACTTTCCTGGATTCGCATTTACTAGAGATCACGGAACACCAGATCCTAGCGCTCCGAAACCTGATGTATTAGCCGGGATCCCGACCACCGACGTTCATATCCATACTGGAAATCATTATGATTACGAGCCACCTGATGTAATAAATATCTTAATTAATCTTAAAAAAAATGCAAATTATTTAGAGATTGGTGTAGACCAAGGACACACATTCGACAACATCAAAAATACCAATCTAAAACATGGAGTTGATCCATATGGCGCTAGCGAGAATATTACGCACAAAATGACATCACAATTATTTTTTGCAATGAACAATAGATTTTTTAAACAAAAGTACGATGTTGTTTTTATTGATGGAATGCACTTAGTTGAATTTATATACGCTGAAATTCTTGAAAGTTTACATATTTTAAAAAAAGACGGATTTATTGTTTTGCACGATACGTGTCCATATTGGGAGCCGGCACAGTTGGTTCTCGAAAGCGACTACAAAAGAATTTTAAACACAGTTATATCACCAAAAGAAAAAAAACGGCTCAATTGGCATGAAAATGTTGCTAAAAGTGGCATTGTTGGGCATAACGGAGACGCATGGAAAACAGTACCATTTCTCAGAACACTTGAAAAATTTACAGTATTTTCAATTCCGAATGCCTGTATTACAGTTATCTCAACAAGAAAAATAGCGGCTTTTGAACCTAAACGGGGAATTCTTACTCCAAAAGACTTGCCATCCATGGGCATTGTTGATCTCCCATGGGAATATTATTTTCATAATTTTGAAAAAATTATGAATCCTTATACGATGGATTATTTTAAAAAGAATATAGGTGAATGGTGTTATAGATAATGAGGCATAACCCATATAAAATCGTAAAGATGTTTGAAGAAACAATGGCAGATTATTGCGGTTCAAAATACGCGGTATCTACCGACAATTGCACAGACGCAATCTTATTATGTTGTGAATATTTGAAAGTTAAAGAAGTCATAATTCCAGCGCGCACATATCTGTCGGTAGCGCAATCAATACTTCATGCAGGCGGAACACTTAAATTTGAAGATCTCCGCTGGGCAGGAATTTACCAATTGAAGCCATACCCGATTTATGATGCAGCCAAGCGCCTCACAAGCAATATGTATATCCCAGGAAGCTTTATGTGCCTTTCCTTTCACATTAAAAAACATTTGAAGGTAGGTAAGGGGGGCATGATTTTAACTGATGATGAAGAGGCTGTTAAGTGGCTTAGAAAGGGTCGCTATGAAGGCAGGGGCGAAGTGATGTATCACGAGGATAATATTGAAATTAACGGTTGGAATGCATATATGAGCCCTGAACAAGCTGCTCGCGGATTGATGCTCATGCAGAATTATCCAGAACATATGGAAGATATTCCCGAAGAGCCGTTTTATAGAGATTTGAGAGAATTTGATTTGTTTAAAGATGTGGAGCTGGTAGAATGATTACGTTTACGCAGCTTGGCCGGCTTGGTCGTTTGGGAAATCAATTATTTCAATATGCAGTTGTTCGTGCTATTTCGCTTGAGAGAGGTTATGAGTTAAAAATACCAAACTTTTATTCTGAAGGAATCACTTGGCAAAATCAAGAATGTCAATTAAATAACTTTAACATTAAATGCAGTTTTCTAGAACCTCAAGATTTTTATAAGATAAACAATAGATATGATGAACACAATCATGCCATTTTTTATCATGATGTGTTTAACGTACCAGACAACACCGATTTGCATGGTTATTTTCAAAATTACCAATATTTTTCTAAATATGAAAAGGAAATACGTTGTGATTTTAAGCTGAGAGAGGACTTAGAAGAGCATGCAAAAGAATATATTGAGAGTCTTAAAAAGAATAATGAGCAAATAGTGAGCGTCCACTTTAGAAGGGGCGACAATAGCGACGGAACCAATTCGGAATATAACAACTATTATGGCCAAGATGGCAAGTTATCAAAAGATAGTATATTTGGAAAATATTTTTATGAGGCTTTAGAAGCTTTTCACGGTGAAAATTTTAAATTTTTAGTTTTTTCCGGCGGTAGCCGAAAAGGAACAAGTCATAATCAAGCAGATATCGATTGGTGCAAGAAAAATTTAGATAATGACAAATTTTTATTTTGCGAAGGAAATTCAGATATGCAGGATTTTGCAATAATGAAGAATTGTGATCATAACTTGACCACTCATATGACATCGTTTGGATGGTGGGCGGCTTTTCTAAATGAGAATCCAGATAAAATTGTGATTGCACCTAAAAACTATTCAGTCCCAGACGATGGAAGAGTAAAATATGGATTTTATCCAAAGACATGGAAAATAATATGAATTATCTTAAAAATAAAATTACAGATTGGATCAAAAATTATGCTATTAAAAATAATTTAGATGCTTTAATTATTGGAGTTTCAGGAGGTATTGATTCGGCAGTTGTTTCTACCTTGTGCGCGAGAACCGGTTTAAAAACAATTGTGTTAAACCTCCCTATCAATTCTAAAGAGTCCAATACAGATTTGTCTTCTCTACATTGTAGTTGGTTGTGTAAAACATTTGACAATGTTAAAACAAGGCAGATTGATATGACGCCGGCATTTGATAGTTTTCAAGACACGATGACTGCACACAATTATTGTAATAGCCTCGCCGCCGCCAACTCAAAATCTAGATTAAGAATGATGAGCCTGTATCATATTGCAACTTGCAATAACGGATTAGTTGTCGGCACTGGCAATAAGGTAGAGGATTTTGGAGTTGGATTTTATACAAAGTACGGTGATGGCGGAGTTGACATTAGCCCTATTGCCGATTTGACAAAAACGCAAGTTAGGAAATTGGCCGCAGAGCTGCAAATCAATAATAAAATTATTGAAGCACCACCAACGGATGGACTATGGGAAGACTCTAGAACTGACGAAGAACAAATAGGCGCTTCATACGAAGAATTAGAATGGGCAATGGAACATTTATCAAATAATATAAATATTGACTTGACAAGTCGACAAAAAGAAGTTATAAACATATATAATAAATTTCATAATAAAAACAGACATAAAATGACCTCAATACCTGTTTTTAATGCATCAAAATTTTAAAGGAGAATTTATGAAAAGAGTATCTGTTATCGGTGTGGGACGCCTCGGAATTTGCTTTGCCCTAACTTTGGAAAGAGCCGGTTACGAAGTACTGGGTGTGGATTTATTTCCAGACTATGTTAAACAAATTAACGATAAAACTCTTGAAAGTGATGAAGAAAATGTAGAGGAATATTTACAAGCATCTAAAAATTTTAGAGCGACCACCGACTTAAAAGAAGCGGTTGATTTTTCTGATATATTGTTTATAGTGGTGGCAACTCCATCACTAGAAAACGGAAGATACGATCATTCACAAGTTGATTTTATTGTTGATTCTGTGATTAGCTATAATCTCGGCGTCGACAAAGATAAACAATTTGTTATTTGCTGCACGACGATGCCGGGATATTGCGACTCCGTTCAACGCCGCTTGAATGATTATGGATACAATTTTACAGTTAGCTACAATCCAGAGTTTATTGCTCAAGGAACTATTTTAAGAGATCAGGCATCTCCAGATACGATTCTCATTGGAGAAGGATCCCCAGAAGCCGGCGATGTTTTACAGGAAATATATGAAAAAATAACTCTTAATGAGCCAGACATCAATAGAGTGTCTCGCATAGAGGCAGAAATAACAAAGATAGGTCTAAACTGCTTTTTAACTACGAAGATCTCTTTTGCTAATATGATTGGTGATATAGTTTCTTTTGCTGGAGGAAATCCAGACAAAGTTTTGTCCGCAATCGGATCCGACTCTAGAATCGGATCAAAATATATAGGTTACGGTTATGGTTATGGTGGTCCGTGCTTTCCAAGAGACAACAGGGCTTTAGCAATTTATGCGAATGATATTGGTGTAAAGGCTCTTATAAGTGAGGCTTCAGATAAAAGTAATGAACAACATTTAGAATATCAGGTACAATTGTTTAAACAAAGCAATTCTACTGATGTTCCGGTAGAGTTTGATTATGTTTCATATAAGCCACAATCTACAATGTTAGTCGAATCACAACAACTTTTATTCGCCAAAAGATTAGTAGATGAAGGATATACGGTTATTTTAAACGAAAGAGATTTGGTTATTGAACAGGTTAAAGAAACATATGGTGATATTTTTGAATACAGGAGAAGAAGCTAATGAAAAAAGCATTAGTATGCGGAGCCGGCGGCTTTATTGGAGGACATCTAGTAAAGTTTTTAAAAGATCGCGGATATTGGGTTCGTGGAGTAGATTTGAAATATAATGAGTACCAGCCAGTTCATGAATACGCAGATCATTTTATGGTTGGAGATTTAAGAGATCCCCAGATCGTAAGAAAAGCTGTTTCGGGCGATTTAGACGAAATTTATCAGCTAGCAGCTGACATGGGCGGCGCCGGATTTGTTTTTACAGGCGAAAATGACGCCGATATTATGCACAACTCGGCTTTAATTAATTTAAATATTGCTCATGAAGCAGTTAAAAAGAATGTTGATAAGGTATTTTATTCTTCTTCAGCCTGCATGTATCCCGAACATAATCAGTTAGATCCTGATAATCCCAATTGTGTAGAAGATTCAGCATATCCAGCTAATCCTGATTCTGAATATGGCTGGGAAAAGCTTTTTTCCGAAAGAATGTTTTTATCTTTTATGAGGAATAAAGGACTACAAGTTAAAGTTGCACGTTATCATAATATTTTTGGACCTTGTGGCACATGGACAGGCGGTAGAGAAAAAGCCCCCGCGGCTTTTTGCAGAAAAGTTGCAGAAGCCTCCGAAGGAGCCTCTGTTGAAATTTGGGGCCCCGGCACTCAAACTCGATCATTTTTATATGTCGACGAATGTGTTGAGGCATCTTATCGTTTAATGCAGTCTGATTTTACAGGACCAGTAAATATTGGTTCCGAAGAAATGATTTCGATGAATGATTTCGCCCAAATGGTGATTGATATTTCTGGCAAAAATCTATCAATTTATAATATTGATGGAGCCGAGTTTGAGACAAAGTACGGTCATCGTTGCCCAGTGGGGGTGAACGGAAGAAACTCCGATAATGCTTTATATCGAACGAAGATCGGCTGGGCAGTTTCAGAGCCTCTTATCGACGGTATGAAAAAGACATATGCATGGATCAGTGAAAAAGTAGAGAAACAACAATAATATGAAATTAGTGGCAATAACAGGATGTTTGGGACTAATTGGCTCACATGTGACTCGACAATGTTTAGAATTAGGCTGGAAAGTTTACGGAATTGATTGCTGTACGTATGCAGCAAATATGCAATTTTTAGATGAATTTGGGCGTTATAAAAACTTTACGTTTGTTAAAGAGAATATCGCCACCCTCAAATATCTTCCGGATTGCGATTACGTTATAAATGTTGCAGCCGAATCACATGTAGGAAATAGCATTATTGACAGCACAGATTTTATACAATCAAATATTGTAGGAGTTAAAAATCTCTTAGATCTCATCCGCAATAAGCAAGGAAATGTGAGCGATAAGCCCGTCTTCTTTCACTTTAGCACTGATGAGGTATATGGCGATATTACCGAGGGCGAGCATATTGAGACAGATATCCTCAAGCCTAGTAATCCCTATTCCGCCTCTAAAGCTGCAGCAGACATGCTGGTTCTTGCGTGGGCAAGAACTTATGGAATCGATTATTTAATTTTGCGCCCAACCAATAATTATGGAATAGGGCAATATCCAGAAAAACTTATCCCAGTTACAGTTAAACTTTTAATGAGAAATAAGAAAATCAAGCTTCATGATAAAGGCGTACCAATTAGAAACTGGCTTCATTCAGCCGACACAGCTTCGGCGGTAATCTCTCTTATTGAATCGGGAGTCACTAACGATATTTATAATGTAGCCGGCGGCTTTGAACAAAAAAATATAGAAACTGTTTCTAAAGTTTTAGAATGTTATTTTAAAGAAAGAAGAGACTGGAGCAAATATTTAGATCTATCGTATGTTAGAAAAGGTCAAGATGTTCGTTATGCTTTAAATGACGATAAACTTCGCTCACTTGGGTGGAGTCCACAAAAAGAATTCGATAAAGAAATCGAACAAATAGTTGAATATTATAAACGAAATTTTAAATGGTAAGGAGAAAAAATGCAACTATCTAATCAAGCAATTGGGGCTATCATGATGGCCCTTCAGGAATCACTCCTGCATCAAACCGACATTGTGCCGGTGATTCAGGGATGGAAATTACAAAACTCAAATGAAGGATTAATTGTTACTAATCCTCCCACAGTGCGAATGCCAACAGATCTTGATGAAGAAGAAACTTCAGCTGATGCTGAATAATGCCTCGTTATATTTATAAGTGCAATAAGTGTGAAGATATTCAAACCGTACTGCACGGAATAGACGAAAAATATATTAATTGTGCAATCTGCAAAGAGCAAGATTGTATGGAAAAACTTTTGTCTAAGCCTTTGATTATAAATAAAAAACAAGATAAACTTGAGTCTAAAGTTGGTGAGATGACCAACGAATATATTGAAGAAAACCGCAAGATTTTAAAACAAATTAAAAAAGAGCTAAAAGAAGATGAGTCGATTTGAAATAATATTGTCTGCAATTTTATTTATTTCAATGTTGTTTAATATTGGAGTATTCATTTATGCGCGCGCCGCCATATCTCGTCTTCTGTTTGTCTCGGAAGAATTAGGAGATCTACAGGATATGATAAATTCTTTTGCGCGCCATCTAAAAACTGTCTATGAATTAGATTCTTTTTATGGTGATGAGACTTTAAATGGCTTATTAAAGCATGCGATATCCTTTAATGAACAGCTAGAAACATTTGAATTTATATATTCACTAACCGAAGAAGGAGAACGCATTGATGACAACGGAGAATATTCCGAAGAAGAAGAAAAAGCGCCGCCCGCGTAAAAAGAATCATTATTTTACACAGGATCACGAAGACGCAATAGTACAGTATAGCAATACAAATTGCATTAGAGAAAGAACAGAATTATATGTAAAATGGATCCAACCAGCTTTCAATGAAATGGTTGATAAGATTGTGTTTACTTACAAATTTACGAATCTACCCAATTGTGATTCGCTGCGAGATGAGTGTAAGATTTGGCTAATGACCATTCTTGATAAATATGATCCAAATAAAGGCTCCAAGGCTTTTTCTTATTTTTCAGTTATCACTAAAAATTGGTTCATCCACAAAGTTAAGCGCCAGCAAAAACGAAACAAGCGCGAGATCGATTATGATAATATCTCTAAAAGATATGAAGAAGAGTTTCTTTCTACAAATGAATCATATCTTTCCAATCGGGAAGAGCAAGAATTTTGGAATTCATTTTATGTAGAATTACAATCGTGGGACACATCTCCGATGAAAGAAAACGATCTTAGAGTTTATAAGGCGATTATAATACTTTTTGAATCAAAAGAAGACATCGATATTTTTAATAAAAAAGCTATTTATTTATATCTTCGTGAAATTACTGGACTGAACACAAAACAGATTGTTAATTCGTTGAAGAAGTTTCGTAAGAAATATTATTTATTTAAACAAGATTGGGAAAGTGGCGAACTGTGAGTAAAAAAGATTTAGAATCTCTAATAGAAGAAGCGCTAGGTAATATTCGTAGCGATAGAAAAATAGCTCGCGAGTTTTTAAATGAAATTGCAAATCAAATAGCTAGTGACGCAGAACAAAATAAGTATTTAAGCCCAGTTGCAGCCAAGCACATTGAGACCCTTCAAAGATCTAACGAACAACTAGTTAAGTTGATAGGTCTTCGTCAAAAGGGTCAGTCAAATTCAATTGATCTTTCCGAAGAAGATAAAAATAATTTATTTGACTTAATCCAGGAGAAATAAAATGGGCGCCAACTTACTTCGACGATATATTGATCCCACTATTTTTTCAACCTCTAAAAATGCTTTTGATCTGATATCTAACAGTGTTCGTCAAAGTCTTATTTATAATGCATATGAGGGCAAAACTATCTTTAATGCAGTTGTTCTGACTACGCCTGTTGTGCTGTCTGAGCTAGATCGAGATTATTCGGGTCCAGTAGCCTCAACCAACGCCGATAGGATCTCAAGATTTGTATTTAAAGGTCGAATCCTGTCCGAACCCGGCATGCCCACTCCGCATGAGTTTCTACCAGATCCTTGTAATTTAGACATCGGTCCTGAAGATCTTGCTACAGCGATGGAGATTATTGCGCTTCACACCACTTTTATGTCATCCACTCAGCAGGAAATAGATCCTTCGGGTAATTATACAAAACCAAAAGTAGGCGATAAAGTGCGCGTTGAATTACAAGGAAACGTGTTTTCCTATAATTTACAAATGGGGACATTTTTAGAAGTTGTGTCGGATTCTACAATCTCCGGTCAGCGGGTGCTCGCCGCCAATGGCAATTGGGAAAATGTAGAAGATCGCTCTCGAAGCGAATGTATTGTTTTAAGCGATCTTTTTGATGCGCAAGAAGAAAACTGCAAAAATGGCTATAAAAATTGTTTAGACAATATGGTTTTCGAGGGAGACGCTGCCAACATAATATATGGCGCTAGCGCCGGCACCACCCGCGGCGTAACTCCTTATTTTCCAAATTTGCTTACGGGGGGTGAATATACGTATCTTCCGGCAACTGGCAGACTGACTTCTCCTTTCCTTACTTCACGCCCACCACCGCGCGGCGGCGGCGCCGCGAGACCACACACCGGCATAGACATAGCAAGGAGCGGCGCGCCACACCCAGTTGGAATATATGCAATTGCCGCCGGCACAGTCGACTTTATTAAAGAATATCCACTCGGAGATTGCAACAGCCATACCGGCGGCACCTGGATTCAGATATCTCATCCAGCATTAACAAATGTTACAAAAACTAGATATTTTCACATACACAAAGTAAACCCTGGCCTTAAAAACGGTGATACTGTCTATGCGGGACAAAATATTGGCATAATGGGCACCACTGGCTGTTCTACTGGTGATCACTTGCATTTTGAAGTGCTTACCGCCGCCGGCGCCCAGGTTGATCCAATTCAATCGCTCGGTTGGCAAGGACTCGAACCTCTCGGGTCAAAATTTAATAAATGCCATGCCTTCGCCGCCAGTGGCACCCCGAGCGGTCCTGCCCAGGCCATGTTCGCCGCCGGCGATAAGAGCATGCTCGTGACCAAAGCGGCTGTGGATAATTATTGCAAGCTGCCTACCACCAGCGCCGGCTCTGCTGACTATAAAAAGCATGAACGTTAATAGGAAATAAACATATGTCCAAACGAAAAAAAAGTAAAATGTTTCGCGGCGGTGAAGACAGCCAACACAGCCCCCAGCTTAGAAAGCGCGTAAAGTCTACCAAAACTATTTTAGATGAAGGTGGTAATGTTAATTTTGCCCCCGGACACAGTGGTCTTGCTAATACTGAAATTGAAGAAGTCGCTTTACGATTTAAAAAATGTCCAGGCGAAAAGCCCCCCATAGCCAAAGGCGGCGCCTCTATTGTGTTAGGCAGAGATCGACCATCTCATTGCCTTTCAGGTTATGGCGGTATCGGCGCTATGGGAGCTGCAGCAATAGATTTGGTGGTGGGTCGAGCTGCTTCCGCGAGAGAAGGAAAAGGACCAAAAGCTGATTCGGTTATTCATAATAATTATGGAGCAGATGCCGCTAGAATTGTTATTAGTCAGTTAACGAACATAGATAAAAACTTTGGCATAGCAAAAGGTCGCCAGGACAAATTTATGTCCGCTAGCACAGCGCGTTCAGGAATAGGAATAAAAGCC
>Ga0098039_1000981_pt1 | contig 11474 bp, 12 predicted proteins | sample 6_EtaG_FD_75047 | JGI IMG/M metagenome (GOLD analysis project Ga0098039, IMG submission 75047) | Marine viral communities from the Subarctic Pacific Ocean - 6_ETSP_OMZ_AT15160 metaG | ecosystem: Environmental > Aquatic > Marine > Oceanic | place: Pacific Ocean | collected 2015-01-08 | reverse complement strand
GATAATAAATTACATATTGAGCACCTACATATGGCAGAGGAAAACTTTGAAAGTCAAATGAGGGATGTAGAATCAACATTAACTGATCTCCGGATTAACGTAGGCAGGAGAGATCCGCGGGATAGATTTAATAACCAATGAATACTAATTCACTTATATTATCTGTAGGAGGCATTTTAATTGGAGCTATCACATGGTTATTAATTACTGTGTCTGATTTGTCAGGTGATGTTAAGCTCATTAAATTCCAGGTAGATCAAAACAGGAATCATCTGGAAACATTGATGGCGAAGGAGTAGCAATGGCAAAAGAACAGAAGGATCATCTTGATCGATTAAGAAAACTGCATGAACAGTACAGGAAAAGGAGAATAAAATGCCGTTTATAATTGCTGGAGTCGTAAAATCTATGGCACTAAGTTTCCTGGGTAATTCAGGAGTAATAGAAAAAGTGATAATTTTGCTTTTGGAAACTTTAGCCAAGAAAAGTGACTCAACCGTTGATGATAAATTGGTGGCTTTGCTGAAGAAGTCATTGGAAAAGAAGACTGCATAACTAGCAGTTGACTCTACCCATGTGGATTGGAACCAGGAGACAATTTCATGGGCTTATAATAGGTGGGATAGCTATGATGATCACAAAGAACTTTTCCACGGACGAGATGCACTGCCAGTGTAACTACGGATGCGGTCAGGATGAGATGGATGATAATTTCATGCGGATGCTGCAGGAACTTAGAGATCAGGCTGGATTTGCTTTTCGGATCAATTCGGCCCGGAGATGCCTCAAGCACAATTCTGCAATTAGTTCTCACAAAACGAAGGCAGGTATCCATACATTTGGGAAGGCAGTAGACATTGCCGTTGGGCATATAGGAACAACCCAAACTCTGAAGCTCATAAAACAGGCACAAGACCTTGGTTTTACAGGGCTGGGGCTGAATTTGCGAGGCCCAAGGAGAGGGCGTTTTATTCATATTGACAATAGAGATTCGGATTTTTCACCCCCAGCCGTATGGACATATTGAAATGGAAATTAAACTTGAGCTTGATAACGGTTTTGTTTGTCATTTTGAGCCTGACTTCCGGGTGCAAGCAAATAGAACCGATCAAACCAATATATCATGGCGATTATCCGGTGGAAATGCTTCGGTCAATGTGGGCGTTCTGTGTCCAGAACTTTCGCCAGAAAGCACCCCAGACTCCACCGTTTTTAGTTGGTCAGATGTGCGACTGCTATCTCAATGAGATGCGGAAGACATATTCTGCCGGGAGGGTAAATAAGCTGCCGGATATTGAAAGTAAACGGATGGGGCAGATGCTGACTTTAAAGTGTAATGTCCAACCGAGCAGAAAGTTGTAGAAATGGGAGAAGCAATACCGGAAAAGCGGCAAAGCCAGAAGCAGAAAATGCAATGGCGAAGCTATGTACTGGAAAAGTTGCCTGTCATAGACATCAATTATCATGTAGATGACCAGAGAAACATCTGTGAGATAGTTGCAAGACATCCACATAAAAAGGATTATGGCCCAGGAACTGAATAAACTGGAAGAAATAGACCGTCAGATTGCTGCAGCAAAAAGACAGAAACTGGCCCTGGAATGCAAGGATGATTTATTAAAGTTCATTAAGTTCACGATGCCGAAACCTAATGATCATAATAATATTGACAAGTCAATGTTTCAGGATGCAAAGCATCATCGGGCAATTGCAAAAGTATTGGAACAGGTATCAAAAGGGAAGATTAAACGGCTGATAGTAACTCTTCCTCCCAGACATGGTAAATCAGAGATGATCTCAAGGAGATTCATCCCCTGGTTAATGGGCAAGGATTCATATAAGAACATAATATTTGCAACATATAATGAAGATTTTGCGCAGGATTTTGGTGCTGACTGTAGAGCAATTATGTCAACTCCACAATTCCAGCAGGTCTTCCCGGATTTCGCATTCAGGCAAGGTGGAGCCTCAAAATCAAGGGTGCAGACAGAAAATGGAGGCATGGCAGTTTTCGTGGGTCGGGGTGGGTCTATTACTGGTCGTGGTGGGGATACATTAATTGTTGATGATCCCATCAAAGACAGCGTTGAAGCATTGTCTCCAACCTTGAGGGAAACACTATGGTCATGGTTCACCCAGGTCTTTATGACTCGTTTGATGACAGAAAAAAGTTCTGTTGTGATTGTGACTACAAGGTGGCATGAGGATGATTTGGTGGGAAGGCTCACTGATCCGTTGAATCCTCACTACACTGAGGAAGAATGTGCAAAATGGAAGATAATCAACCTCCCGGCAATAGCCGGGGAGGATGATCCATTAAAAAGGGAGGAAGGAGAAGTTCTGTGGCCTGAGAGGTTTAATAAGAAGTTCCTGGAAGCTCAAAAGAACCTTGATCCAAGGGGTTTTTCAGCACTTTACCAGCAACAACCATCCCCGGAGGATGGTGACTTGTTCCAGAGAGATAATATTCTCTTCTATGAAAAAAGGAACTTACCAAAAGATTTACGGATATATGCTGCATCAGATCATGCAGTTGGAATTGATAAAACCCGGCATGATGCAACATGCATAATTATTGTAGGAGTTGATGAGAAGGACGATATTTATGTTATTGATTGCTGGTGGGCAAAACAGCCCTCAGATGTAGTAGTAACGGCAATGCTGGAGCTGATCCAGAAGCATCGGCCTCTTATCTGGTGGGCCGAAAAAGGCCATATTACAAAAGCAATCGGGCCGTTTCTGAGAAAACGGATGTTTGAAACCAGGACTCACTGCAGGATAGAAGAAGTTACGCCAGTTACAAACAAAGTCCAAAGGGCACAGTCTATTATAGGCCGGATGGCAATGCAGAAAGTATATCTTCCAAAGGTGGCATCCTGGGGAATAAAGGCAGTTGATGAATTGCTCAAGTTCCCAAATGCAAGGCATGACGATTTCGTGGATGCTCTTTCATGGGTGGGGATGGGCTTAGGTGATCTCAATGCACCAGGTGGTAAAAAAATACGGAGGACATCTCCAAAAATTGGGACATTAGCTTGGGTTAAATGGGACTCAAGAATGAGACAGGAACAGTTAAATATTTCACAAACAGGTGGTTTTTAAATGGCAGAATTTGATGCACTAAGTATGGATGTTTCTGAGGAAGAAGAAGAAGAAATAATCCCGGAACCAACTACAAGAAGACAAAACCTTGTTAGTTCATTGCAAGCAAGGGTACAGTCTGCAAAACAGTTCCACAAGAAGGCTTTTGATCAAATGAAGGCTGATATGGATGCTGCATATAAGGGATATGCAGACAAAAGTTGGGATGATGAAAAATACGTTGCAAATATCCTCCAGAGACACGTTCAACAGCGAACTGCGGCACTCTATGCCAAGAATCCAAAGCCTGTAGCCCAGAGAAGACGTAGGTTGGATTATAATATATGGGACGGAGACCCAAAATCACTGGCAATGGCCCACAGTGAGATTAAGGCGGCCCAGCAGAATAAGTTCCCTCCACGCCCCCTTGCTATGCAGCTTGTGAAAGAGTATGAGGAAGTCCAGGGGCAAAGGAAAATGATGGATAAGGTATCAGAGTCGTTGGAGCTTCTTTTTGATTATTACATGAATGAGCAAAGACCTACCTTTAAATCACAAATGAAAGGCTTAGTCAGGAGAGTTATTACTACTGCAGTGGGTTATGTCAAAGTTGGATACCAAAGGGAAATGGACAGGCTACCAGAGATTTCTGTTAAAATGTCTGATATTCAAACTCAGGTTGATCATTTACGCAGAATTGCTGCAGAGGCAGAAAAGGGAGATATTAGTGACGATGATGCAGAAATGGAAGAACTTTTGCTCTCGCTTAAAAGCCTGCAGGAAGAACCTCTGATGACAATACAGGAAGGACTCCTTTTTGACTTCCCTGAATGCGATGCAATTATAGTAGACCCCATGTGTAACCAGCTCCGGGGTTTCGTGGGAGCAACGTGGGTTGCACATGAAATGTATCTCTCTCCAGAAGAAGTGATGGAAATTTATGATACGGACATCAAACAGAAATACATGCAGTACGATACGAAAGGTAGGTTGACAGGTTCCCAAAATCCACATTCCGGTTATGAATTTGATGGAATGACTCCAGAGGATATGCGTGGGGGGCTTGCGCTGATATGGGAAATTTATGATAAAAACTCAGGCTTAATGTATGTGGTATGTGATGGACATAATGACTTCTTGAAGGAACCTACTGCACCACCAATTAAATTGGAATCGTTCTGGCCCATCTTTTCGTTGTCATTTAATGAGTGTGAACATAAAGATAATTTATATCCACCTTCTGATATAAAGCTGTTAGCTCCAATGCAACACGAATACAATCGTGCCAGGCAAGGACTGAGGGAGCATCGCAGAGCAAACAGACCAAAATATGTCGCTCCTGCAGGTATGCTGGAAGATGCAGATAAGGCACTTCTTAGGAATCCTCCTGCAAATGCAGTCCTGGAATTGAATGCCCTGTCTTCAGGTCAGAAAGTGGATGATGTACTTCAACCTGTAAAACAAATTGGCATTGATCCAAATTTATACGAAGTTTCTTCTATTTTTGATGATGTCCAGTTAGTTGCAGGCCAGCAGGAAAGTACATACGGTTCTATTTCTAAAGGTACTGCAACAGAGGTTTCAACTGCAGAAGCAAGCAGGATGTCTGCACTTGGAGCAAATGTTGATGATTTGGACTCATTTATGAGCGAAATCACAAGAGCTGCAGGTCAGGTGCTACTGCTTGAAATGTCACCGGAAGAAGTAAAAAGAATCGTGGGGCCAGGTGCAAAATGGCCTGAGTTTAACAGGGAAGATATATTAAATGAAATATTTCTTGAAATTGAGGCAGGATCAACAGGCAAACCCAATAAAGCAGCCGAACTGCAAAATATTGAGCGTATAATTCCCTTCTTGATACAAATACCGGGTATTGACCCAGGTTTTCTGGCAAAAGAATTACTTAAAAGACTTGATGACAAGATGGAATTTTCTGAGGCAATTACAGGGGGTTTCCCTTCAATTGTTGCCCAGAATCAGCTTCAAGGCGCAAGAGAAAACGTGCAGAGGGGTGGAGAAGCCCCTGAAGCACAAGGCGGTAGGGGGAGAGGTAATGCTCCCCAACCAAGCCCTAGAGGTGGGAGGAAAGGTCTACCTGCAGGGTAATTAATATTAACCTATAAACTAAAGGACGGTATGGCTGAAGAGCTAAATGAAATGGAATCGTCCCCCATTTCCGAAGAACAAGTTGTAGACGAGTCTTCCACGACAGAGGGAGAAGAAACATCTTCGTCAGATGTTGCGGAAGTTGAAACTGAGCAATCACTTCTGGATGTAGTGCAGGATGCACTGCCAAAGGAAGAGGTTGTTGAAGAGACAGCTTCTGAAGAGATAAAAACCGAGGAGGAATCGGAATATCAGTCCGAAACTTCAGCAGAGGCAGTCGAACCTCAAGCTGAAATGGATGATTGGTCAGACGTTCCTTTTAATAAGCATCCAAGATTCAGAAAACTCATTGCCGAAAAAAATGAGCTAAAAAAACTTTCCGAACAGTTCCAGGGAGATTCTGAACAATATCAAAAGATCGTGGATTTTATAGGTAGTAATAACCTCACTGCAGATGATGCGGCAGAGGGATTCAGGATTATGTCATTAATAAAGAACAGTCCTGAAGATGCCTACAAAATCCTACAAGGTCATTTGAATAATATGAATCGACTAACTGGGAAAAAACTGCCGAAAGATATTCAAGGTAGACTTGATGACGGTTATCTGGACGAGGATGCTGCAAAAGAGCTTAGTCAAACGAGGGCTAAATTGGCGCAGGAACAGCTTTTACGCAAACAGGAACATGAAAATGCGAAAAAAGCTCAACATGCATCAACGAAGAAAAGGGCAAATGCCCAACTGAATCACTTGAGAAAAGTGGTGAAAGATTGGGAGGAAGTCACTCGAGGCTCTGACCCGGATTTTACTCTCAAACAAGAAGAGATCAATGACCGTGTGGTAGCGTTGGTGAATGAAAGAGGTAGACCTGTAACATCACAACAGGTATTAGGTATCGCAAATGATGCTTATGAAACTGTTAATGAACGGTACAAGTCTCGCATTCCTTCTCGCCAGCCTATTCGCACATCAACAGGTGGAAAACTCGGGGGGACTCCGCATGCGGAGCCTGGAAGTCTAAAGGATGTAATTTCTAGAACACTTTCAGAATCTGTGGCGTGATTCTTACCATAATTAAGGAGCTATTAAAATGGCAAACGAACTAACAACAGCCGAACTCGACAATGTGACAAATGCGGCCCTTGACTTTTATATAGACAGGGGAACCGTGTATGCACAGAGTTTGCAGGATAAACCTCTCTTAGCCGCAATAGAAAAGAACTCAAAAACTTTTCCAGGAGGCCGAGGTGATGTTTCACTGGCTGTAAAGGGCAACTATACAACTACAGTCGAGGGCTATAATGCCCACGATACTGTATCGTATCAAACGCCCACAAACCTAGAACGTGTTAATTACACGTGGAAAGAACATCACGCTGGAATTTCAGTTACTTTAACTGAACTAAAGCATGATGGCATTTCTGTAACGGATAGTACAACCGGAGAAAATACTTCTTCTCATGGAGGCCGTGAGGCCACCATGCTCGCAAATATCCTTGAGGATAAACTCGATGATATGATGGAAGGGTATAGCCGGGGGATGAATACTTACCTTTATGGAGATGGAACTGCAGATGCAGATGCCTTTGACGGCATCAGGTCGTTTCTACCTGATGTAGCAGGAGCATCAGGAGTACTCGTAGGTGGATTAAGCACCTCCGCAAATTCCTGGTGGAGACACCGTGCAGATGTTGGAATTAACGCAACCTCAACTGGTCAGGTATTAACTGACTTCCTGCATAAGGAAATGAGGCAGCTTCGCAGATATGGGGGAAGACCAACCATAGCAGTCTGCGGAAGTGCGTTCCTGGATCAGCTCACAACTGAGCTGAAAAACAAGGGTAATTATACCCAAACAGGTTGGTCTGGTGGAGGTAAATCCACCGACATTTCATTGGGAGATATTCATTATGGAGGACTTAAATTCCAGTATGATCCATCCCTTGATGACCTGTCCATTTCTGGTCAAGACCCTTCAAAAAGATGTTATATAATTGATCCAACGAAATTATATATGCATTATATGGAAGGGGAAAAGATGGCTAGACACTCACCAGCTCGTCCTCACGATAGTTATGTTATCTATCGTGCGATTACGACAACCTGCGTGATGTGTGCTACCCAACTCAACTGCCACGGTGTTTACGAAATTCAGTAGACCCTGGCTTAAATCCGGCAACCCATTAAGGTGGGTTGCCGTTTCAAAGGAGAAATAGTTATGGAGAATATGTACCGAGTTAAGGTGGCTCTGGCTGGGGATGTTAGGCATATCGTTATGAAGAATGGTGTGTCAGTACCGGAATTGGCTATACTAAGGAGCATTCATAGTGATTCTGCAATATCCGATATTACTTTAACTGCAAAAGAAAACTACGATTCAGACTCAGAAAGGGAACGTCTGGGTAAAATATATGGTGCAGATAAGGTGGTAAAATTATTTAATGCCTATGGTGACTTGCCAATGGATATTAAAAAATTAAAGATTAATCCCGCACTTATGGCACAAACGGAACCGATAGGGACATTCCCTAAAGGTAAAAAGAAAACAGAACCAGAACCAGAAACAGAACCTGTATAGGTAACTATGGCACGAAATACAACACTTCAGGTACTGCTTGATGATCTAAGGTCTGAGGCAGGTCATGCAATATCTGCCAGTTTAGGTCAGGCAACAGAACAGATGATGTTGAAACTGCTTAACCGTGTGCAAAGAAGGCTATGGGAGGATTTTAGCTGGCCTTTTTTGCATACACAAAAGGATATTGTCCTGCAGGCAGGGCAAAGATATTATAATGTTCCCAGTGGTATAACCCTGGAAAGAATAGAAACTGCCAGTTTTAAATATGGTGGTGCATGGGCGAGGATAAAATATGGTATTGATCCATCTCATTACAATCAATATGATTCTGACAGGGATACAAGATCATGGCCCATTATGCGTTACAGGGCATACGGTGATGTAGAGGGGCAGGTTGAAGTCTGGCCTATTCCTTCAAACAACGGTGATGCATCAACTGGAGAAGGTACTCTCAGGCTGAAAGGTGTGAAGAACCTGAACCCACTCTCTGCAAAAACAGATACTGCAGACCTTGATGACCAGCTAATTGTATTGTTTGCTGCAGGAGAGTTGCTGGCACGACAAAAAAGTGCTGATGCACAAATGAAATTGATGCAGGCAAATCAACATTATTTGAGAGTGAAGGGTAGGTTATCAAAAGGTGAGCCAATTGTTTTTGGAGATGTAGAACCGGATAGGTATAGATCAAGAGGCCCAATCCCGATTGCTAGAGTTTCATAATGCCTTATGTACTTGTCGGAGACTTTAAAGGTGGAATTGATACCAGACGGACTGTTGTAACATCAGTCCCTGGAACTGCAGTTTCATTAACAAATGCACATATCACAAGAGGTGGGGAAATTGAGAAAAGAAGGGCATTTAAGTTGTGGGCAACATTACCTGACAATACACATGGATTAGCCGCAGGAGGAGGCCGAGTGTTTGTTTTTGGAAGTGAGGATGTTACACTGCCAACAACACTGCCTGCAGGTCTTAATTATGTCAGGTTCCAGCATCATTTATTTGCCACTTCAGATATTGCTTCTCTTTCTTGCACTACTGCCAATGGCGATGCAACCATAACCACGACAACTACAGCGAATCTTGTGCCAGGAATGAGAGTAAGTAATGTAACTGGAACTGGAATCCCAACTTCTCCTGTTCCTACAATAAAAGAAGTTACGGATGGAACTCATTTTGAAATATCTGCAAATGCAACTGCAACTGAAACTGTTAATCTAGCCTTTGATTTTACTGAAGCTCAAATGACAGCAATTTTGGGAAAAGATTTTTTTGACGGAAAAGTATATGCATCAGTGCAGTTCACGGATGGTGTAATAAGCCATTATTGGGATGGATATACTGATACTGGCACACCACCAGTTTCTCCTACAAACAGAATTGACGATTGGTATGAGGGCAGGACAAGAACCTTTTTAACGGTAACAGGAGGGACTGCAACTGCAACTGCCGCAACTGCAGATTTTACTGTAACAGGTGGAGGATCAATTCCAGGTAATAACTTGAAAAACCTGCGTATAAATGATATTGATATTTTAACTGGCCCAATTGCACATACAGGTAGTAACGACACAACTGGAGCTGCAATTGCAGCAGCAATAAATGCCCTGACCTCTACACCCAATTATACTGCCTCTGCTGCCTCTGCCGTTGTTACAATTACTGCAGTAACAAGAGGAACAAGCGAGAATGGATTGGCAGTAACTTCTGAAATGGAAGGTACTTTTACAGCTACTGCCGATGGTACTCTTACAGGTGGAGAGGATAATGCAATAACTGTCCTTACTGTAGATGGAAAAACAATTATTTCAAACCCTATAATCTGGGAAATTTCGCATTCATATACTGCCTCAAAAATCAAGGATGAGATTAATGCAACATTTACTGATCCAGAATGGGAAGCAACAAGCCCGGAAACCTCTGCAAATGTGAATATTATTGCAAAAAGTGCAACAGGTTCTGCTACCTTTCACAATGATTTAGTTCTTGGCCTTACTGCTTCAGGGAATATGACAGTTACTAATGGAGGAATTACTTCAGGAGGACAGGATTATACAGGTTCAACACCTCCATTCTGGCCCCCAGGAGCTTTTGTTCGTGTCTTTGATAACCAGATGCATTCATTGAGTGATGATTCTTGGCACACAAGCGCACTTGAAGACCCTACTAGCTGGACTTCCGGTACAGGGGAAAGTTCTAGTTTTAGAATTTTATCCAATCACTCAAGAGGTGCAGAGGAACTACTGGCAATTGCTCCCTATTTCGATAATCTTGCAGTTTTTGGTAAGGATGTGATCCAGATTTGGAGTACAGACCCAACACCTTCCAACTATTCCAGGGTACAGATTTTAAATAATACTGGAACCATTGCAGAGAAATCCGTGGTTGAAATTGGAGACTCAGACGTATTTTACTTATCAAGGTCAGGTATCCGTTCCCTGAAAGCAAGGGATTCTTCCAATGCTGCCTATGTGGGTGACATCGGTAATCCCATCGATACACTTATTAATGATGCAACGGCTGAGTTACAGGAAGGAGTAAGAGGTGCAACTGGAATAGTTGATCCGAGAGATGGAAGATACTTATTGGCACTTGGAGATAAAGTTTATGTTTTTAGCTATTTCCCATCATCAAAAATTTCTGCATGGTCTGTATATGAACCAGGATTCACAATTACGGATTGGGCATTTGATGGAACGGAACTACTTTGCCGTAGTGGAAACAATATTTACAGTCTCGGTGGCGTAGGAAACGATGAATATGATACCTCAACTGTAACTGTACAATTACCTTTTCTTGATGCAGACAAACCTGCCACATCAAAAATGTGGACAGGGTTGGATGCAGTCTGCAGTAGTGATTGGGTGATTTCAGTAGGTACTGATCCAACAGATATTACAGTATATGAAACTGCTGCAACAATAAACAAACCAACTTATGGTATGGGAAGGGTTAGTCTGTCATCGGCTTCCTCACATATTGCCTTGAGGATGGAAAATAGCAGGGCTGGTGCGGCAACACTAGGCAATATTGCAGTACATTATGAGTTAAATGAGGCAGGATAATGAAAATATACACTGAAATTAATTATATTTGGTCTGAAGAAGAGGGTAAACTTGTTGAGACAAGCTCCAAGTCCTACGAATATTCGGGGCCAATGACTCTCTGTCACGAAAGGAAATTTTATGGAGCAAATATCCCCCATTCCCATAAAAACTACTACGAAAGCCTCTTTGGAGCAAAAGATGAAGAGCCAGACCCAGCAGCAACAGAGGCCGATTATCAGGCAAAATTAAAAAAACTAAGAGAGGAGGCCAAGGCAGACCTTGATGAGACTTTTTCAAAATATGATTTGGATGATCCTGATTTTAAGTATGGTGATTCTATCAGGGAAAAATATATGGATTTTGCGATGGATTCTCCAATCACAGGTATCCGTCCACAAAGAAAGAAAGCCCTTGGTGATTTGGTTGCTGCATTGAATCGTCAGGGATTAGAAAAAAGCTCGGTGGCAGTCAACAGGGAAGCACTGGCAAAAAAACTATATGCAGATGCCCAGGTGAAGGCAGCCCTCACAGGAGACCAAACAGCAAACAAAGTGAAAGGAAATTTAATAGCCGTAAAACAAAAAGCCCTGGATGCAATTAATGCTTCTTCAGACCCTGGTTCAGAAGGTTCTATGGCTGCAACTTCGGCAGCTTTGGCAACT